>Ga0209231_1000191_pt1 | contig 42161 bp, 34 predicted proteins | sample Deesub45470m_DNA_FD_188086 | JGI IMG/M metagenome (GOLD analysis project Ga0209231, IMG submission 188086) | Deep subsurface microbial communities from North Pacific Ocean - 450_OLKR46/470m Metagenome (SPAdes) (version 2) | ecosystem: Environmental > Terrestrial > Deep subsurface > Unclassified ... | reverse complement strand
GATCACCTCGGCGCCGAGGTGATCGCCGAGACCGGCTCCGGTGTGAGCTTTCGCGGTTCCCTCGAGACGAGCTATCGGGCCTGCCTCTGGTCGCGCCTGGCCAGCCGCATCCTCCTGCCGCTGGCGCGTTTTCCCGCCGTCACCCCGGAGGAGGTTTACAGCGGAGCGGCGTCGATTTCCTGGGGAGACCATCTCGAGTCCGACGGCACCTTGACCGTCGACTGCTCGCTGCGCCACTCCCCCCTGACCCACAGCCATTACGCCTCTCTCAAGGTTAAGGATGCCGTTGTCGACCAGTTCCGCGACGCCTGCGGAGTGCGCCCCTCCGTTGCCCGCGAGCGCCCCGACCTGCGCATCAATCTCCATCTCGAGCGCACCGAGGGGGTCCTCTCCATCGATCTTTCCGGGGAGAGCCTGCACCGCCGCGGCTATCGGGAAGAAGGGATGGCGGCACCCCTGAAGGAGAACCTGGCGGCGGCCATCCTCTTGCGCTGCAACTGGACCGAGATCGCCGCTACCGGCGGGGGGCTGGTCGACCCCATGTGCGGCTCGGGAACCCTCCCCATCGAGGCGGCCCTGATCGCCGCCGATATCGCCCCCGGTCTCGGTCGCGACCATTTCGGCTTCTTCGCCTGGCTGGGCCACGATGCCGTCCTCTGGGAGCGCCTCCTCGAAGAGGCGAGAAGCCGTCGCGACCAGGGGCTCGCCGCCCTCCCGCCGATCATCGGCTACGATGCCGATCCGAGGGCGATCCGCGCCGCCCAGGCCAACGCCGCCCGGGCCGGGCTCGCCGAGCGGATCTCCTTCGAAGAGCAGGAGCTCTCCGACCTGACGGCGCCTCCCTGGCAGGACGGGGTTCCCGGACTGCTGGTGGTCAATCCCCCCTACGGCGAGCGCCTCGGTGAACTGCAGGGGCTCAGGCCCCTCTACGCCACCCTCGGCGAGCGCCTCCGTCAGCATTTTTCCGGCTGGAAGGCGGCGGTCTTTACCGGCAACCCTGAGCTCGGCAAGGCTCTGGCCATGCGCAGTCGACGCATCCATTCCCTGTTCAACGGCGCTCTGTCCTGCCAGCTCCTCCATTTCGACATCGACCCGCAGTGGTTCTACCGCGAGCCGGTGACCGCCGTCCCCGGAGAGCTTCCCCGCTGGGGGGAGGGACCGCAGATGCTCGCCAACCGTCTGGCCAAGAACCTGAAGAATCTCGGCCGCTGGGCCCGCCGCGAGGGGATATCCTGCTTTCGTCTTTATGATGCCGATCTCCCCGAGTATGCCGTCGCCGTCGACGTCTACCAGGACTGGGTGCATGTCCAGGAATACGAGGCCCCCAAGACCATCGACCCGAAGCTGGCTGCGAACCGTCTGCAGGAGGCGATGGCGGTCATCCCCGTCGCTCTCGGGGTGGCGCCGGAGAGGGTCTTTCTCAAGGTGCGCCGCCGCCAGAAGGGGAGCGAGCAGTACCGCAAGCTCGACCAGTCGGGGGAATTCCACGAGGTCGGCGAAGGGGCCTGCCGCTTTCTGGTCAATTTCACCGATTATCTCGACACCGGCCTCTTTCTCGATCATCGCCTGACCCGGGCCATGATCGGCGAACTCGCCGAAGGGAAGCGCTTTCTCAACCTCTTCGCCTATACCGGCACCGCCACCGTGCATGCCGCCAGGGGAGGGGCGCTCTCGACGGTGACCGTCGACATGTCCCGCACCTATCTTGGCTGGGCGAAAAAAAACATGGCTTTGAACGGCTTTGCCGATCGCCGCCACGAGTTCGTCCAGGCCGACTGTCTCGAGTGGCTCGCCACAAGCCAGCGCCGTTTCGGCCTCATTTTTCTCGATCCACCGACCTTTTCCAATTCCAAATCGGTGGAGGCAAGTTTCGATGTCCAGCGCGACCATGTGGCGCTGCTGCAGCGCACCGCCGCCCTTCTCGAACCGGAGGGGGTGCTGATCTTCTCCAACAACAACCGGCGCTTCAAGATGGACAGGGAGAGTCTTGCCGGGCTGGAGATCGAGGACATCAGCCGCCGGACGATCCCGAAGGATTTCGAGCGCAGTCCGCGGATCCACAATTGTTGGAAAATCCGCCGCCTTTGACGTCTGAAAGCTTTTCCTGTCCTGAGAGGGAGGGCAAAGAAGGATGAGAGGTAAAACTGTGACACTTCGATCAGGGGAGACCCCGAGCCGCAACAATCCGGAGATTTTGCTGCGGCAGCTCGTCGCCATCGCCCTGGTGTCGATAGTCGCCATCCTCTCCCTTGCCGGCTACGGGATCTATCGGGTCTACGCCGGGCAGGTCATCGCCAACGCCGAGACTTCGGCCATCCACGTCAGCGAGGTGCTGGTGGCTCAGGAGAGGGGGCTCCTGCTGGAGAAAGGCGAAGACGGCGGAATCGGAGTCGTTCTGCGGGCCGAAGAGATCCCCGACCTGGACCGGCGACTGCGCCGTTTTCTGCGCCCCTTCTCCATCGTCAAGATCAAGATATTTTCCGCCGACAGCACCATCGTTTACAGCACCGACCCGACCATCATCGGTCTGCGGGACGAGGAGAATGTCCGTCTGAGGCGGGCCCTTTCCGGGCAGAACGATTCGCAGCTCGTTAACCGTGACCGGGTCCTCGATCTGGCCGAGGAGCAGATCATCGATGTCGACGTGGTCGAAACCTATGTGCCGATCCGGGTCGGGCTCGACCGGGTGGTCGGTGCTATTGAAATCTACGTCGACGTCACCGGCTACCGCGAGGAGATCCGCGAGGTCGTGACGCGCACGGTGATCGTTCTCGGGCTGACTCTGCTGGCGGTCTTCTCCTGTTCCTTTCTCGTCGTTCGCAAGGCGACGCTTCAGCTCAAGACGGTTCAGGACCAGCTGCAGAAACTGGCCACCACCGATCCCCTCACCGGGATCTTCAACCGCCGGGAGATTCTCGACCGGGCCGACCGCGAGCTGCACAGGGTTCGCCGCAGCCGCCTGCGGAGCCTCGAGAACGTTGTCGGCTTCATCATGATCGATATGGATCATTTCAAGCGGATCAACGACAGCTTCGGCCATCAATGCGGCGACGCTGTTCTTTGCGAGCTTGCCCGAAGGCTCAAGGGCGCGGTCCGCGGCTATGACGTCGTCGGTCGTTACGGCGGCGAGGAATTCCTCGCCGTTCTCCCCGGCGCCTCTCTGGAGCAGGTCCGCGTCGTCGGCGAGCGGATGCTCGAAACGGTGGCGGGTCGCCCCATCGAGGTCATGGGTCAGAGCCTTTCGGTCACGGGGAGTTTCGGGATAGCGGTCACCCGGACCGGCGAGGACGATATCGAACCGGCTCTGCGGCGAGCCGACGAGGCGCTTTACCGGGCCAAGATGAAGGGGCGCAACCGGGTTTGCGGCGCAGAGGAGGGTCCGGTCCGCACGGCCGTTCAGGACGGGGAGAAAGAGGGCCCAGAAGAGACGATGTGAGAGATGGAAGTATTTTGCAGGAGAGGGGCCGGAGGGATGATCTCCGGCCTTTTTTTATGAAAAGAGGGTGTGCTCGAGGAGGATCCGCAGGCCGATGCCGATCAGGACCAGGCCGCCGGCGACTTCGACCCGGCGCCCCCAGGCGGCGCCGATGCGGCGGCCGAGAAGCATGCCGATCACCGTCAGGACGCCGGCCACAAGGCCGATGATGGTCGCCGGCAGCCAGATGCTGACGCCGACCAGCGCCAGGGAAAGGCCGACGGCCAGGGCGTCGATGCTGGTGGCGACGGAGAGGACGATCAGGGTCAACCCCCGGGTCGGATCGCTGCCGGCTTTTTCGGGAGCGTCATCGGAAAAGGCTTCCCGCACCATCCTGGCGCCGACGAAGGCCAGCAGGGCGAAGGCCACCCAATGGTCGTAAGCGGCGATCCAGTGCTGTACCGTCAGTCCGGCCAGCCAGCCTATGACCGGCATCAGGGCCTGAAAGAGACCGAAGTGAAAACCGAGGCGAAAAAGATGACGGCGGGTCAGGGGTTGCAGAATCAGTCCGGCCCCGAGGGCGACGGCAAAGGCATCCATGGCCAGGGCCAGGGCGATACCGAATAGTGTCAGCAGGTCCATTGAGGGTCTCCAGTGGGTGGCGGCGGCCTGTTATGGTAGCTCCGACCGCGGCGATTTTCCCTGCTGCGCTCTTCCTTGTCAATGGAAAAAGGGAGAAGGGAGAAGGGAGAAACGAACCTTGGGCCTTGCCTTGAAAGGGTTGAAGGTTGTAGAATGCCGAAGTTTGTAAATTCCCTTGAGTCAGCCAAATATTGAGAAAAGGATCCGAAACATGAAAATACTTCTGATGATGGCAGTTGCCCTATTTTTCGCGGTCCCCGGACAGGCCTTTACCCAGGACGGCTGCGGCGCCGGCACCTGTGCCGATTGCCACAGCCTGACCAAGGCCGAAGCGACCGATCTCCTCAAGGGGGGGGTGGACAAGGTCCTTGACGTGTCCTTCGCCGAAATCCCCGGTCTCTGGATGGTCTCGGTGGAAAAAGACAATCAGAAATTCCCCCTTTTCATCGATTTTTCCAAGGCCTATCTCGTGGCCGGCAACGTCATCCGCCTCAAGGATCACCAGAACATCACCACCGCCCGTCAGGCGGAGCTCAACAAGGTCGATGTGTCGAAAATCCCCCTGGATGACGCCCTGCTCCTCGGCAAGAAAGGGGCCAAGACCAAGGTCATCGTCTTCACCGACCCGGAATGCCCCTATTGCAAAAAACTTCATGTCACCTTGAAGGAAGTGGTCCAGCGCAATCCGGAGATCGCCTTTCTCATCAAACTCTTCCCCCTCAAGATGCATCCCAATGCCTACGGGATTGCCAAGAGTATCGTCTGCAGCAAGTCCCTCGAATTCCTCGAACTGAGCTTTGCCGGCCTCCCCGTTCCTCCCGCCACCTGCGAAACGGATGTGGTGGACCAGACCCTGGCCCTCGTGGAGACCCTGGGGATTCGCTCGACGCCGACCCTGGTTCTCCCCGACGGGCTGATTGTCCCCGGGGCTAAATCCGCTGACGATCTCCTCAAGCTCCTCGGGGGCGAGGCGCCCGTTGCCAAGGCGGTCAAATAACTTGCTATCTCCCTTGCACTCTGGTAAAAGTGCCTGTTCAAAAAGACATTAAGGAGGCTGTATACAATGGGTTTGATGGATGGAAAACGCGGCATCATTTTCGGTGTCGCCAATGATATGAGTATCGCCTGGGGAGTGGCCCAGCAGCTGCGGGCCGCCGGGGCGACCCTGGCTTTTACCTACCTCAACGAAGCACTGGAAAAGCGGGTGCGTCCCCTGGCGGAAAGCCTCGATTCCGAGTTGATCCTCCCCTGCGACGTCGGCAGCGATGCCGACATCGAAAAGGTCTTCAAGGATGTGGAAGAGGCCTGGGGGGGGCTCGATTTCGTCATCCACTCCGTGGCTTTTGCCAACCGCGACGACCTGAAGAGACCCTTCACCCAGACCAGCCGCGAAGGTTTCGCCCTGGCCATGGACATCAGCGCCTACTCCCTGGTGGCCATGAGTCGCTACGCCGCTCCGCTGATGAAAAATGGCGGCAGCATCCTCACCATGACCTATCTCGGTTCGACCCGGGCCGTTCCCAATTACAACGTCATGGGCGCCGCCAAGGCCGCCCTGGAAGCCTCGATGCGCTACCTGGCCGCCGAACTGGGGGAGAAGGGGATTCGCGTCAACGCCATCTCCGCCGGCCCGATCAAGACCCTGGCCGGCTCCGGCGTCGCCGGCCTCAAGGAAAAGATCAAGCTGATGGACCAGTACGCGCCCCTGCGCCGCGCCATCAATCAGGAAGATGTCGGCCGCTCCGCGGTCTATCTCGTCTCCGATCTGTCGAGCGGCGTCACCGGCGAGGTTCACTTCGTCGACGGCGGCTTCAGTACCGTGGTCTGCGCCTGATCGGCGTCCTGTTGCAGTATCGGAAAAGGGCCCCGCTGGGCCCTTTTTTGCTTTCGAGGGGGCTGTATTGATTCAGGGTCATCTCACCGGTCTCAAACCGAGCCAGATCAAGGGGCTGGAGCGGATCTACCGTCGGCGGATTCCGCCGGATCAGGTTGTCAGCGCTGAACTGGCGCGCTATCTCACCGAGCAGTCCTTTGCCCTGCGCCGTCAGGTCGGCGTCATCCTCGATCGCCTCGGGACGGTGGTTCACGTCATCGTCGGCGACGATCGCGAGATCGTCATCCCCGACCTCTCCGGCTTCGCCCTCGGGCGCCGCGGCCTCCGCGGCCTGCGCTGCATCCATACCCACCTGAAAAGCGAACCCCTCTCCCAGGACGACCTCACCGACCTGGCCCTTTTGCGCCTCGACCTGATGGTCGCCCTCGGTGTCGGCGGGGACGGATTGCCGGGAGCGGTGCATTACGCCCACATCCTCCCCCCCAACCCCGAAGAGAAGAGCGTCGAGATCCTGAAGGCGTCTTCGGTTTACGACTTCGATCTCGATTTCGACCAGTTCATCCGCTCCCTGGAGGCCGAACTCGAAGGGAAGATGGCCGAAACCGTCGATCTCTCTGACACCCGGGAGAAGGCGATCCTGATCTCCGTCTCCCAGGAGTCGCTGCAGGAGACCGAGGATTCTCTCGACGAGCTGACCGAACTGGCCCGCACCGCCGACGTCGTCGTTCTCGATCGTATCGTCCAGCGGGCCCGGCAGATCAACCCCAAGTACCTGATGGGGGAAGGGAAGGTCAAGGAGGTGGTGATTCGCGCCCTGCAGCAGGGAGCAACGCTGCTGATCTTCGATCAGGACCTCTCGCCGGCGCAGGTGCGTTCGATTACCGAGATCACCGAAATCAAGGTCATCGACCGCAGCCAGCTGATCCTCGATATTTTCGCCCGGCGGGCCCATACCCTCGACGGCAAGGTGCAGGTCGAACTGGCTCAGCTCAAATACATCATGCCGCGTCTTGTCGGACGGGGGACCGCTCTTTCGCGCCTTATGGGGGGGATCGGCGGCCGCGGCCCGGGGGAGACCAAACTCGAGACCGACCGCAGGCGTATCCGCGACCGCATCACCCGCCTGGAAAAACAGCTGGAGACCCTTTCCCAGGGGCGGCGCCAGCGCCGGCAGCGCCGTATCCGCGCAGAGGTGCCGATCGTCTCCATCGTCGGTTACACCAACGCCGGCAAATCGACCCTCCTCAACGCCATGACCCAGAGCGCAGTCCTCACCGAGAATCTCCTCTTCGCCACCCTCGACACCGCCACCCGCCGTCTGCGCTTTCCCCTGGAGCGCGAAGTGATCATCACCGACACCGTCGGTTTCATCCGCAAACTCCCCAAGAGTCTGATGGGGGCTTTCAAGGCGACCCTTGAAGAACTCGAGGATGCCGACCTGCTGCTGCACGTGGTCGATCTCTCCAACCCGCGCTTCGAGGAGCAGATGAAGGCGGTGGAAAAGATCCTCGCCGATCTGGAACTCGACCGCATCCCGACGCTGCTGGTCTTCAACAAGATCGATCTGGTCGATCCCGACGAAGTGGCCGCCTATTGCCGCCGCAATCAGGCCATTGGAGTAAGCGCTCGAAATCGCTCGACCTTCGTTCCCCTTCTTGCCGAATTGCAGCGGCGCTTCTGGCCCGACGAAGTGGGAACTCGTTGACATGCAAGGCTTTTTTTTATAGCCTGAGCCGTGGCAAAAATCAGGAGGAATGAACATGAAAGTCATCTGGGCTGCGGCCCTGGTTCTATTTGTCGGCGGGTGTCTGCCGTACTCGGCGCCTGAGGGAGTCACCGGCCACCCGTCGGAACTCGACCCTGGACGCAGCGAAGCTCTCGTCTCGCAGGAGAGTCCCGAGGCCGTGGAAAATTCGGAGCCGGGGGTCGTCGCCGCGGATCTTCTCGAAGAGGTGGCCGTCATCGATCCGGAGACCCTCGAGGATAACCTCCTTCTGGCCGGTGTCGACCAGGTCCCTCCCGACAACGAGGGGGTGACGGTGGCCCCCGTCGCGGTGACCTTCGATTTTCCCGTCGTCGAAAACGAAAAGGTCCGCTACTTCATCGATTACTACAGCGGCCGCGGACACGGGACCTTCACCCGCTGGCTCGAACGTTCGGGGCGCTACCTCCCCCTGATGCGCCAGATCTTCAGCGAGGAGGATCTCCCTCTCGATCTGACCTACCTGGCGATGATCGAATCCGGTTTCAATAATCGGGCCTACAGTTGGGCCAATGCCGTCGGACCCTGGCAATTCATCGAGAGCACCGGGCGGATGATGGGGCTGCAGAGCGACTGGTGGTACGACGAGCGGCGGGATTTTGAAAAGTCGACCCGGGCCGCGGCCCGGTTCCTCAAGGACCTGCATCGCCGTTTCGACGGCGACTGGTATCTGGCGGTCGCCTCCTACAACGCCGGGCCGGGGAAAATGTCCCACGCCATCCGCAAGTACAATACCCGTGACTTCTGGGAGATCAGCCGCGGCAAGTACCTGCAGCTCGAGACCAAGAACTATCTTCCCAAGCTGATGGCCGCTCTCATCATCGCCAAGGAACCGGAAAAGTACGGCTTCACCGATATCCAGTACCAGGATCCCCATGATTTCGAAACGGTGAAGGTGCCGACGGCCACCGATCTCGAGGTCATCGCCCGGCTCTGCGGCGCCGATTACGAAACGGTCAAGGCCCTCAATCCCGAACTCAAGCGCTGGTGCACCCCGCCGGGCATCCGCGATTACGCCGTGCGGATCCCCCTCGGCAGCCGGGAACGTTTTGAAAGCGGTTATGCCCTTCTTCCCCATGAGGACCGGGCCAACTACAAGCGGCACCGGATCGCCCAGGGGGACACCCTGCTGGCCCTGAGCCATCAATACAAGATCCGGGTCGCCGATATCGTTGCTCTCAACGGCATCAAAAACCCCAAGGCGCTGCGCATCGGCGCCGATCTCATCCTCCCCCTGAAAAAGGGGTATACCAGCCTTCCGGTGGACGAGCTCAAGGACGACTATGTCCGCAGCCGCCGCCAGACCTATACGGTACGCTCGGGGGACAGCCTGTGGAAAATCTCCCGTCGCTTTCATGTGTCCGAGAAGGAGCTGCGGGTCTGGAACCGTCTCGGCTGGAGCAACACCCTTCGCCCCGGCCAGACCCTTGTCGTTTCCGCAGGGGCGGTGAAGGCTGCAAAACCGCAAACGATTGCAGGCAAGAGCAAGAAGGAAGACGGACCGGTGCGCAAGATCGTCTACCAGGTCCGCGCCGGAGATACCCTCTGGGGGATCGGTAAGCAGTTTTCGGTGAATACCCGGCAGATCATGGCCTGGAACGAACTCTCGGCCGATCACATCCTCCGCCCCGGCGACAAACTGACACTGATGGTTGCGGGCGGGAGTCGAGGGTAGAATGGAGCGGGCCCTGTTCCTGAGCCATCCCGACGACGATCTCCCCTCCTGGGTCGGCCGGATCTATTTCGGCGCCGAATTCTGTCCCTGGACTTTTCCGCCGGCAGCGGAGATCCTCGCCGCCATTCAGGCCGCCCGCCGCTGCTCCGTCCCCTTCACCCTGGCCACGCCGGTGATCAACGAGCCCTTTTTGGCGCCTCTGCGCCGGGTTCTGGAGAAGATCGTCCCCTTTCTGGCTCCCGGGGACGAAATCCTCATTTCCGACTGGGGCGCACTCTCCCTGGTGCAGGAGACGGCTCCCGGCATCCCGGTCATCCTCGGCCGGGTCCTTTCGGGGCAGAAACGGGGTCCGGAAATCCTCGCTCTTCAGCTCACTGCCGACGAATCCCGCTATTTCCGCCAGGGGAGCTGGTATTCCCCCGAAGCGGCGCGATTTCTTGCCGAGAAAGGAATCGCCCGGGTGGAACTCGACAACCTGCTGCAGGGGATTTCCCCCCTTCCGGATGGACTTTTCGCCTCCCTTCATTACCCCTTTGCCATGGTGACCTCGAGCCGCAACTGCCCTTTTCGCGCCGGAAACCCGGCGGGAGGGTGCGCTGCTTCCTGCGGCGAGGTCTTTGTTCTTGAGAGCCCCGGCAGCCAACTCCCCCTCCTGCAGCGGGGCAACACCCAGTTCCTTTCCAACGGCGACCTTCCCGGCGATCCGGAAGGCTGCGGGATCGACCGTCTGGTCTGGCATCCCCAGGTTCCCCGCTAATGCCGGCCCTTTTTCCTCCGGCCTCCGGCGACATTGGTTTTGACATTTGAGGGCGGGATTGCTAAACTCTGCTCGCTCGTAATCCCCCGAAAGGAATCCCCTCCCGCATGTTCAATCTCGCCATTTCTCTGCTGGTCTGCGCCCTCGCTGTCGTCACCCTTCATCTCCTTGCCGGGCTCAATATCTGGTACGCCGCCATCATCGCCCTGATCGCATTTGCCGGCGTCTATATTCTGCTCATGCGGCATGTCATGAAAAAAGTCGGCGACCTCATGGAGATCGCCCAGCGCGACATCCAGGCCGGACGGATTGAAAAGGCCGTCAAGACATTGGAAAGCGGCTACAAATACGGCAACTGGCAATTCTACGTCAAACCGCAGATCGATGCCCAGATCGGCATGCTCCTCTACCTGCGCCGCGATTTTGCCAAAGCGTTCGAGTTTCTGCAAAAGGGTTTTGTCCGCCACTGGGTGGCGATGGCGATGCTCGGCATCTGCTATATGAAGCGCAACAAGACCGCCAAGATGATCGAAACCTTTCAGAAAGCCACGGCGGCGACGAAAAAGGAACCCCTCTTGTGGAATCTCTATGCTCTGTGCCTGGACAAGGTCGGGGAAAAGGAGAAGGCGATTGCCGCCATGGAGAAGGGGATCAAGAAGTGCGGCGGTGACGAGCATCTGGAGGCCAACCTGCAGGCCCTGCGGGTCGGGAACCGGATGAGGATGCAGGACTACGGGGATATGTGGTACCAGTTTCACCTCGAAAAGCCCGGGGCTCTCATCAAGCAGCAGACCAAGGCGATTCAGGGGCGGCGCAAGATCGTGAGGCGCTGATTTTGGCGGCCGGAAAAAAATCCCGAAAATCCCCCCAGAACCCCTTCGCCTCCCTGAAGGGGTTTTGCGTTTCCAACGACAAACCGCCGAAGACTGCCGACCCTCCGCCCAAGGTTGTCCCTGTATCGGCTCCCGACACCGATCAAGGGGATGACGAAACCCTTTTCGCCGAGGAAATGGCTCGCCTCGGCCTCTCTGCCGACGCCGGGAAGAGTCCCGAAACGGAAGGGCCGCATGATGAGGGAGGATCCGGGGGGGAGACGGCAGGAAAGCCTCCGGCGGAAACGGATCAGGAGCTTTTTTGCGCCGCCCTGGGGTCCATGGATGCGGTCTTTGCCGACGAATATCCCCGGGAGGAGGAGGTGCGGGCGGAGCCCCGGCGCATGCGTCTGGTGCGCCGCGGTCAACTCGTTCCCGAGGCGCGGCTCGATCTCCACGGCCTCAATCGCGACCAGGCCCGGGAAAAGGTTCGCTTCTTTCTCGAAAACAGCGTCTATCAGGGGTACCGCACCGTACTCCTCATTACCGGCCGCGGTCTCGGTTCGGGGAGTGAACCGGTGCTGCGCACCGAGATCGAACGCTACCTCACCCATCAGGCCGGTGCCTGGGTCCTCGAGTGGGGGAGGGCGCCCCGGCAATACGGAGGTGAGGGGGCGCTGGTCGTCTTTTTGAAGGGGTAAGAAGAAAAAAAAGGCCGGGACAAATGTCCCGGCCTTTGCTTGTTTTGTCGTCTATTCTCCGCTTTCGGACGTTTCCGCCTTCGGTGCCTTCTTGCGTGGCGCCCTTTTTTTCGGTTTTTCCGCGGCAGCGCCGGGGATCTCCTCTGCGCCGGGAGCGGGAGCGGCTTTTCGGGGGCGGCTGCGGGGAGCGGCCTTCGGGGCAGGTTTCTCGGCCGCTGTCTCCGGGGCCGGACTCTCTTTGGGGGTGGCGGCTTTCGTGGCTTTGGGTTTGGCCCGGGTCGCCGCCTTTTGGGAAGCCTTTGCTTCGGCCGGCTGCACGCCTGCCGCCTCGGCCGGCGCCCTCTTCTTGGCCGGTGTGCGGGTTTTCTTCGCCGGTTGCGAATCCTCTTTTATTGTTGCCGCCGGGGAAGGCCGGGAGACTTCTTCGGCCACGGGGGTGTCAGTGGTCTCAACACCCTTTTGGGCCTTGGCAGGACGCTTGCGCTGCGGCCTGGTTTTTTCCCTGCCGGCCGGCGGGGTTTCTCCGCCGGACGGGGCCTCAGGCAGAATCTCCTCCCTGGAGGGTGCGGCCGGGGCGATGGGGGGAGACAAATCCAGGGGCCGTACTATGGCGGAGGGCTCCGCATCGCTGGCCGATACCTCTTCGTGCCCGGAGGCTAGGGGCTCAGCACCACCCTCGGAGGATCTCTTTTTGCGACGGCGGCGGCGTTTGCGTTTGACACCCTCTTCGCTCTCACCTTCAACGGCGACGGTGACGGTAACAGGGAGACCGTCTTCTGAGGCCCCGGCCAACGTGGCCGCCACTGCCTCTTTAACATTTTCGGCGACTTCGACTTCTTTGCCGGCCATCCCTTCTTCGTGGAGCGCTTCCCCTTCTTCGCTCCCCTTTTTCTTCTTGCGACGGCGGCGGCGTTTCTTTTTCCCCCCCTCTTCGCCGGCGGGGAGCTCGCTTTCGGCCTCGCTCTCTTCAGGGGCCTCGACGACGACCTCCTCGAGGTAGTCCGTCATCGGCATCTGGGCGAAAGAGGAGGACTCGATATACTCGGCGGCGACTTCTTCCTTCTCTCGTTTGTGGATGGTCACTTCGGCCTGGCTGGCCATGAAGTCGGGGCGTCCCTTGACGAGAATGGTCAGGTTGTGCCGCCGTTCCATCCCCAGGAGTTCTTCGCGCTTGCTGTTGAGGAGGTAGGTGGCGACGTCGAGCGGGACTTCCCCCTCGATGCGGCCGACCTGTCCCTTGGCCGCTGCGGCCTGCAGTTTGCGCAGAAAGGCGATGGCCTGGGCTTCGGGGCTCTTGACCTGGCCGCTCCCCTGGCAGTGGGGGCAGGGGAGGAAGGTCCCTTCGGCGAGGATGGCCTTGATGCGCTGGCGGCTGAGCTCGAGGAGACCGAACTGGCTGATGCGCCCCACGGTGACCCGGGCCTTGTCGTCCTTGAGGGCGGCGGCGACCTGTTTCTCGATCTCGCGAATGTGTTTGCGGTCGCGCATGTCGATAAAGTCGATGACGATCAGTCCGCCGAGATCGCGCAGCCGCAGCTGACGTCCGACTTCGACGGCGGCTTCCATGTTGGTCCTGTAGGCGGTGGCTTCGACCCCCGATTCTCCGGACATCTTCCCCGAGTTGACGTCGACGGCCACCAGGGCCTCGGTGGAGTCGATGACGATGGAGCCGCCGGAGGGGAGGGGAACCTTGTTCTTGCTGATGGTTTCGATTTGCTCTTCGATCTGGTAGCGGGAGAAGATCGGCCGCCGCTCCTGGTGGAGCTTGACCAGTCGTGCATACTCGGGCATGACCTGCTGGAAGAAGTCCTTGGCTTCCTGGAAGACCTCCGGGTCGTCGACCAGCACTTCGTCGGTGTCGGCGCTGAAGTAGTCGCGGATGCAGCGGATGACCAGGTTCGATTCTTTGTAGATCAGGGCGGGGGCCTTGACCTTTTTGGCCAGGGCCTGAATGTTTTCGTTGACCCGGCGCAGGTAGTCGAAGTCCCGCTTCAGTTCTTCCTTGGACTGACCGATGCCGGCGGTGCGGACGATGTAGCCGAGATTTTCCGGGAGGTCGAGAGAGGCCATGGCGCTCTTGAGGGCCTTGCGCTGGGATTCCTCCTCGATCTTGCGGGAGACCCCCTTGGTGTCGCTGTCGGGCATGAGCACCATGTAGCGGCCGGGGAGGGAGAGGAAGGTGGTGAGAGCCGCGCCCTTGGTCCCCCGCTCTTCCTTGACGACCTGCAGCAGGAGTTCCTGGCCGCGGTGAAGGATGTCGGTGATGCGCGGACGCCCCTTCCCCTCGCTGCCGGATTCGTAGCCCTTGAAGTAGTTGGGGTGAATCTCCCCCATCTGCAGAAAGCCGAAACGGTCGCCGCCGTAGTCGACAAAGGCGGCCTGCAGCCCCGGTTCGACGCGAACGACCAGTCCCTTGTAAATATTTCCCCGGGTCTGCTCCCTTCCGGCGACCTCGATGTCGAGTTCGGTCAGGATGCCGTCCTCGACGATGGCCACCCGGTTTTCCTCGGGATGGGTGGCGTTAATCAGCATCTTCTTGCTCATGTAGATCCTTCCGGAGCGTCCCGCGGGACGCTCCCTGGTGTGGTTACCGGGTCAGCCGATCGGCTTCCCGTGCGGTTTCTCGATGTCGGCATCTGTACAGCCCCGGAGGCGTCCCCCGGAGCATGGTGCCTTTGAGGGGAGTCTGGCCGGTCGGCTGGGGGGATGTCGGATCGATCCGAAACCGCCTGATATTCTGCCGCCGCCCTGCATCCGGCAGTCGGATGCGGTCGGCGGAAAACTCTGCGCCCACCCGGTCTTTGCCTGCGCCTCTTCTCGGAAGCGGAAGGGCGACGGGGACAGGGGGGCTTAAACCATATCTATCTTCCAGGGCGCATACATGCCCGTGGGTTCCTGGGTCGGAGGTTAGCAACCCCTCCGGAATGACGCAAACTATAGCAGACAAAAGGTGTTTTGGATAGGGCAAAGGCTGCCTCGAGAGGGGCCCTTGCGGCAGCGAAGAGCGGCGTCCTGAGAAGTCCGCTTCTGTGTTTCAAGATGGGGTTGACTTATGGTATAAAGGGCGCATGTTGCATCTACGATCCATAATTAAAGATTTCGGCGGCCGGAAGCTCTTTGCCGGCATCAACTGGCACATCCGCCCCGGCGATCGCATCGGTCTCTGCGGTGAGAACGGTGCCGGCAAGACTACCCTCCTCAAGATGCTGGCCGGCACGGTGGCGGCCGACGGCGGCGACCTTCATGTCGCCCGGGGGACGACCTTCGGCTATCTCCCCCAGGACGGATTGGAACATCGGGGGAGCGTGCTCTTTGACGAGGTCCGCAGCGCCCTGGCCGAACTCCTGGAGATGGAGGCCGAACTGAGCCGCCTCGAAGAGGCCATCGCCGTGCGTCATGATGAGGCGGACCTGGTTCGTTATTCCGAGGTGCAGGAGACCTTCCGGCAGCGCGACGGCTATGCCATGGAGGCGGAGATCGGCCGGGTTCTGCGCGGACTCGGTTTTGCCGAGTCCGATTGGGACAAGCCCTGCGACCACTTCTCCGGCGGCTGGCAGATGCGCATCGCCCTGGCCAAGCTTTTATTGCAGAAGCCGAACCTCCTCCTTCTCGACGAACCGACCAACCACCTCGACCTCCCGGCTCGCGACTGGCTCGAGGGATATCTGGCCGCCTACCCCTTTGCCGTCGTCCTGGTTTCCCACGACCGGTTCTTTCTCGATCAGGTGGTCGGCCGGATCGTTGAAGTCTGGAACGGCGCCCTCACCGAATACCCGGGGAACTACAGCCGCTATCTCGAGGAAAGGGAGCGGAGGGTGGCCGCTCTGCAGGAGGCCAAGGCCCGGCAGAATGAGGAAATCGCCAAGATTGAGGCCTTCATCGGCCGTTTCCGCTTTCAGGCCAACAAGGCCTCCCTGGTGCAGAGCCGGGTCAAGCAGCTCGAGAAGATCGAACGCATCCAGGTCCCTCCGGCTCGAAAAAAAATCACCTTCCGCTTTCCCGATCCCCCCAAGGGGGGACGGCAGGCTCTGGAGCTCAAGGGTGTCGTTCAGAGTTACGGCCCGCTGACCGTTCTCGACGGGATCGATCTCTGCGTCGAACGCGGGGACCGCATCGCCCTGGTAGGGGCCAATGGGGCCGGCAAGTCGACCCTGATGCGGATTCTGGCGGGGGTCGAGCCCTCCGTTGAAGGGACCCGAACGGAAGGGCACAACCTGATTTCGGCCTACTTCGCCCAGGATCAGGCCAAGGTCCTCCATGCGGGTAAGACCGTTCTCGAGGAGATCACCGACGACGCCCCCTTCGAGATGGTTCCCCGGGTGCGGGACATTCTCGGTGCCTTTCTCTTCAGCGGCGACGATGTCCACAAAAAGGTGGCAGTCCTCTCCGGTGGTGAGCGCAACCGGCTGGCTCTGGCCATCCTCCTCCTGCGACCGGCCAACCTCCTCCTCCTCGACGAGCCGACCAACCACCTCGACCTCAAGTCCAAGGAGGTTCTCCTCGATTCCCTGCAGCACTATACCGGGGGGCTGGTCTTCGTTTCCCACGATCGCTACTTCGTCGATGCTCTGGCCACCCGGGTGGTTGAGGTCGGCGGCGGAAAAGCCATTTCCCATTTCGGCAATTACGAGGATTTTTTGCGCAGCAAGGAGACCGTCGGCGATATCAGCCACAGTCGCTTGCGGGTGGAAACCGCCAGCGCCCCGGACGGCGGAGCGGAGCCGCGAGGGGAACGGCAGCGCAGCCAGGAGGAACGCAAGGAGAGCAAAAAAAACGACCGGCGCCGCCAGAAGGAGTTGACCGAGGTGGAGGAGCGCATCGAAGCCCTGGAAGGGGAGCTGGCCGTTCTTGAGGGAGAGATGGCCGATCCTGAACTCTACCGCGACCAGGACCGCTGGCGCACCGTTTCGGCACGGCACCGGGATCTGCAGGATCTGATCGCCGACCTCTATCCGCGCTGGGAGGCCTTGCAGATGGCCGAACCCGCATGATGAGGGGCTCATGAACCAGAGCCGGCCCTTCGTGGTCGCCGTGGCCAGTGAAAAGGGGGGGGTGGGGAAGACCACGCTCGCCACCAATCTGGCCGTATATCTCAAGGCCCTCCACGAAGACCTGCCGGTCACCATCGCCTCCTTCGACAATCATTTCAGCGTCGACAACATGTTCGCCATCGGTCGAAACAGGGGCCGTTCGGTCGCCGGCCTCTTCGAGATGTACCCCGACGCCGACCTGGCGACCCTGGGGGAATACGGGGTGCAGTTTCTCGCCTCGGAGCGGGATCTTTCTCCTCCCGACGACGATTGCCTTCGGCTGCGCAGAGCCCTGGCCGGGTCAGGCTTCGGCGGCATTCTCGTTCTCGATACCCGCCCCATCCTCGACTATTTTACCCGCAGCGCCCTGGCGGCGGCCGACCTCGTCCTGGTCCCGGTCAAGGATCGTCCTTCCTTGGTCAATGCCGCATCGGTGCAACAGGCCCTGGTCGTCGGCGGAGGAGACCCCTCCTCCCTCTGGCTGGTGCCGAGCCTTATCGACGCCCGGCTGCGGCTGCGGGAGAACATCGGTATCAGGGAATTCCTCGTCTTCTCGGCCCGGGAGCGGGGATACCAGGTTCTCGACACCTTCATCGCCAAGAGTCCCAAGGTCGAAGGATTGGCCACCAATCTGACCAGCCGAGTCTATCCGGTGCTGACCCATGCCCGAACCACCGTCGTTCACCGCCAGTTTCGGGAGGTCGCCTCCTTCGTCCTCGACCGCTATGGAGAGGGATTTGCCGCCCTCTCGCCCCTCGGCACCGAGGCATCGTCCGGCGGAGAATCGCCCCCCCGCCTCCGGCGACTGGTGGGTGAATGTCCGGTCTGCGGAGCCGGGATTCAGGGGGAGGAGGGGCATTTCTTCTTTGATCAGCGCAGTCGGCGGCGGGGCTTCATCCATGGGGGTTGTCTGGCGCAGCTCCTGGAGAATACCGACCTGAAAACCCTGGCCGGAACCGATGGCGGACTGGTTTTCGAGACCGTTTCAGCGGACGAAAGCCGTCCCGAATCGGCGTTTACCCTGCGGCTTTTCGACGGTGGCAGCGCCGAGGTGGTGGCCGAGCAGATGACCGCCGCTGACGACGGCCTCTTTCACCTCTTCTGGCAGGGGGCCTGCGGCCGACCGGTTGAGGAGCTCTATCGGGAGGTTCTCCTGGTGACCCTCGACGGGGGGGCTCCCCGGCGCTTTCTCGAAGGGGAGGGACGGGCGCGGTTTTCCACCTGGCGTCGCCGGGTCCTGCGGGAGGTTTTCCCCCGGGCCTAGCCTGGGGGGTCATTTCGACCGATCAGGACGTTTGGGGGCACCGGGGGCGATCATTGTTGACAAGAATAGTCAAATGGGTTAATTAAGTTCAGGATTTTTCAATTCTTTTCGTCCGTTTTCCCCACTCTTCATCTGTTCGAGGCCTGTCCATGATCCTGTTGCCGCGGGGAAACCCCGTCAAGGAAAAGATCGATCCGGGCAAGATCAATCTGCCCGAAGCCCTCCGCAAACTCCAGTCCGGCACCTTTACCGGCTATCTGCGTTTCGAGACCAAGACCGGGACGGGAGTTGTCATCTTTGAGGCGGGGAGCCTGATCAGCGCCCTCTTCGAATGGGCGCGGGATGGAGAGCGGCTGGTCAACGAGGCGGCTTTTGAACGCATATTCGAGCAGTCTCTGGCCGGGGGAGCGACTCTCGACATTTACCGTCTCTCCACCGAACTGGCCCGGAGCATTCATGCCCTCCTTCACGGCGAGGTCCTCTACAAGGGGCAGGATCTTAAGCTCATCGACATCAAGGCTCTCCTGGCCAAGCTCAAAGAAGATCAGATGAGCGGTTGTCTGCGCATCTACACCAAGGAGCATGTCGCCCTGATCTTCTATCGTGACGGCAACCCCCTCGGTTTTTTTCATGACGGCTCCACCGATATCGAAACCACCGCCGGTCACTCCATGTCCGTGGCCCGGGAGCCGGGCGCCAAGATCGATGTTCTGCTGGCCACGAACAACGGCGAGGGCGGGGCGGTCAATCTCCTCCAGACCATCGATCTTCTCAGTGTCTGGCAAAAAATCCAGGACGGCGTCGTCCGCCAGCGCCGCACCCTGGTCGAAGAAGCAAACCGCAGCAAGGAGGCTGTCGAAAAGGACCGCCAGCAGAAGGTGCTGGCCCTGCTGCGGGGAACGGCCGAGAAGCACATCGGCAAAATCGGCATTTCCCTGGTGGATAAGGAGTTCGACAAAACCCTGCCCCTGGGTGCCGACACCCTCTCCGGCTTCTACGACCGGTTGACCAAGGCCGCCAAACTCGTCGCCGGCCCCTCGACGGTCAAGACGATGGTCGAGGAAATGCAGAAGGGTCTCGGCGCCTTCCTCAAGTAAACATGCCATTTCTGCCGGGACGCTTATGCCGGCGCGTACACATTTTCTTCAGGAGGCAGGTCATATGAATTGGGAGTTGCTGCAGGTCGCATTCTGGCTGATCGCCGGCATCGTGTCTTTCTACTTCAGCCTCGGCACAGCCCGGGTCTGGACCAGCATCGCCGTCGGTTTCTTTCTCATTCTCGTCGGTGAGGTCATCCCCAGGGCCATGCCCTTCCTCCCCTGGGCCGACCTCCCTCAGGTCGAGGCGATGGGCCTGATCATCGGCACCATCTCCATCATGGTCATGACCCACGGCTTCCAGGAATATTATGTCTTTTCCAAAACCCTGGAGATCGAAGGGAAAAAGAGCACCGTCTATCTCGGCACCCTGGCCGTCATCGCCGCCTCGCTGGTCTTCATCCTGATCAACCCTCTCCCCGATTCGGCCACCCTTGAGCTGATTAAAATTGTCAGCCTCACCAACTGGGTCTTCTTGTCGCTGATCAACATCGACATGATCCGCAAGATCTTCATCAATATCAAGGACAGCCCCATCAGCAAGGGTTTTCTCGCCTTCATCGCCATTTTCGTTTTCATTTTCCTCTGGAAAGGGGCGGCTCTTTACATCCGGATTTATGAACTCGATACCCTGCGTGAAACCTATCCTTTCCGTTACAATCTCTCCTTCATGGTCAGCCACGCCGGCAACATTCTGGCCAGCCTTTCCGTCGGCGGGACCTTCCTGTATCTGGCGCGCCTGCTGCGTTAGGGTACCAGGCGAAAAACGGGGACCGAAATCGAAAAAACCGGAGCAGAGATGTTCCGGTTTTTTTTGTGGCTCGAAGCGCCTACAATAAAAGCTTTCCGTTCTGCCCTTCTCCGCGTTCTCCGTACTTTCTCTGCGCTCTCCGCGTTGAAGCTTATCCTTTCGTTACTACGGCCGGAACGGGCGGCAGGTTCGTCAAGGCATGGTTTTTCGAGTATACTGAATCGGCAACCCAGGTCCTTGAGCCCGGTCCGAACGGTTTTTTTGGGAGGAGCATCGGTATGTCAGGATGCGGGCGCCCTGAGCTCCCCGGATTTGGTGCTCGGAAATTAAGGGGGGCCGAAGAGATCCTGATTGCCAGGATAAGGAGACGCCAGGGGAGAGCGGAAGGAACGAAAACATGAAGAGACTCGCAGGGATTGTCGTTTGTCTGGCCGCCTTCGGTTTCTTGTTCGGCTGCCTCGGGCTGGAACCGGGTTTTGAAACGCCGACGGTGGGGGTCAGTTCGTTTCGTGTCCTCCCCTCGGAGGGGATGGCGCCGAGGTTTGAAATCGGTCTGCATATTGTCAACCCGAACCGCTCGGCGCTCAAACTTGAGGGGATCGTTTATTCGGTGATTCTGGAAGGGCACAAGGTGCTGACCGGAGCCTCCCACGACCTGCCGGTGATCGAGGCCTACGGCGAGGGGGATATCATCCTGACGGCGACGGCAGATCTACTCAGCAGCATCAGCCTCATTGCTTCCCTGATGAACCGGCCGCAAGATACCTTTTCCTACGACCTGAACGCCAAACTGGATATCGGTCGACCTGGCCCGCGGATTCACGTTCAGGAAAAGGGAGAGATCTCCTTCAGGGGGGCAAACTAGGACGGCTGTTTTCCCTGGTGTCCTAATTCATCCGGTCAAAAAAACAGAGAGCGCAAGCTGATAGGCTTGCGCTCTCTGTTGGTCTGGAGCAAAAAAGGGATTGCCGGGTCGGAATTTTTACCGAACCGCTCAGTCCCGGTAGGGTTTTTCCTTCTTTTTGCCCTTGGCTCTGGCTGCCCGAGCTTTGGCCAGGCCGGCACCGAGATCCTTGTCAATGGCCATCTGCCGTCTGCTCTCGGAGTAGTCTTTGGCCGCAAGAGCCGTACCCGCAGGGATGCCAAACTCCTTGCGATAAGCGCCGGGCTTCATGTCGTGAGCCGTCTTGAGATGGCGCGCAAGAGTGGTGAAGCTTTTGCCGCAGATCATGCAGGTGATCTGTTTCTTGCCAAAGGCTTTGCGCCGGGTAATAGAAGGAGCGGCTTCTTCCCCCGCAGGCAGTTCAGTTCCGATTGCCTCTCCCTTCTCGAGGGAACTAAGAGCAGAAAATACCTCCTGCAGCTCAGCGACCAGTTCTTCTTTGGACATCTTCGAGTTGGAAGCGTGAGCAGAAACGATATCTGCTGCCATTTCGAGAATTTTGGACATTTAAACCTCCATTAAGGTGTTGTTGAAGTTTCCTTATATCATGATGCAATGGAGGATAAAATGTTTTTTTAATTTATTGGCAGTAAAAATATAAATAGGTCCTAAAATTATGGTCCTAAATTTGAGGTATCTGGTTGCAAAGGGTGAAATATGACGCACCATGAAAAATTTGAAAATCTTTTGCAAGTCCGTTTCGGGTCTCATTTTAACCCAGGTTCGATTTGCACCCTTGTTCGCCATTTTGACTTCCATCTCTTCGTCTCGTCCTTGAAGGGCTGAGCTCCTCCAGACAAGTAGCTCAAAATTAACACAACAGGAGATAATGCGAGGTGAATCAATCAGGACGTTCTTCAGTAGAATTTCCGGGAAACAGAATAGCAACGTTCAGTGAACGCTCCTGTTTGCAAAAAAAAGGTCGCCCGGGCAGGGCGACCTTGTGTGCTTCTGCCGCTGGCAGGCCTGGGAAACGGGTCCTGTTGATGGACCTGCATTTGGCCTTTCGCGGACCAGGAGAAGGATGCCTATGGTAACGAGGCCGGCACCTCGCCGGAAACGGGTTGTGAATAATCGGAGACCTTCCCCCCCGCGCTGGCTCTGACCTGGTAATAGAGAATGTTCTCGGGAGGCGCAGTAGCGTCGATGTACTGCAAAGTGTCTCCGCCGACGGTGCCGATGACGACGAAAGGTCCGCCGAAAAGCTCCGCACGGGCAATTTCATAGTGGGAGATTTCTTCGGATCTCCCCAGCGCAGGGGCCCAGCTCAGGTGAACTTCCCCTTCCGTCACTTTAAGGTGCAGGGAGGTCGGCGGCTGGGGGATGCCGGAGGCCACGACCGAGCAACTCCAGAGACACAGGACCAGTAGCCCCAGGGTAAATTTTATATTTATTGGGAACATCGACATTTTCCTTTGCGCACCCCCGATGCGATTTGACGGCAGAAGGGGAGAAAAACCGGGCGGCGGCCAGGACGGACGCCGCCCGGTGGGGTTGTGCCTATTTCCGCCAATTATTAGGGCTGGACCATGTAGGGGCGCATCATCTCGTTGTCCTCATGATCGAGAATGTGGCAGTGCCAGACATAGCCCGTACCCCCGGGGAAGCCGAAGGCATCCAGGGTTCCAATCCCCGCGGTCGGGTCGAAGGGGAAGGTGTTGGTCCCGGCCATGGTGGTCAGCGGAGCATCCTGTGTGGCGTAGCGGACCACGAAACGAGTCACCTCGCCGGGGTAGACGATGACCGTATCCTTCCACCCGTTTTCGTTGGCCAGGGCCGGTGCCGGATTCTTCTGCAGGTAGGGGGTGACGTCCGGATTTCCCCCCACCACGGTGCTGCCGACCGGGAGGGTCGGGTTGCCGATGTTGGAGTAGGGGTAGGGCGGTCCATAGGCCGGCAGAAATGCGCCAAGGTGGAAGGACGCATTGTAAGCCTTGAGATACTTATTCGTCTGGAACGGCTGACGGTTGAGGAGCTGGAACTGAATCAGGTGGAGGTGGATCGGGTGCGCGTCGGCTGTCAGGTTGACGATCTCCCAGACCTCGGTAGCGCCGACCCGTGGGAGTTCCGTCAGCCAGTTGGTTCCCACTTGTGTGCTTCCGGGGATGGGGGTAGCCGTTCCGGCCTGAAGCCCGTTCCACTTGGTGTTGTTGAGCAGCACCTCAAGGGGCCCTCCCATGCCCATCACCTCGTTGAGGGTCAGCTGCCGGGTGAGGGTGGCAGTTGCAGGATTGAGGCGAAGGATGGGATTGGCGCCGCGCAGGGTGGCGCCGGGAAGGGCCGGATTGAAGACGGCGGTATCAGGGGTGGTAACGGTGGTGCCGACCAAGATCTGCATGATCTGGCCGGTGGTTTTGGGATCGACGGGTGCCCCTTTGGGGAAGGGGGTGCGGGCCGTATTGTTGAGCAGCAGGGTCTGCCCGGCATAGGCGCTGAAGTCGATGATGATATCGGCCCGTTCACCAGGAGCGATGAGCATCCGCGGCGAGGGGAGCCCGGCGGCCAGGGCGACCGGATCGTTGAGAATGGTCGGTGCGTCGAGGAAGCCGCCGTCCGTTCCGATCTGCCAGAAGGCCGGTCCGGGAGCGCCGGTCACCGGGTTGATCAGGGCCATGCTGTAGAAGCGGGCGTTGGAACCGTTGAGCAGGCGCAGACGGTACTTGCGCGGCTCGACGTTGAATGTCGGCCAGGTCTTGCCGTTGACGACGATGGAGTCACCCACGAACTCGGGAATCCAGAAGGGATGTATGGTCGGGTTGATGCCGAGATCGGGGAAGAGCAATTGGCCGGCCGTGTCGAACATCCGGTCCTGGATAACCACCTCGACTTCGTACATCGGATTGTCCGCTGCTCCGCCGGGGAGGTTGGTCGGCGTATTGGCCGGATCGCGCAGGAAGTAGAATCCCGCCAGACCGCCATAGACGTTGAGCCGGGTGGTGCCGAGGGCATGGTCATGGTACCAGAGGGTGGTTCCCTGCTGAGCGTTGGGGTAGGAGTAGACGTTGGTGACGAATCCCGGGCCGGTCGAGACCGGGGCGCCGGTGGCATTGGGGGTGAACCAGGCGTCGGGGGCGCCGTCGAAGGCCGAGGGGACTTCTCCTCCATGCAGATGGGCGACGGCGGGAACGGGACCGGCATAGGGGAGCATCATGTTGCATCCCGGAGTCATCATGCAGGTCAGAGGATCGGCCCAGTGCAGGGTCTGATCGACGGTCAGGTATTTCTGCAGCTTGGGCGGATTGGCCGGGTTGGCCGGATCGACCAGATTGTTGATATAGGTCACGTTGGTCGGCGTCCCCCGCTGCGCCACAATTGTCGGCCCGGGGTAGGTGCCGTTATAACCCCAGACGGTGGTCAGGGGGAAGGGGAGGGGGAGGACCTGCTGGTCGAATTCAGACATGGTGACGGTCAAAGGCAGAGTGCCGTCGATGCGGGCCGGAATGGGCAAGGGATCAATGAACTTCGGAATGGCTTTGCCCGGCAAAGGAACCTGCGGGATCTGTGTCGAGGCCACGGCCCCGCCACCCCAGAGCATCAAGGTCGCAGCCAGCATCGAGATGGCTGCACGATAGTAGATTTGCTTCGCCGTTTTCATTGACTATCCTCCTTCCGTGAGTTGTTCATCCGGCAGGTTCCAGCATTGAAAACTGTCACACTGAATGAAAAAAAAAGACCAAGCGTCCTCCGGATGGTTTCTCCTTCGGCAGCTCGGCCATCTTCACTTCGGGAAGATCCGTCACTTTCCGTCCCTTCCTCGCGGAGGGTTTGGCTTTGTCGGGCTCAAAGTCAGGATTTTTTCTGACCTGATTTTACTTACTAACAGTCGGCTGGCAAATTGCAAGACCATCAAGGATTTTTTTATGAGTAAAAGGCATTGATATTTGGTCTTTTTCTGACCTGCCTCTTTCATGCCGGGAGCAATACGAGGGAGCGAACGCTGATGTTTGAAAAACTCGGTATCACCGGGGCTTGTATCTCAACAAAACACAAAAGGCCGCCCCTGAAGGACAGCCTTTTGTGTACCTGTTGTCGTCGGGGCGTTCGTTTTGCCGCTCTACTTTGATCCCTTGAAGCGGTCACCGAGGGCGGCAAAGGGGGAATGGCCGAGGGAGGGGCGGGCAGGTTGTTCTGTAGGGCCGTCGGAACTGCGCTGCTCCTGTATGCCACGGGTATGCTCGTGGTCGTGGCAGTAGAGACACAGCAGTTCCCAATTGCTGCCATCGGAGGGGTTGTTGTCGTGGTTGTGATCTTTGTGATGTACCGTCAACTCACGGAGTTTTTTCCCCTCGAACTCGCGGGTACAGCGGCCGCAGACGTGGGGAAAAAGCTTCAGCGCCTTCTCCCGGTATCCGGCCTGACGGTTTTGCTCTTCCTTGCGCATCTCGGCGACGATATCGTCACATCGTTTGTTGTCAGAATTGGTCATGAAGCCTCTCGGAGTTGTTCCGGATATAAAAATCCGGGCGGGTCATGTCGTTTTTTCAAGAGACGGCGCACCGGGCCGGAAGGCCTATCATAAGCCATCGCCAGGGGAAAGACAATGAGGGTGCGAGGGGACTGTTGCTTTTTGAAAAACGCTCAGGGACTGCACACATATGTTGAATTGCGATCCCACTTTGCAGGATGTTTAGTAGAATATCCACAACGTCACCACTTTTTATCAAGGCAGGATAATTATGAATGCAAGGAACGATAAATTGAAGGTTTTATGGGCAGCCACATTCTTCGCCCTGCTTTGTTCCTGTACGACAGTCCCGGTAAACCCACCTCTTGAAAATGTTTTGGCCTACGTGGTTCCGGAGGATGAGCAACTACTGAGCCGTCACGCACCTGTTTTTGTGATAGACAATTTTAAAGAAAAATACAACCGGATCGGAACACCGAGCGCAAAAATCACAGAAAATTCTGAAGAGATCGTCTATGTAGATCCTGCAAAAGCGACCGTCTACACCCGGGTGGACAGGTTCGATACGGCAAAAGACACTTACACCAATCTGGTCTATCGCATACATTTTCAAAAGGTCCCTGGCGGATTCATCCCTTTCCATTTGGGCAAAGGACGCAATATCGGCCTGATCGTCCTTGTCACACTCAATAGCCGGAATGAGCCGGTCCTGTACACCCTGGTGCATACCTGCGGCTGCTATCTGGCTTTTGTTCCTACGTCATACCTGCCCGCAGATCGTTTTCCCGACTGTTGGGAGAACGGACGGCAGTCCGTCTATGGCGAAAGTCTCCCCGGTCTTCTGGATTACGAAGATTTGTCCCCCGATGGGCAAAAAACGATTGTCCTGGTGCGGGAGGGATCCCACCGGGTCATGGATATATGGTTTTCAGATGCCGATTCCTTGCAGAACTACCATACGGACGCCATGGAGATGTTGCCTCTCGGCTCCCTGGAAAAGCTCCCCCTGGAAAGCGACCGGACAACCTCCTTCTACGAAACCTGCGGCCCCCGTGAGGGATATGTCAAGGGGAGTGAAAAGATCCGGGAGAGGCTGCTGATGAGCTGGTGGGCCCTCGATTGGCGGGTCGGAGAGGATAAAAAGTTGGGCAAGGATAAAAACGACGGGATCCTTTTCTACACGAGTCTCAAGCCGTGGGCCAGGGATGAATCGGACATGCGGGACTTTGTCACTTTCCTACGATATTGGAAATGGAAACTTTAGGCACCTAGCGGCATTTTTAATCTTGATTTGCCCGGTGTGATGCGTGGTAAGGTGGGGCCTTCCCCGGCCAGGGCCCGGCGGCATCTTCCTTCCTCCCCTCTCTCCTAAGGCCTGAAAACGATGCGACAGAATTCGATATTTTTGACAGGGCTGGCCGTGTTCAGCGGTCTCACTTCCTTCATCTTTGTCTATTACGCCGTGGGCATATTCACGGCCGACAATCCTCCCGAATGGAGCCGGGTCTTTGCCTATGTGGCAGCAGGTTACGGCCTGGGGAATATCTACATTCTCAGCTGGGCATGGCGCATCCGCGGCACCGGGGCTGTCTGGGCGAACAAGCTTATCGCTCTCTGTTTTCTCGGCGTATTCCTCCTTGACCGGTGGAAGGTCGGCGTTGAAAGCCCCCTGGAATATGTCGGCATCCTTGCCGTTGCCGGCGTTCTCCTGCTCAACTGGTTGGCCGTCAAGAAAATCTCCGAGAGACACGCCCCCGAGGTGAAATCGTCCCGACCGCGAAGGTAGGGTCCCGGTCGCTTCGGCGTCCCGCGAAAAGCAGACCTGGAAAAGCTCCGTCTCCCATGGAACTGGCGCTTGCTGGTCTTTTCAAATGCAAAGGGGCAGGCCGGAAATGGCCTGCCCCTTGGTTTTCTGCTGATTTGTCCGGCAAGGCCTAGACGATCGCCTTCATCCCCTGCATGGCGGCGCGCAGTTCTTCGCCGACTTCCTCGATGAGGTGGCCGCGGATCTCGGCGTTGACGGCGACCAGGGTGCTGTTGTCGACGCTGTTGTCCTTCACGGAGAGCCCCTTGCCGATGACGTCGGTCCCGACTCGGGCCATGAAGTCCTTGAGCAAGGGGACGCAGGCGTGGGCGAAGAGGTAGCAGCCGTACTCGGCGGTGTCGGAGATGACGCGGTTCATCTCGTAGAGCTTCTTGCGGGCGATGGTGTTGGCGATGAGCGGCGTCTCGTGGAGCGACTCGTAGTAGGCCGATTCGGCCTCGATGCCGGAGCAGACCATGGTTTCGAAGGCGAGTTCGACGCCGGCCTTGACCATGGCGACCATCAGGATCGCCTTGTCGAAGTATTCCTGCTCGGAAATCTCGCCGGCGGCCTCGGTCTTCTCGAAGGCGGTCTGGCCGGTCTGCTCACGCCAGGTGAGGAGCTTGACGTCGTCGTTGGCCCAGTCTTCCATCATGGCGCGGGAGAATTCGCCGGAGAGAATGTCGTCCATGTGCTTCTCGAACAGGGGACGCATGATGTCCTTGAGCTCGGAAGCCAGGGAGTAGGCGGCCAGCTTGGCGGGGTTGGAGAGGCGGTCCATCATGTTGGTGATGCCGCCGTGCTTGAGGGCCTCGGTGATCGTCTCCCAGCCGTACTGAATGAGCTTGACGGCGTAGGGGGCGCCGATGCCGTTCTGCGTCATCTTGTCGAAGCAGAGGAGCGCCCCGGCCTGCAGCATGCCGCAGAGGATGGTCTGCTCGCCCATGAGGTCGGATTTGACCTCGGCGACGAAGGAGGATTCGAGGACACCGGCGCGGTCGCCGCCCTGGGCGCTGCAGAGCGCCTTGGCTATTTCGAGGCCGTCGCCGTTGGGGTCGTTCTCGCCGTGGACGGCGATCAGGGTCGGGACGCCGAAGCCGCGGACGTACTCGGCGCGGACTTCCGATCCGGGGCATTTGGGTGCGACCATGACGACGGTGAGGTCCTTGCGGATCACCGTCCCTTCCTCGACGATGTTGAAACCGTGGGCGTAGGAGAAGACGGCCCCCTGCTTCATAAGCGGCACCACGGTGTTAACCACATCGGTGTGCTGCTTGTCGGGGGCGAGGTTCATGACGATGTCGGCGGTGGGGAGGAGCTCTTCATAGCTGCCGACCTTGAAGCCGTTTTCCGTGGCGTTTTTGTAGGACTGGCGCTTCTCGGCGATCGCTTCCTTGCGCAGGGTGTAGGAGACGTCGAGGCCGCTGTCGCGCATGTTGAGCCCCTGGTTGAGCCCCTGGGCGCCGCAGCCGACGATGACGATCTTCTTCCCTTTGGCATATTCGCAGCCGCCGGTGAATTCATCGGCGTCCATGAAGCGGCAGGTGCCGAGTTCCTGAAGCTGGCGGCGAAGCGGCAGGGTGTTGAAATAGTTCTGTCCCATGGTGTATCTCCTTATGCTGGGTGTCTGGAAAATCCAAAGTCTAGCGCACCATAGCGGAAATTTCATATTGCGTAAATTGATTTGTTGGACATACTGTGTTGCGTGTAGCGCAATTGTGGCCGGGTCGAGGACTGCATTCACGACAGCGACACAGAGGCACAGAGAAGTTCTGAAAATATTTTGGCTTTTCTCCGTGTTCTCTGTGTCTCTGTGGTAAGGCTTTGTGGGTGGCCGTTCCTCAATAAGCACGAAGAAAACTGAAGGCAAGGCCGGAAGCAAAGGGGAGGAATATGGACATCCGTGAACTGGAAATATTTCTCACCGTCGCCGAGACCCTTCATTTCGGCCGTGCCAGCCAGGCCTGCAACCTCAGCCCCTCGGCCCTGACCCGCACCATTCAGCGCCTTGAGGAGGAGCTCGAACGGCCGCTTTTTGTCCGCGACAACCGCCGGGTGGTCCTCTCCGCCGCCGGGGAGAAGTTGCGCGTCTATGCCCGGCAGAGCCTGCAGGAGTGGCAGTCTTTCCGTTCGACCCTCCGGGAGGGGGAGGCCGTCACCGGACCCCTCTCCCTCTATGCCTCGATCACCGCCGTCTACAGCCTCCTCCCCGATCTTCTCGAGGCCTTCCGCACCGCCTATCCCGATGTGCAGCTCGAGCTGCGCACCGGCGCCGCCGAACAGGCGGTGACCCTGGTCAGCAGCGGCGAGATCGACCTCGCCGTCGCCGCGCTCCCCGACCGGCACCGCTCCCAGATCGAGTTTCTCCCCATCACCACGACATCGCTCCTCTTCATCGCCCCCGGGCCCGGGATGGTCGCAGGGCTCTCAGCCGAGGGGGGACTCGACCTCTCCAGGGCGCCGCTGGTGGTGCCGCAGTCCGGGCTCTCCAGGCGGCGCCTCGATCAGTGGCTGAAAGAGAAGCGCATCACCCCCAACATCACCTCCGAGGTCTCCGGCAATGAGGCGATCATCGCCATGGTGCGTCTCGGCGTCGGCGTCGGCATCGTCCCGCAACTCGTCCTCGAGCGCAGCCCCTTTCGCGATGAGGTGCGCGTACTCGAGGGTGCCCCGCAACTGGAGCCGTACATCGTCGGGCTCTGCTCCACCCGGCGCAATCTGCAACGCCCTGCCGTGCGCGCCTTCTGGGAGCTTGCCGAGGAGCGCTCGGGCGCCGGAGAGGGATAGGGGGGGGAGTCCTCTTCGGTTCACGACGAAAAAAGCCCCGACTTCGTTAGGGAAGTCGGGGCTTTTTTCGTTGTTGTTTCTGCTGATTGTTCTACAGGCCAAGTTTCTTGAAAAAGTCGTTCCCCTTGTCATCGACGAGGATGAAGGCCGGGAAGTCTTCGACTTCGATCTTCCACACCGCTTCCATGCCGAGTTCGGGGAAGTCGATGCACTCGACTTTCTTGATGTTTTCCTCGGCGAGGACCGCGGCCGGGCCGCCGATGGAGCCGAGGTAGAAGCCGCCGTGCTTCTTGCAGGCGTCGGTGACCTGCTGGGAGCGGTTCCCCTTGGCGATCATGATCATGGAGCCACCGTTGGCCTGTAGCAGGTCGACGTAGGAGTCCATGCGCCCGGCGGTGGTGGGGCCGAAGGAGCCGGAGGCTTTCCCCTTGGGGGTCTTGGCCGGGCCGGCGTAGTAGATCGGGTGTTTTTTCAGGTACTCGGGGAGCGGCTTGCCGGAATCGAGAATCTCCTTGAACTTGGCGTGGGCGATGTCGCGGCCGACGACGATCGTCCCCTTGAGGAGGAGAGGAGCGCCGACTTCGAGCTTGGAGAGGTCGGCGAGAACCTCCTTCATCGGGCGGTCGAGGTCGATCTTCGTTCCGTGGCCGTGTTTGCCGCGGTACTTCTCGGGGATCAGGCGGCCGGGGTTGCGGTCCATCTCCTCGACGAACAGCCCCTCGCGGGTGATCTTCGCCTTGATATTGCGGTCGGCTGAGCAGGAGACGGCCATGGCGACGGGGCAGGAGGCGCCGTGGCGGGGGAGGCGGATGACGCGCACGTCGTGGGCGAAGTATTTGCCGCCGAACTGGGCGCCGATGCCGAGCTTCTGCGCCGCAACGAGGAGCCGCTCTTCGAGCTCGAGGTCGCGGAAGGCCTGACCATGTTCGTTGCCGGCGGTCGGTAGACCGTCGAGTTCCTTGGCGGTGGCGAGCTTGACCGTCTTCAGGCAGGAGTCGGCGCTGGTGCCGCCGATGGCGAAGGCGATGTGGTAGGGGGGACAGGCGGCGGTGCCGAGGTATTTCATCTTCTCGATGAGCCACTTCTCGAGATTCCCGGGGGTGAGGAGCGCCTTGGTCTCCTGGTAGAGCATCGTCTTGTTGGCGCTGCCGCCCCCCTTGGCCATGAAGAGAAACTTGTAGTAATCCCCCTCGGTGGCCATGATGTCGATCTGGGCGGGGAGATTGGTGCCGGTGTTCTTCTCTTCGTACATGTCGAGGGCAACGGTCTGGGAGTAGCGCAGGTTCTCCTCGGTGTAGGTCTTGTAGACCCCCTTGGAGAGAAACTCCTCGTCCCTGGCGCCGGTCCAGACCTGCTGACCCTTCTTGGCGACGACGGTGGCGGTGCCGGTATCCTGGCAGACCGGGAGCTCGAAGTTGGCGGCTATTTCGGCGTTGCGCAAAAAGGCCATGGCGACGCCGCGATCGTTGGCGGAGGCCTCGGGGTCGCTGAGAATCTGGGCGACCTGCTCGTTGTGCTCGGGGCGCAACAGGAAGGAGACGTCCCTCATGGCGGTGTTGGCCAGGACGGCGAGGGCTTCGGGATCGACCTTGACGACGTCCTTCCCTTCGAACTTGGCGACGGAGACATACTTTTCCGACCCTTCGAGCTTGCGGTACTTGGTGGTGTCCTTGGCGAGGGGAAAGGGATCCTGGTACTTGAAGTCAGGCATGGTCTTCTCTCCTTTGGGGGATATGAAAGGGGGCCGGGAAAGACCCGACCGCCAGGGAAACCGTCAGCGCAGCATTATATAGAAGTTGTATACGGTTGTCGATACATCAGAGGTGTATAATTATTCAAAAAATCCGGGCCGGGATGGGGTATGCTTCGCCTGTTCCCTTCATCCCTGCTCTGAATTCCAAAGGAGGTGCAACCATGGGTAGTAATCAAAAGACATCCGGACGGGTCGCCGTGATCGGCGGCATGCGGACTCCCTTCGTCAAAGCCGGTACGGTCTTCCGCCATATCTCGCAACTGGAACTCTCCTCCCATGCCGTCCGCGGCCTGATCGAACGTTTTGGTCTCGACCGGGAGGCGATCGACCTCCTCGTCTGGGGGAGGGTTCTTCATGACCCGCGGATCTCCAACCTCGCCCGGGAGATCGTCTTCGATCTCGGGCTCCCGGCGCACATCGCCGCCTACCTGGTCTCCAACAACTGTATCTCCAGCCTTCACGCGGCTACGGACGCCGCCGATGCCATCCTTGGCGGGCGGGCGGAGGTCGCCATCGCCGGAGGGGTCGAGTCGATGTCGACGGTGCCGGTCCTCTTCGGCCGCCAGGCCTCGGAAATCTTTCTCGATGCCGGCCTGGCTCGCAGCACCGCCGAGCGGGTCAAGGCCCTGCTGCGCCTGCGTCCCCGTCACTTCAAGCCCTCCCCCCTCTCCTTCAAGGAACACTCCACCGGGCTGACCATGGGGGAACACGCCGAAATCACCGCCCGGGAGATGGGGGCCAGCCGCGCCGCCCAGGACGTAATCGCCCTGCGCAGCCACCAACGGGCCGCCGCTGCGACCGAGGACGGCCGACTCACCGCCGAAATCTTCCCGCTGGCGGGGACGGCGCGGGACACCATTGTCCGCGCCGACACCAGTCTCGAGAAGCTGGGTCGGCTCAAGCCGGTCTTCGACCGTTCGGGGAGCGGCACCATCACCGCGGGGAACGCCAGCCCCCTCACCGACGGCGCCAGCGCCGTCTTGCTCATGTCCGAGGAGCGGGCCCTTCGGGAAAACCTTAAACCGCTGGCGTTTTTGCGCGGGGTGGAGTTCGCCGCCATCGATCCCCGCAAGGGGCTCCTCATGGCCCCGGCTCTGGCCGTGCCGCGCCTCCTCCGACGCTGCGGGCTGACTCTTGCCGAAATGGACATCGTCGAGGTGCACGAGGCCTTCGGCGCCCAGGTCGTCTGTAACCTCAAGGCCTGGGAAGAGGGGTGGGGAGAAGAGGCCATCGGCAAAATCGATCCGGAAAGACTCAACCCCCTCGGCAGTTCCATCGCCGTCGGTCACCCCTTCGCCGCCACCGGCGCGCGGATCATCACCACCCTGGCCAACGAGATGGAACGGCGCGATTCCCGTTTCGGCCTGATCTCCATCTGCGCCGCCGGGGCGATGGCCGGGGCGATGATCCTCGAGAGGCCCTGAGGCTGTTGGCTATGATTTAAGAGCCTTCAACGCAGAGACGCAGAGAAGAAAGAGATCGCAGAGAAAACCATTGGAATAAAGAAAATCCCTCAAAGACCCTTCTCTCCGTCTCTTCCTCTCAGCGTCTCAGCGTTGAGGCATTTGCTCTCATGAAGGTCCGATTTTTTCTCGGTGTCTTTCGTGTCTTCATGGTAAACAATAAAATCCTTTTTCCCGCTTTCCCCATAGAGTCGACGATGCAAAAAATCCTCAAGCAGATCCTCACCTCCCGCGTCTACGAGGCCGCCGTCGAGACCCCTCTCGACGAGGCCCCGGGGCTCTCCGCCGCCCTCGGCAACCGGGTTCTTCTCAAGCGGGAGGATCTGCAGCCGGTCTTCTCCTTCAAACTGCGCGGCGCTTACAACCGCATCGCTCACCTCACCCCCCGGGAGCTCAGGTGCGGGGTGATCGCCGCCTCGGCCGGCAATCACGCCCAGGGGGTTGCCTTTTCCGCCCGCCGCCTCGGCGCGAGAGCGGTGATCGTCATGCCGGTGACTACCCCCGAAATCAAGATTGCCGCGGTGCGGGAGTACGGCGCCGAGGTCGTTCTGTACGGCGACAGCTACTCCGAGGCCGCCGAGCACTGTGCCCGACTGGTCGATGAGAGCGGGATGATCTTCATCCATCCCTTCGACGATGAACTGGTGATCGCCGGACAGGGGACGGTGGCCGACGAAATCCAGCGCAAGAACTCCGGGCGTCTCGACGCCGTCTTCGTCCCCGTCGGCGGCGGCGGTCTGATCGCCGGCATGGCCGCCTACCTCAAGGCGCTGCGCCCCGAGGTGCGGGTGATCGGCGTCGAGCCCCAGGACAGCGATGCCATGGCCCGCTCCCTGGAAGCGGGACGGCGGGTGATTCTCGATTCGGTGGGGATCTTCGCCGACGGTGTGGCGGTGCGCGAGGTCGGCGCCCTGACCTTCGATCTCTGCCGGCGCTATGTCGACGAGATTATCCGTGTGGACACCGACGAGATCTGCAGCGCCATCAAGAGCAACTACCAGGCGACCCGTTCCATCGTCGAGCCGGCCGGTGCCCTGGCTCTGGCCGGACTCAAGAAGTATGTCCGGAAGCGCAAGGTCTCGGGGGAGACGCTCATCGCCGTCAATTCCGGCGCCAACATGAATTTCGAGCGTCTGCGCTACGTCGCCGAGCGCACCCAGAGCGGGGAGAAGCAGGAGGCACTCTTTGCCGTGACCATCCCCGAAAAACCCGGCGCCCTCAGGCGTTTCTGCGCCGAGGTTCTCGACGGGCGTAACATCACCGAGTTCAACTATCGCCTCTCCGACAGGGAGCGGGCGCACATTTTCGTCGGCATTTCCATCCGTGAGGAGGAGGAACGGCAGACCTTTGCCGCCCAGTTGACAGCCAGCGGCTTCGACAATGTTGATTTGACCGACAACGAACTGGCCAAGACCCACGTCCGCTACATGGTCGGCGGGCGCTCCGGCGTCGTTTCCGGCGAAGCCCTCTACCGTTTCTGGTTTCCCGAGCGTCCCGGGGCCCTCAGCCGTTTCCTTTCCATCATGGGCGCCAGCTGGAACATCTCCCTCTTTCACTACCGCAGCCAGGGGGGGGATTTCGGCCGGGTCCTCATCGGCCTGGAAATCCCCATCGGCGAAGAGGAGAACTTCCGCTCCTTTCTCGAGCGGCTCGGCTATCGCTTCGTTGAGGAATCGACAAATCCCGCTTATCAACTCTTCCTCTGAACCCTGTCGTTTCCGCTTCGCCGTGATAATATAAAAATGAAAGTCAGGTTTTGCTGCAAGAAAGGAGGTGCTCAAGTATGGCGCTTTTCTATGATCCGAGAGATGAATCCGACCTCCGGCGGGTCGAATCGATTCTTCGCCAGGGCGGGATCGAATACTTCCTTCGCAAGGAGCCCGTAGATGGGATCGGTCCGATGCAGGTTCATGTGGCCGAGGAGGACATGCCGCGGGCCGAGGAACTGCTGATCGAAAGAACCTTGCACTGACGGGGCTTTTCTCCCTCCCCGAGGATTGGGTGATAGCACGGCCTGGACTGTTTTTTCACCGGAAATTCCCGCATTGTTTCGGCGGATCCGCCCTATGGTCCATGGCTGGGACTATTCTCCAGAAGAAGCGGCAGGCTCGAAGGTGTTCCGGTCGGGCGCTTCCTGACCCCTGGACCAGTAAAGGTTAAGGAGCCGCATTGTCTGGATATTCCGTTCCTTTTTTGTCACCTGCGTCCCCGGTGGCGAGAGGAGGAAAGGAATATTCTCCTGCCTCAGGCGCGCCCATTTCCCGCCCTTCCTTCTCGGTTGGTCGCTCCGGAGATCCGCGTTGCGGTGGCATGGACTGTGCATCGGGACCGGGGACGGCACATCGGTCATCCCGGTCATCCCGGTCATCCCGGTCATCCCGGTCATCCAACTCTGCCTGATACTCCCCTTCCCGGCGGGGGACACGGAAGCGCCTGAATGCAATTGACGGCCCTGATCATCGACGATGACCGCTTCATGCGAGAGGTCCTCACCGACCTCCTGGGGAGCGCCGGTTTTCGTATCCTCCTCGCCATCGACGGCGAAGAGGGGTGGCAGCAGGCCGAAGCGCACCATCCTGACATCATTCTCCTCGATCTGGTCATGCCCCGAATGGACGGCGTGGCCGCCTGCCGCAAAATCCGCTCCCTTCCTGGCCACAAGCACACCCCCGTCATCATGATGACCTGCCGCACCGATATGGAAGGGATGGTCAATCCTTTTCAACTCGGCGCCGACGATTACATCTCCAAGCCCTTCGACGACTTTGAACTCATCGCCCGGGTCCGGGGGAACCTGGCCAAGAAGCGCACCGTCCTGTCTCTGGCGAGAAAAGCGGAAAATCTCCAGACCCTTCTCGACGTCAGCAACTCGGTGACCTCCACCCTCCATACCGTGGAAATCCTCCGGCAGATCGTCGGCAAGATTGCCCATCTCCTCGACGACGTTTACCGCTGTTCCATCGCTCTGGTTCAGGAAGACGAGCGCTGGGGATACGTGATGGCGTCCAGCGACGATCCCGAACTCGGGGGGCTGCGTATTTTTCTCGATAAATATCCGGAAATCCGTCGGGTCCTCCAGACCGGCGAACCGATCCTGATCGATGATGTCACCAAAGACCCTCTCTTGGCCCATGTTCTTCCGGTTCTCGACGGTCAGAAATTCAATACCATTCTCGTCCTTCCCGTGATCTATGGGCAGAAGGTCATCGGTGCCATGGTGGTACGGGCCATTCGATCCAAAGCCGGGATTTCCCCGAAGGAGATCGAGTTCTGCCAGCTGATCGCCAATATTTCGGCCAATGCCATCAAAAATGCCCATCATTTCGAGCTGCTGCGTGAAGAGTCGGAACGTCTGCACCTCGCCAAAAGCAGCCTCGAACAGGACCTGTGCACCAAGACGGTCTACGAGCAGCTCTTCGACAACGCCTCCGATGCCCTGATTGCCTTCGATGGCCGGGGGAGGGCGGTCTTCGCCAACCGTCGGGCCCTGGAGATCAGCGGCTATTCGGCAGCCGAACTCAAGGGAATCAGTCTCGCCTCCCTCCTGGACCTGAGGTCGATCCGCTTGATTCTGCAGCGGCGGCGGAATGTGATGGCCGGAATCCCCGTTCCCACCTCCTGCGATCTGGCGATCCGCACCCGCAGCGGGGAGCGGCGCCTCCTGTCGGTGAGCTTCAACAGCCGGCCCGCCTGTGGTGATCTGCAGGTGGTGGCCATCCGCGACGTCACGGAAAAGCGTCAGGTCGAAATGGAGCTGGAACTGACCCGGTCGAACCTCGAGACGGCCAATCGGCAGCTCCTTGAGGTCGACCAGATTCGTGGTGAATTTCTCAACACCGCCGCTCATGAGCTGCGCATTCCGGTCACCATCGTCAGCGGCTATTGCTCGCTCCTCAAGGATATGGGGACGGAGAATTTTTCCGAACAGCAGCGGGAATTCCTGGACCAGGCCGTCGAGGGGAGCGATCGTCTCGTCGATCTGATCAACAATATTCTCGATCTCTCCCGTTTTGATGCCGGCAAAATGATCCTCGAAGTCGAGGAGAAGGATATCGTGGCGACAATTCATGAGGTCCTGCCGGGATTTGTCCCTCAGGCGGAAAAAAACGGCCTCCTTCTGAATCTGGGAGTTCCTGAGACTTGCCGCGCCCTCTTCGACCCGGAGGCGATTCACCGGGTGCTGGTCAATCTGGTCGGCAACGCCCTCAAGTTCACCCCCCGCGGCGGGACGGTGACGATCGAAGCCGAGGAGGCGGAGGAGGAGGTGCGGATCTGCGTCGCCGACACCGGCAAGGGGATACCCGAGGAGCGAATTGCCGACCTTTTCAAGGAGTTCACTCAACTCGGCAAGGAAGATTCCCGCCGCGGCACCGGTCTGGGGCTCTCCATCTGCAAGAAGATCATCGAATCCCACCAGGGGCGAATCTGGGCCGAAAGCCGGTTCGGCCAGGGGAGCCGCTTCATCTTCACCCTTCCCAAATCCGCCTGACTCTTCACGTTAATCCCTTTGCTTTTTCCCTCGCCGGCAGCGCCTCAAAATAATTGACAGTTTTACTCAGGTATGTTATCGATTAGTGAAATCAACGGCCCCGGTGGCTGAATTAAGGAGGATTTTCCGTGCTGCAAACTTTCAAGGACGACTTCAAGGCGGTGTTCGAACGCGATCCCGCAGTCAGAAACATCGCCGAGATCATTTTCTGCTATCCCGGCTTCCACGCCATCCTCTTCCATCGCCTGGCCCACGCTCTCTGGCAACGCAAATTTTTCTTTGTCGGCCGTCTGACGTCCCATCTCGGCCGTTTTCTTACCGGGATCGAAATCCATCCCGGGGCCAAGATCGGTCGGGGGTTCTTCATCGATCACGGCATGGGGGTGGTGATCGGCGAGACCGCCGAGATCGGCGACAACTGTACCCTGTACCACGGCGTCACGCTCGGCGGCACCTCCTGGGCCAAGGAAAAACGTCATCCGACCCTCGGCAACAATGTGGTCATCGGTTCCGGTGCCAAGATTCTCGGCCCCTTCACCGTCGGCGACAACAGCAAAATCGGATCCAACTCGGTGGTGGTCAAGGAAGTCCCTCCGAACTCCACAGTGGTCGGAGTGCCGGGACGCATTGTCATGGCGGGGGCCCAGAAGGGCGATCTCGAGCACGGACAGCTTCCGGACCCTGAAGCCAAGGCGATCTCCTGCCTCTTCGACCAGATCCAATCGCTCGAACGCAAGGTGCGCGAACTGACCGAGGAGCAGGAGCGGCTGCGGGCCGGCCTGCAGGGCTCCGCCCCGAAGAAAAAGGTCTCCTGAGCCATGCGTCTGTCAACCAAGGCACAATATGCGGTGCGCGCCATGGTGAGCCTGCATTTGTATGCCGACGGTTCTCCCGTTTCCCTCAAGGTCATCGCGGCCCGGGAGGATATCTCCCTGACCTATCTGGAGCAACTCTTCGTCAAGCTGCGCCGGGGGAAGATCGTCGACAGCGTCCGCGGCCCCGGCGGCGGTTATGTTCTCGCCCGGCCCGCCGGCAGCATTCGCGTCGACGAGATCATCGACAGCGTCGAAGAGACACTCGTTCCTGTCTCCTGCATGGGGGACGACGGCAGCTGCGCCTGCACCGATCAGTGCGTGACCCACAGCGTCTGGCAGGGGCTCGGCTCGCGCATCCGGCAATTTCTCTCCTCGATCACCCTCGAGGACCTGATCCGCGACGCCCGGGAGAAGATCCGCTAAAGTCATTTCCTGTTGAATATCGAACATTTGAACGGTTTTATGGAGGATTGACCAGTGAAGCACATCTACATGGACAATAACGCCACCACCGCCGTACGCCCCGAGGTTCTCGAGGCGATGCTCCCCTTTTACAGGGAGCAGTTCGGCAACCCCTCCAGCGTCCACTGGGCGGGGCGGGCGGTGAGCGGCGCTGTGGAAAAGGCCCGGGAGCAGGTGGCCACCCTGATCAACTGCGCGCCGGCCGAGATCGTCTTCGTCTCCTGCGGCAGCGAGGGGGACAACATGGCGATCAAGGGGACGGCGGAGGCCCTGCGGGAGAAGGGGAACCACATCATCACGACCGCTGTCGAGCATCCGGCGGTTCTCAATACCTGCGAGTACCTGGAAAAGCAGGGATTTCGCGTCACCTACCTGCCGGTGGACAAGGACGGCATGCTCGACCTCAAGGAACTCGAGGCGGCAATCACCGCCGAGACGATCCTGATTTCGGTCATGTGGGCCAACAACGAAACGGGCAATCTCTACCCCATCGAGGAGATCGGTGCCATCGCCCGCAAGTACAAGGTGCGCTTCCATACCGATGCCGTACAGACCGTTGGGAAGATCCCCGTCGACGTCCAAAAAGCCAATGTCGATCTTCTGGTCCTCTCCGGGCACAAGCTCGGCGCTCCCAAGGGGGTCGGAGCGATCTACATCCGTCGCGGCACGCGGATGAACGCCCTGATCCATGGTGGTCACCAGGAGCGCAACCGGCGCGCAGGGACGTACAACGTCGCCGGCATCGTCGGCCTTGGACTTGCCTGCGAACTCTCCGGTGCCGAAATGGCCGAGAGTTCGGTCCGCATCGCGGCCCTGCGCGACCGCCTTCAGGAGGGAATCATGAGCGCCATCCCCGAGATCAAGCTCAACGGCCACCCGACCATGCGACTCCCCAACACGCTGAACATCAGCTTCGCCTATATCGAAGGGGAGTCGCTCCTTCTCAACTTCGACATGAAGGGGATTGCCGCCTCATCGGGTTCGGCCTGCACCTCGGGTTCCCTGGAACCGTCCCACGTCATGGGGGCGATGTGCGTCGACGTCGTTCTGGCCCATTCGAGTACCCGTTTCAGCCTCGGTCGCGACAATACCGAGGAGGAGGTCGACTACGTCCTGGAGATCCTCCCGCCCATCGTTCAGCGCCTGCGGGAGATGAGCCCCCTTTACAACCGCAAGGAGCCCCTTTCCTGCGAGGAATGCCAGGTCATCCGCAAGGTTCATTGAAAAGATGAAGGCTGTAAGCTCGAAGCTTCCAGCTTAAAGCTAATAACTTGTATTTTTCCTTATAAAGGAGTCTGCCATGTATACAGAAAAAGTGATGGACCACTTCAGCAATCCCCGCAACGTCGGTGAAATCGATAATGCCGATGGCGTCGGCGAGGTCGGCAACGCCTCCTGCGGCGACATCATGAAGATTTTTCTCAAGGTTGAAAACGACGTCATCAAGGAGGTCAAGTTCAAGACCTTCGGCTGCGGGGCGGCGATCGCCACCTCGTCCATGGTCACCGAGCTGGCCATCGGCAAGACCCTCGACGAGGCGATGGAACTGACCAACGCCGCCGTCGCCGAAGCCCTCGACGGCCTGCCGCCGGCCAAGCTCCACTGCTCCAACCTCGCCGCCGATGCCCTGCACGAGGCGATCAAAAATTACCGCGAGAAACAGGGGTAATCCCTCCGTCCTCGGACAGATGCCGGATCAACGGGAGGGGCACGGTACGTCGTGCCCCTTCGCTTGTGTAATACAGGTTTATTATGTCGCAAAAAAGAAAGAGAATTGTCGTCGCCATGAGCGGCGGCGTCGACTCCTCGGTGACCGCGGCCCTCCTCAAGGAACAGGGGCACGAGGTCATCGGCATGACCATGCAGATCTGGGACTACGCCGGCTTCACCTCCGAGCATGGCGAGACCTTCGGCTCCTGCTGCAGCCTCGACGATGTCCACGATGCGCGGCGGGTCGCCGAATCCCTCGACATCCCTTTTTATGTGGTCAATTTCGAAAAGGACTTTCAGCAGCAGGTCATCGACCGCTTTTGCGACGACTATTTCGCCGGCCGCACCCCCAACCCCTGCGTCCTCTGCAACCAGGTCCTCAAGTTCGAGCTGTTGTTGCGCCGTGCCCGGGAGCTCGAGGCCGATTTTCTCGCCACCGGCCACTACGCGCGCATCGTGGCCGAAGGCGACGGCTATGCCCTGCGCAAGGGACTCGATCCGGCCAAGGACCAGAGTTACTTCCTCTTTACCCTCACCCAGATGCAGATGGAGCGGGTCCTCTTTCCCCTCGGGGGGATGATCAAGGACGAGGTGCGCGCTCACGCCGCCCGCTTCGCCCTGCGCGTGGCGGAGAAGGCCGAGAGCCAGGACATCTGCTTCGTCCCCGACGGCGACTATGTCCGTTTTCTCGAGGAAGAGCGGGGGGCCGGTCAGATGGACGGCGAGATCGTTCACGTCTCCGGAACGGTTCTCGGCCGCCACCGCGGCACCTACCGCTACACCATCGGCCAGCGTCGCGGCCTGGGGATTGCCTGGCCCTCTCCTCTGTACGTGGTCGGCATCGATGCCGCAAGCCGGCAAGTTCTGGTGGGAGAAAAGGAGCACCTCTCCGTCGGTAGCCTCACCCTTCATGGCGTCAACTGGCGCCTTTCGGCGCCGGAAGGACCGCTGCGCGCATCCTGCCGGATTCGCTACCGTCATCAGGAAGTTCCGTCGACCATCACCCCTCTCGGCGGCGGGCGGGCGCAAGTGGACTTCGACCAGGTGCAGAAGGGGGTGACTCCGGGTCAGGCGGCGGTCTTCTACGATGGGGATCGCGTCCTCGGCGGCGGGTGGATCGAGTGAGCCGCTCCGTCGCCATCGCCACCCTCGGCTGCAAGACCAACCAGTTCGAATCGGCGGCCCTCGAGGAGCGGCTGCGCGAGGCCGGCTACCGTTTCGTCCCCTTCGACGAGGGGGCCGAGTTGGTCATCGTCAACACCTGCACCGTCACCGCCGTCACCGACGCCCAGTCCCGCAATCTGGTGCGCCGCGCCCGTCGCCTCAACCCCGACTGCCGGGTGGTGGTGACCGGCTGCTACGCCCAGGTCGATCCGGCGGCCCTCCTCGCCATCCCCGGCGTCTCCCTGGTTCTCGGCAATGACGAGAAGCGCGACCTGCTGCGCCTGATTGCCGAGGGGGGAGAGGCCCCCGCCGCCCACGTCTCCGACATCCGCCAGGCCACCGAGGCCGTCCCTCTTCCTCTCTCCTCCTTTTCCGAACGCAGCCGCGCCTTCGTCCAGATCCAGAACGGCTGCGACGCCTTCTGCTCCTACTGCATCATCCCCTACGCCCGCGGCCGCAGCCGCTCGGTGCATCCGGATGCGGTTCTCGAACAGGTCCGCGCCCTGGTGGATTCCGGTTACGGCGAGATCGTTCTCACCGGCATCCATATCGGCGGTTACGGCCTCGACCTGAGCCCCCCGACGTCCCTCCTCTCCCTGGTGCAACGCATCGGGAGGGAAACGACG
>Ga0209231_1000190_pt1 | contig 42232 bp, 37 predicted proteins | sample Deesub45470m_DNA_FD_188086 | JGI IMG/M metagenome (GOLD analysis project Ga0209231, IMG submission 188086) | Deep subsurface microbial communities from North Pacific Ocean - 450_OLKR46/470m Metagenome (SPAdes) (version 2) | ecosystem: Environmental > Terrestrial > Deep subsurface > Unclassified ... | reverse complement strand
TTGAACAATCTTTAATATTATGAATGAAGAATATGAATGCGAAGATGGTGCGTGTGCAATAGATTATACAAGAGACACTCCCAAATCAAAAAATCTATTTCTATAAATAAAAAATATATCATTCCAACAATTAGTTTACCAAAAGACTATATATCAGAAAATGTTGACCTAGTTATAATAGGAATTTGCGATAAATGTAATGACTATTAAAACAATTTATTAAATTAAACAATTATGACAACTAAATATATATTTTTCATTTTCTTTTCTATGCTGGTTTTTCAAATGCAGTCGCAAACCACTTATATGACTAAAAATGGCCATTTAAAGATGGTTAGTAGAATAGACAATCAACCAGTTGCTGTCGAAGCCCACGAGCTTTCCATATTCCTTGATTACACAACAAAACAAATGAGCGGAACAATGGATCTTAGAACCTTAATTACTGAAATTCCCGAATTAAACAATTATTTGAAGAACGCAGAACAACCATTGTTGGTTCAGTTTTCTGGAGTAATTCCTGCAGATGATTTTATATCTCAGCCACATCAAGCCTTGATTTTCAATTGGCTTGTGAATGTTACTTTTCAAAATAAAAGCTTTGAGGTTGTATTTAAATCAACTCTTGAGCATATTGAGGAAGGATCCTTTTTTTCTTGCCGATTAAGTACTTTTGGAGAAATTCAAGCTGCAAAGCTAGGGCTAGAAGATTTAATTTCTGGTTTGAATGAAACAATAGAAATTCAGTTTGTTCAAGTTGTTTTGAAAATTTAATTGAATTCTCGGTTTAATTTAATTTGTAAAAAGCGAACTCGCACATAAAATTGATGATGGAACAGGAATTCCGAAATATGCTTTGTGCGATGAAAATTGCCACTGTGATATAGGAACAGATTTACACCTGCATTTTCATTGCAAAAAATGTAATGAGACCATTTGTTTACCTGAATATAAAATTCCACATATCAATGTACCCGATGGTTTTTTAATTGAAGAAATTAACTTAACGGTTATTGGGGTTTGTAACAAATGTAGCAAATAAATGCACTTCCTTTGCACTATATTTTAATGTAATTTTATACTGTAAAAGTTTAATACTTAAACAAGTGTAAAATGAAAACTAAAATAAATATAGGACTTGGAGTGTTGGTAACTTGCTTAATTATTATTAGTTATGGTTTTAAAAACAACAATACTGTAAATATAGAAAGTGATTACCAAACCTTTAAAAAAGAGTTAAAAATAACAGGGAGTGAACTATTTCAAAAAAATTGTGCAGCCTGTCATGGTGTACAACTTCAGGGTAACCTACCAACTTTTCCTTCCTTAGAAAAAATTAATCAAAAGCTCACAAAAAATGAGATTAGCAATTTGCTAAAAACAGGCAGAAATTTAATGCCTAATTTTTCTCATTTATCTACTTTGGAGCATTCTGCAATCATAGGTTATTTATTTGGTGAATCAACAGAAGTTAATTTTGCAACTGAAATATCTTCAATTCAACAAGGGGAAAACCTTTTTGTAGCAAATTGTGCACGCTGTCACCAACCAGATGCAGAAAATTCAAATTCACAGAGACAAATGCATATGGGAATGAGACCTCCAGTGCTTGATGGTGTTAATAATTGGGTTAATATTTCCCAATTTAAACAAATATTAAATATGGGTCCTTGTTATATGCCTTCGTTTGCGGCTATGGAAAATAAAAATAAAGAAGACATCTACGCATATCTAAGCACTCTAGAAAGTAGTCATCAAAATTCTTACTATAGAATGCAAAGTGGTTGTGGTATGAGGATGAGATAAATAATATTGAATACACAGTGAAGAAATTAGTTGCTTTAAAAATTAAATATTTAATAACTAAAATTTAAAATTATGTGGAACGAATGTAACAACGATTGGCATTATTTTGGAATGCACGGATTCTGGTGGCTCTTTTGGGTTGTCGTATTAATTATAATCTTTTTGGTGTTAAAACCGAATTTGATTAGCAAAAAAGGAAAAGATTCTTCTTTGGAAATTTTAAGACGTAAATACGCCTCGGGAGATATCTCTACTGAAGAGTTTGAAGAAAGAAAAAGAATGTTAAAAGAGGAGTAAGGATTCAACGGAAATCAAGGGAAATAAGAGGGAAATTTAAAAAGTGAAGCCATTAACACCAAATAAAAAAATCATTAACTTAAATTAAAATCATTATGAACTATTATTTCAATAAAACTATTACTGGTGATTTCAATCATGTAATTGAAAAAGTCACTGAAGAACTAAAAAAGGAAGGTTTCGGTATATTAACTGAAATAGACATTAAAGCTACATTAAAGAAAAAGCTCGACGTAGATTTCTATAATTACAGAATCTTGGGTGCTTGCAACCCACCGTTTGCATATAAAGCACTGCAAGCAGAAGATAAAATTGGCGCAATGTTGCCTTGTAATGTAATTGTTCAGGAAAAAGAAGCCAGTGAAATAGAAGTTTCTGCTGTCGACCCTGCTGCTTCTATGAGTGCAGTGGAGAATGAAACATTGAGTGAAGTAGCTTCTCAGGTAAGAGATAAATTAAAAAGGGTTATTGAAAATCTATAGATATAATAAGCGCTATTAAAAAACTATATCGCTACAGTTCTAGATAAGATTAATTAACTAATTTTTAATAATTAACACAAAATAAAGTGAATGATATTGAAATTTAGAAAATATGCGAAAAGCAAACATTAATAAACAGTTAAAATGCGATGCAACATACCATATAGATGAATGTATAGCGTTTAGAGAACGAATAATAAAGGAGAAGAATCCTATAATTATCGCAAATGTCAATGGTTTTGAAATAGGCTTATGTGATAATGAGAAATTTATAGAGTTACTAGATAGTGAAATTAAACAGGCTAAACTTTGTATAGAAGGTAAACCAAATAAATTTATTGACTTCATGTTTTGCACTTAGTTTGTTACAAGTGTTTGATAGAATGAAATCCAATAACAATTTATAAAAATATGAAACCGGTATAAAATGGTTGGGAAGGCTAGTATAAAAGATTTACCAGTTAATAATTTTTTTTGAAGCTGAACTTAAAGAAATACCAAACGAGAAAAACCAATTGAAAAATCTAATAATTAATTAATAAACATTAAAACTTAAAATCATGAAAAATTTATTTAAGCTTGAAGTATTGAAAACAAACAGAACGCTTACAACAGAAGAACAAAATGCCTTTCGTTTGAAATTTAAACCTTTTTTGAACATAGCTGGAATTATTAGCCTATGTCTTGAGGAGGAGCATCTATACATAGAATACGACCCAATTTCTTTTAAATCGGATTCGTTTAAAGAAATTTTAATAGCTGTTGGATTTCCATTGGAACATGAGAAAATCAAACTAGCTTCATCGCATATGATGAGTTAAACCTATTCGATTTTCATGTTCATAACAATTCAGAAGTAATGAAACTGATTATAGCATATTTAAAATAAAGAAGAATACACTTCCGTTGTATAGTTCATTATCTTACTTTTGAAACAAATTTAATATTCTGAATGAAGGATATGGGTGTTAAGATGGTGCCTATGTAGTAAATTATGTAAAAGACACTCCTAAATCAAAAAAAAATGTTTCTATAAATTAAGAATATGTCATTCCAACAATTGGTTTGCCAAAAGGCTATATAGCAGAAGATGTAAATCTTGTTGTAAAAGGAATTTGCGATAAATGTAATGGCAATTAAAATAATGTATTAAATTTAACAATTATGACAACTAAATATATATTTTTCATTTTCTTTTCTATGCTGGTTTTTCAAATGCAGTCGCAAACCACTTATATGACTAAAAATGGCCATTTAAAGATGGTTAGCAGAATAGACAATCAACCAGTTGCTGTCGAAGCCCACGAGCTTTCCATATTCCTTGATTACACAACAAAACAAATGAGCGGAACAATGGATCTTAGAACCTTAATTACTGAAATCCCCGAATTAAACAGCTATTTGAGAAAAGCCGAACAACCATTGTTGGTCCAGTTTTCTGGAGTAATTCCTGCAGATGATTTTATGTCCCAGCCACATGAACCCTTGGTTTTCAATTGGCTTGTGAATGTTACTTTTCAAAATAAAACTTTTGAGGTTGTATTTAAAACAACCCTTATGCATATTGAGGAAGGATCCTTTTTTTCTTGCCAATTAAATACTTTTGGAGAAATTCAAGCTTCAAAGCTAGGGCTAGAAGATTTGATTCCTGGTTTGGATAAAACCATAGAACTCCAGTTTATTCAGGTTGTTTTGAGAGTTTAATTGAATTCTCGGTTTAAATTAATTTGTAGAAAATGCACTTCCGTTGCATACTTCATTATCTTACTTTTGAAACAAATTTAATATTATGAAAGAAGAATATGAATGCGAAGATGGTGCCTGTGCAGTAGATTATACAAAAGATATTCCCAAATCAAAAAAAACCGTTTCTATAAATAAAGAATATATCATTCCAATAATAAGTTTATTTTTTTTGTTGTTGGGTATTGGCTTTGATTTTTATGATGTCCCCTTTTTTAAAGCCCCTGTTCCATTAATTTGGTTTGGCGTTATTTATGTTCTTATTGGTGGTCCAGTTATTTTAAAAGCTGCAAAATTAATTGTCAAAGGCGCTATTTATAACGAATTTGTTTTAATGTCTGTTGCAACACTCGGCGCATTTTTAATAGGTTCTTATGAAGAAGGTGTTGCAGTTATGTTGTTTTATGTGGTTGGGGAATTATTTCAGGAAGCCGCGGTAAACAAAGCCAAACGTTCTATTGAAGCCTTGTTAAAAGTACAGGTTGAAGAAGTTATAGTGTTAGAAAATGATATTGCTGTAATAAAACATCCAAGAGAAGTTGCGATCGGACAAATAATTCAAACCAAACCCGGTGAAAAAATTGCCTTGGATGGCGAATTAATTTCAAACGATGCCGTTTTAAATACAGCAGCTTTAACCGGAGAATCTGCACCTGATACAAAAATAAAAGGAGAAAAAGTGTTGGCAGGAATGGTAAACCTCACCAAAGTGATAGAGATAAAAGTTACCAGTAAATTTGAAGACACCAAGCTCTCCAAAATATTAAAATTAGTGCAGGAAGCCGTTGGCAGAAAAGCAAAAACGCAATTATTGGTGAGCCGATTGGCAAAAATATACACCCCAATTGTATTTTGGCTGGCAATTGGATTGGCTGTAATTCCCTATTTCTTTCTTGGTGATGCCTATATTTTTCAAATGTGGTTTCAAAGAGCCCTAATCTTTTTGGTAATCTCTTGTCCGTGCGCGTTGGTAATTTCAATACCATTGGGTTATTTTGGTGGTATTGGCGCAGCTTCACACAATGGAATTTTATTTAAAGGTTCTAACTTTTTGGATTTAATGACCAAAATTGATACGGTTGTTATGGATAAAACAGGAACATTAACCAAAGGTGTTTTTGAAGTGCAAGAAATAGTTGCCCAAAATTTTGACAAAGAATTATTGGTTGAATTAACAGCTGTTTTGGAAGCCAATTCTACCCATCCTATTGCAGATGCCATTGTAAAATATGCAAAAATTAATAAGACATCCTTCAAAGCAAACAACGTTGAAGAAATTCCTGGTTACGGTATGAAAGGAGAAATTGGAGGTTATGAGGTTTTAGCCGGAAACACAAAACTGTTGGATAAATTTAAGATTCCGTATGATGAAAACCTAAAATCTAATGTTGAAACCATTGTTGTTATTGCCATAAATAGTAAATATGCAGGTTATATTACAATCGCAGATACCCTTAAAGCAGATGCTAAAAAGGCAATTATAGCATTGCATAACTTTAAAAATATAAAAGAAGTTGTGATGCTTTCTGGTGATAAGCAAGCAGTAGTTGATAAAATTGCAAAACAACTGGGTATAGATAAAGCAATCGGAGAATTGTTGCCGGAAGATAAAATAAAAGAAGTCGAAAAATTAAAAGCAGCAGGAAGAACCATTGCTTTTGTTGGCGATGGCATAAACGATGCTCCGGTCATCACAATTGCCGATGTTGGTATGGCAATGGGCGGATTGGGCAGTGATGCCGCCATTGAAACTGCTGATGTTGTGATACAAACAGACCAGCCTTCAAAAATTGCGACAGCTATCAAAATAAGCAATGCAACCACTAAAATTATATGGCAGAATATAACTTTGGCATTGGGCGTTAAAATTTTGGTATTGTTTTTAGGCGCTTTTGGGATGGCAACTTTATGGGAAGCCGTAATTGCAGATGTTGGCGTAGCCTTATTGGCTATTTTGAATGCAGTACGAATTCAAAGGATGAAGTGGTCATAAAAAGCTCCATCAAAGGGACTTGATTGTTTATGCGTTCCGTAAACTACATTCCTTCTTTTGCAAAAGCATATCAAAAAATTGCCTTAAATGGGAAGTTTATATAAAATATCAGGAAAGCAAATTTGGCCAACTAATAATTTAGCCAAAAATCTAATTGATTTCAAAATTTCTTTTTTCTCAAATGAAAGAAACTGCCTAAAATTACTTTTAGGCGGCTTCTTTTTTGTAGCGTGATCCAGAATTGAACTGGAGACCTCCGGGTTATGAAAAGTACAATACAAAATTCAACAACCTGTTAATGAGGTAGTTAAAATTTAAAATACATTCAAATATGGTCAAATAATATGATTTCCTCACGCAGTTTTCCTCACGCAAAGAATCATCAATACTGGGTTTTTTGTAATAGTTGAGATTATTCCTCACTCAAATTTAAGTATTGAGGTCTAGCGTTTTGATTTGAGAGATTATATTTTATTTATCACCTCAGTCACTAGCGAAACATATTAACTAAAACAACAACCTTTCGGATAAAAACGATAAATAGTTTTTATGAAACAGATTTTATTCTTTTTAAATACTCTCTTAAAGATTTTACAAATCAGTCATGTTTTTATATATAAATTACAAATAAGATGGAAATATTTAATCATAACATCTTAATTAAGTCGTTTTTTTAATATCACTTAAATTCTAGTTCTCTGATAATTATCATTCTATTTTAGAATAAATTTCTTAATTTTATTTAATTGAAATCCCAAAAAAAATAATTGCTAAAAAATCAACATATATTGTATTGAAACTTTGAACTGATATGCTATTGGTTTAAGGTGTTTTTTTATGGGATACATATAAGTAAGCTAATTGTATTTTGCTTGCATAGGTAATTATTAAAAAAGTATAAAACTTGTTTTATCTTAATACGGACACCTGTATATGTCTCTATTTATTGAGATATTAGGAGTTGGTAATCATTAAAACTAAAGATAATGTTTGAAAAATTTGAAAAAAAGGTAATAAAAATGAATGAGGAACTTGATTCTGTTGATTATTTATCTGCAGAACTTCAAGAACAATTCTACCAACTTGAAAATGATTTAGAAGAAGCTGTTGAAATGTGTTTTGGAGATGAAAAAGAAAAAATGGAAAAACTATTAAAAAGATTAAAAAAGATTAAAAAAAATAATGATATAATTTAGAAAATATAAAAGACTGGTATGGCAACATTTGAGATTAAAACCAATAGGACTATTAATGTGAATGGAGAGTATGTTGATAAAGGACTATCAGTGCAAATTAGCACCATGTTTTCTAATCCGTTTGATGAAGTTGAAAAAGTACACAAAGCTTTTATAAGGGTTCATGGTATAGATTTTAAGACGGAGGGTTATTTAAGTCCTGGTTATTTTGAGTATAAAAAAGTATAAGTTTTATGTTGGGAGTATTAACTATAATTATTGATTCTTTAAGACTAAAAACTTTAATAATTAAAGTAAGTTAAAAGAAGCAGAGGGTATGTCAGAATTAGTTAAATCTTCAAACAATGATAATTTGAGATTGAGGGATATTTATAATGAATTAATTGAGATTTTATCATCCAAAAGGAAATTTGGTGATTATTTTAAATCAGACATTGAGAAAGTTTATAGAATAAAAGAAAATTTTGATAGTGGAATTATTCGTGTTGGATTAATTGGTATTACAAGTTCTGGTAAATCAACTTTAATCAATGCTTTATTGGGAGAAAAATTGTTACCTCAAAAAGTCAAGCCAAGTTCCAATATACTTGTTGTATGTTGCTTTGAAAAGATAAAAAAGGCTACTATCTTTTTTGAAGAAGAATCTAAGAAGGCTCCAGAAGTCATTCATTCTAATATTTCGGAATCATTAGAAAAATACGGAGATGAACAAAAGAATCCTGGGAATAAACATCAAGTAAAGGAGATTCGTGTAGGAACTCCTAATTTCAAATTATCCAAATCTATTTCATTAGTTGATTCACCAGGACTTGACGCTTATGAAATGGAACTCCATGATAAAATAACCTTACAATTAGCATTACCTACATTAGATTTAGTGTTATATCTTACTACTGTCAAAGCAAGTTCAGATAAGGAAAATTTATCTCGAATTGATGAAATTTCCATTGAAGGCAAACCATTAATTGTAGTTCAAAATATGATTGATTCGATAGAGCCTAAAATAATAAAAGGTGGAGTTGTCGCCAAAAACAAGGAAAAAATAAGAGAAGAACATTATTTAAGGTTGAAAAAATTATTAAATAAAGGAGATAATAGTTCAACTAATGACGCCGATATAATTCAAGTTTCAGCTTTGCAGGCATTAAATAACAAATACGAAGAATCCAATTTAGAGCAATTAATTAATGTAATTACGGAGGAAGAAATCAGGTTGAAAAAAACCGAAGAATATGATAGAGCCAAACAATTATATAAAAAAGTAGATGGTTTAATTGGAAATCTTTCAAATGTTGTAAGCTATAATTTTCACGAAGAAGAAAAAAATATTCAAAATTTAAATAATGATTTTAATGCATCTTTTAATTTGGATATTTTAGATGCAAAACCTGTTATTGAAGATTTTAAAAATTATAAGCAGACTAAAATAGCTGAAATAAATAATGCGAATTCCGATAGTGAAATTAGAGAGTTAAAAAATTTATTTTTAAAAGAGAAGGAAAAATATGGGATTGATTTATCAAATTCAATTAAAAAAACTCATGATGATATAATGATTTTTGGAAAAAAATTAAATATTACCACTCAAGATTTAAGGATTGCAATTACTAATTCTCCAGGTATTTCCAAAATCAATATCAAAACAATAATTGAATCAAAAACTTATAAAAAGACTGTAAGTAAAAAAGGAATATCTGGTTCTCTTGGTCGTTTTTTTGGCAATATAGCAGGTAATAAAGATTGGGGGTATCAAACTATTGAAGAGAAAGAGAGTTATACCGTAATTGATAAAAAGTCTTTAATTGATGATATGAACATCATTTTTGAAAATTGGGAAAAATGGTATATTGATACATTCCATAAATATAATGAACAAAGAATAAGAGGAATTGAAAAGATAAACGATGATATAAATCTTAAATGGAGTTCAATAAATGATAAGAAAAGAAATACTATTTTAAGTGATGATAAAAATGAATTGACATCAAAATTAAAAGAAATTGCAATTCAATTAAAAAGAAAAATCATTAATGAAAACCATAATATTCACATTGTCAAGAATGAATATAAAACTATTCATATAGAAGAGCATTTTATAGACCAGCCTAAATTGGTAATAGATATCTTTAAGTTAACTCAAATTAACAGTTATTATCCTTTATATGCCATCAGGAACTTTTGCCTTAAAAAGGTAAATTCGGAATCAATATTTATCTGGGGATGGGATAATAATGATTTAATTTCATTTGCAAATTTATTTTTTCAATCACCAGAGCCAATTTTGAATAGCAATTTTTCTGTTAAACTTAATACAGATGTCGGTGAAATAACTGTAATTAACGAAAACAACTTTATAAGAAACAAACATAACTCAATATTCAAGAAATTAAGTGAGATAGATTCTACCATCTTTGTTAATATTGACCTTTCACAATCGGGTTTCTTGGAAAAAAAATATAAAGATTCAATTATAAATGAAATACCTAAAAGGAAGGTTATTTGGGTCGTTCAAGGTTTAGATATTCTTTTAAAGAATGATTCATTAATTGAGGCAATAGTTAATTTTAGTAAATACCTTGATAAGATTAATGTTATGGAGAGATTATTTATAGTTTCATCTAAAGACTCATTCTACTCTCTTCTTGTTCATGAATTAATTAATATAGGTGATTTGAATAATTTTTTAATTACAGATGAAAGAGAGATTATTAATAAAATTGGGAAAAACAGAGAAGAAGAAGTAAGCAGATATATAAATCAGTATTTAGATGAAAAAAAGGAATTGAGATGCAAGAATATGTAAAAATTAGTACAGACAAACAAACTACAGAATTATTGAACCAAGTTAGTGAGGCTATTGAGTACGCAATTGAATCGTCAATTGTTGAAAATTTGAACAAAGGAGAAATAGCAGAAAAATTAACTACCGTTATTAAAAATCAAAATGAATTTCCAAATTTTGTTGAACGAATAAAAGAGCAATTAATTAAAAGCAACACTAAAGTTGAAGAAGTATCGGAGCATAATTTGACTCAGATTACCTTAAAAAATGAAGTAAATAGAAATATAATAATAGACGAAATTGTAACTCTATTTGAAAAAATTAATAACCAGGATAAAACTTTAGTTGACATTCATTCATTACAAAAAGAAATTGAAGAAAACTCAAAGCCAATAACTGAAATTAAAGAACGTGCAATTTCAAATTTTGATAATCTTTCAAAAAATTTAGATGAAATTAAAATTGTAAGTAGTGATTCTTCCCAAAAATTAAATGAAGTTGCCAAGGAGTTAGCTGATATAAAAGAACAGATTACGTTAAATAATAATGAAATAAAAAAGTCCATTAATTTAATTTTAAGTAAACAAGATTCTACTATAGAAAAAATAAAAACTATTGAGACCATACAAAATAAACCCTGGTACAAAAAAATATTTAAATAAAAAATATGCATATGATAGCGTTAATTAATGATAGTAATTTTTTAAGGATAGTAAATCGATATACATCTTTAAATAAAGAAGAATTAAAAGGGAAATTAGCTTCATGGGATAAAGTATTAAATACTAATACTTTTACTATCCCAGTTTTAGGAGTCCAAGGTGCAGGAAAGAGTTCATTATTAAATGCGCTATTAATGGATGATTATGTGCTTCCTGTAGATAGTGATGAGACTACCTGTATTCCTACTGAAATTATTTATTCAAAAGAGAGTGAAAAAGAAGTTGATGTTGAATTTTTAGATGGTCGTATTGAAAAAACTTCTTGTGATGAGGCTGGTTTAAAAAAATATGTTCATCAAGAGGACAATCCGAATAATGTAAAAGGAGTAAAATGTGTTAAAGTGTATAGGAACAGCCCTTTACTTAGAAATGGAGTAACATTTATTGATTTACCTGGCGTTGGTAGTTTATCAGAAAGTAATGTTAAGACTACAATGGATTATATGAAAAACGCAACGGGAGCTGTTTTTTTGATAAGGACGGTACCTCCAATTACAGGAAGTGATTCTGTTTTTATAAAATTAGCCTGGCCAATATTAGCTAAGGTTTTCTTTGTTCAGAACCAATGGAATGATGAAACACTTGAAGAAGTTAAAGATGGTCTAGATCATAATTTGTTAGTCCTTAAAAAGATAGCCAATCAATCTAAACTCCATAACTCAGATGTTCATATTGACATTGTTAATGTATATAAATCTATAACATCTAAGGTGGATGAAAACATTACTGGATTAGAAGAGTCAGGTTTAATATACTTTGAAAACAAAATTAATAAGTTTATAAAATCATGGAAAGATGAAGTGTTTATTTCAGTAAAAAATAATATAATTTTATTATTAGAAGATACAGAAAACACATTGATGGAAGAGTTACAATCAGTGACTCAAGATAAGGATTTATTAAAAAAAGAGTATGCAGATAAAAGGGTTGAATTTGAAAAAAGTTTTAAGAATTCTAAAGAAAAGTATTTTGAAATTAAAGAAAAATTAGTACAGCAAAAAGAGATACTCTCTTTAGAAATTGAAAAAACGGTTAGAGTGTCCAAAGAAAATTTTAGAAATTTTATTAGAACAAATTTAGATAAAGGTATTACTGATGGTCCTAAGTTGGATAAAGTTTATAATGATTTGAAAAGTGAACAAGTAAATATTATTTTTGAAACGATAGAGCCTTTGTTCGAAGATTTTATTTTCGATATGCAAAGATATTTGGAAGAAATTCCTAATTTTTCTGTGAAAAAAAGTTTGAGTATTGGGTCGTTAGGAATAGATGAAAACACTAAATGGGAATCTTTATTAAGTAAAGGAGGTTCTGCTGCTGGTGGTATAGGTGGTTTCTTTGGAGGGGTAGCAATTGCAAGTATAACTTCTGTTGCTGCAGCGAGTGCCAAAGTTGGTGCAGCCATAGGTGTAACAGCTGGACCAGCAGGTGCTGCAGCTGGAGTTATAATAGGAGCTGTAGTGGGGATTATAGGGGCGTTTATATTTAGTAAAGTAGGGAAGGAAGGAGAAAAAGCGGTGATTGAAAGTAGAGCTAAGGATGCCAAAAAAGTAATCTTCCCTTTAATAGATAAATGGAGTGTAGAATTGGAAAAGAATATTCAAGCTCAATTTTCTCAATTGATATCAGATTTATTTATTAAAATTGATGATTTTTATACAAAAGCTCAAAAAGACTTTAATCTTAATGAGAAAAATTTACTAGAAAACTTAAATAAAGATAATGAAGAGAAAAAACTATTTATCTTGAACATAAATAAAGATTTATCGGAGATTGAAAGGTTTTATAATATATTAAAAAATGAATCTAATGGATAAAATCAACATAATAAATCTTTCTAAACAAGCCGGTGAAATTATAAAAGAATCAGGTTACGAGTCGATAATTGCATCTCATAAATTATTGCACGATCGAATAGAAAATCCTCAAAGTTACACGGGAATAGTTGGTGAAACCTCTAGTGGTAAGTCTACTATTATTAACGGCTTGTTTTTAAAAAAAATACTTCCATCAAGTGCAAAACCTACAACTGGAGCTGTTACGCAACTAATCATAGATAATCAGTTAAACAAACAAGAATTTATTGCTGTAAATAGAGATGCTTCTATAGAAATAATAGATCAAAAAGTTTTTAATCATTTAGTTGAAAAACCAGATAAAAACCTTTTAAGGTTAAAAATTACTTTACCTCATCCTTCTCAAGAATATGATGGACTAAATATATTTGATACTCCAGGTTATAACTCATTAGTAACTGAGCATGAAGAGGTATTGAGAGATTTCATTCCTGAATGCGATGTAATAATTCACGTTGTTGGATATCGAGTAGGTTTTGGAGATCAAGACCAGTTGCTTTTATCATCTATTTATGAACATATTCAAAATTTAGATTTAGATATCCCAGTAATATTAGTAGTAAATAGATGTCCAAGTGAAATTACATTATCAAGTAAAAGAATTGTTGAAATTCATAATCATGCCAAAGACACATTACATAAAGATCTCAAAATAATTTTAGTACCTAGTGTAATCCAAGATGATTTAGAAAATCCAAAAGATGTATTGCCAGAAGCAAACGAATTATGGAGTTCTTTATCTGAAATAGTTAATAGTAATCATAGAAAAGAACTACTAGATGAAATTAGTAGAGTAAAACTTTTAAGTCTTTTAAATGAACTAAGTCTTAACTTGGAAGAAAAAGTAGCGTTAAGTAAATTGAGTAAAGATGAACTTGAATTTCTAAAGTGTGAGTTAAGTGAATTTATTAACACAAAAGAGAAGTTATTTTCTATATTAGATATTTACACTAAAAGATGGGAAAGAGTAGTTCCTAACTTATTGGATAAAAGTATTTCTGGTTTAATACGTTCTACAACAGAAATAATAGAGAAGGATAATAAGTGGCTTGATGCAAATACCTGTATTGCATACTTAGAAACTCATCAACTACCTTTTAATGTAAGAGAGATTACTAAGGAAGTTAATGACTATTTTAAAATTCAAATGGAGGAAATGAATAAGGAAATGAATGATATCTCCAATCAAGCTCTTATTAAGTTATCTCAAAGTATAAATTATAAACCTTCAAAAACCTATTCCGAGATCATTAAAGTTTTAGGCAGTAAAATTGGCATGCGATTACTAGGAAACACGAGTAAATCTTTATTAAACGGATTAGGAGGAGTAGGAGGTGTTGCATCAGGCACAGGAAATCTTGTTAAAATGGGAGTTTCAAGATTTGGGAAACTTTTTGGTAAAACATTTAGCAGAGAGGTGTACAATACTATTGGGCGTAATTTTACAAAAAAAATTATAGGAAGATTAAGTGTCGCTTTTACAGTAATAGTAGAGGCTGGTATTTATATTTACGAATCTAAAACCTGGCAAGAAAATTTAATAAAAAAAATAGAAACAACTCTAAATGAGTTTAAAGAAGAAGTAACTGGTGAAATTACCCTAAAAACAATTAAAAGTATAAAAGATAGTAATATAGAAACTATAAATGATGTATTTTTAAACCAAAAGATAGATTCAAATAATGAAATTTTTATATTAGAAAATGATGAGGGCGTAAAACAACTAGAGGGTATAAGAAATAAAATAACGGAAATTAATAAACTAAAAAAAGAGTTAGCACTATGAGCGATTCAAAAATTACAGAAACAAAACGAGTAATAAATGATAAGGGTGAAGTTGTTTACGAACCTGTTCAAAATAATAAAAGCAATAGTGCCGATGTAATAAAAGGTACCAATGATGATAAGGGATTATCAGGTGATAATAAAACAGAAGTTTATAATCAAGCTCTTACAGAGGGGGCCAAGGTTGTGAATAAAATTTTAGACATTGTAAAATTAAGAGAACAAACAGATGCTTCTTTAAAAACTATGGATAAACAGATTGAGTTGGTAGAAAGAACCACTGAGTCTGAAATAAAAAAAATGCTTGCAGAAACAGATAACTGGGAAAAGCGGTTTAAAATGGTTTCCGGTATTTTACAGGAAATGACAATTACTGTAACGACAAATAAAGATCTTCATCCTGATGTTGCAAAGGCTTTAGTAGATACAGTAAAAGCAATGGTAATTAATATGACTAAAGGAGAATAAAATGGCTCTTTCTTCTGATGATTATATAGATATTGTAAATGCGGTGTTTGAATGTATCCAATTAAATGAGCGACAAGAATCTATAAGATTAATTCAAGAAAAAATAGATCAACTAAATGGAGTTATATTTGAAAATAACGTAAAGAAGCAGAAAAATATGGCAGTAATAATCGCCAGATTAAACCTTTTAGAAAAAAGATTACTATTTAAAGCTACTATAGTTGACCCAATGTTAAAAGAAACCTGGGAACTTTTAGCTTCTAATGTGAGTAATCAGTTAATAGATATTAGAAAACAAAAAAGAAATCATGCCAGATTACAATAAATTAACTTTACAAGTTTATATATAGAAAACCTTCAGAAAATAGGTAATTTGGTTTGTTTTAAAAGTATAAATAATGAACCAACCTTTAATTAATTTAATTAAAAAAAGGTTGGTTTTATTCTATAGTATTTTTTAATATTTCACAGCTTGTCTTTTTTTTCTAATTCAAATTTTTGGAGTTGAAATTCAATTGAGCTTTCAATGTTTGAAATAAACACAATTCTTTTCATTTTTTTATACCTATAAGGTTTGCCATTCTTATGAATTTTATCATATCATCTTCGTTGGGATTTAATTCTAAACTTGGATATTTGATGGTTAACCCAGGAACGATTCCAGTGATGTCCAGAAGAGTATTTCACAATATTTGATATAACTTCATCAACATATTCTGGTGATGTTATACAAGCGTCTTAAATCGTAAATAGAGGAGCTTCAGATAAATTTCCTATCGCAGATTTTCTCTATTGACTTTCTTGTGATGAATTGAAATTTTTCCTCATACAAATTCAAGTATTGAGGTCTAACGTTTTGATTTGAGAGATTCTATTATTATTATTATTATTATTATTTACACCTCAGGAACTACCTTCTAATTTAATTAAAATACAAAGGAATCATCATTTTAAAAATAAGTGAGCTATAAGCATTCGTTTATTTACGATAAGTCAACAAACTTATTTTTTTTAATGGACATATATTAAATCAATTTTTATTTAGATTTTACATTTAATCTAATTTAACATTGTCATTTATGTTATATATAATATGACTCAGTCTATATAAACTGTTAATAATTTCTTGCACTTCTTCTTCGGAACTATCAAAATCAGATGTTAATTCTCTAAATTTTTTGATTGAAATCCTTGATTTGTCATTTTTCATTCTCGTTAATTATAATGTTATTAAAGGATTTTCACAATAAGTGGATACATACCTTTCGAAATTACTTTAGGTCTACTAATCTATTTTTTACGACTGAATTTATCAATTTTATCATCATTTAATAAATTCTCGACATATTCCGATTTCTTATCTTCTGAATCCATATATCGATTCATGTAATTAGCCCCGATTTTTAAATGATATTTATCTTTTTCAGTTAATTCTGTTATATCAAATTTATTGTTGACTATTTCATTCCATTCTTCCTTTCCAATATCTTTAATTCTATCAATTGGATTGATTGTTTCTTTAAAACTGATACCTACAGGTATTTTTGTATAATTTTCAATTGATGTTTTTAAAGATTTTGACACTACCCCAGCATTTTCTTTAGATACAATAATACCATCGTGAATAGTTATAAAGGGGATGTCTTCAAAAGTGTCATACAACTCTTTACAACCCACTTTTAGGAACAAATGAGATTCACATCTATGGAGAAGTAACGAGAATGCAGAGGGTAGGTTTTTCAATGAATTTAGTTTTTCAATGAATGAATTAATTGTGGGAAATTTGGATTTAAATTTTTTAATAACTTCAATATTATTTCTCATCTTTTTATTACTCGCATTGAGTAAGTACATTACAGACCTTTTAATTTCTGCAGCACTAACTTCTTTATTAAAAAACACCTCACTTAAATGGTCATATATACCTATTTCATAAGGTAAGTTTCTATAAGTTTTAAATTCAGAAAAATTCCATAGGGTGCCACACATATATGATTCATCTAAGAATCTATTAGATAAATTAGATAAAGAAGAATTACTAGTATGATTAATATTATTGTTATTATAATTAAGACTACCAGTATCATATGTACTAGTACATTTATATTTATCTAAATTTTTATTATTATTTTTATCTAATACCTTATCAAAATTTAATACCTTATTATAAAGTTCAGGATAAATTTTATATAATGAATACTCAGAAGTTGTATTAAAAAAGAAATCAATCGTTAATAAAGTTGTCAATACATATGGCTGAGAACTCTTAGTATCAACTTCAAGAGTTTCTTTCCCATCGATTAAAATATAATACCGTAATTCCTTATTAATATTAGTTATAGTTGAATTGTAACGGTGATTCCTTTCTGAAATAGAAGTTGAGAGTTTTTTACTTTTAATTTTGTTACATTTTGACAAAAGTTCTCCAATTCTCATATGAATCTGAATTTTTATGTTTTTGTTCTTACTATAATATTGATTTGAATTGTTAATTAATTCTTTTTGAAGTGACCAGATATAATTATATACATCATCATCAATTGTAATACATGATTTTTCAAATTTTTCGGTAATATGTTGATATTGAACTTCAAATTGTTTCCTTTTTTCTTTCTTCATTTTGAGATGTTCAATATATCTTTTAGATGTATGAGAATCAAGTATTACATATTTTTCGCCGGGGTTATTATATAGATTCTCATTGAGTTTATATGTTTTAGAAACAACTTTGGGTTCATATGATTTGTTTTGAATTAAAATACTTCCTTCAGAGGTGATTTCAGGGTTCATTAAAAGACGTTTAACCTCACTAAAACGATTCCTTGTAAGCTTATTCATTTCAATACTATTCAATGGTTTAAACCCATTTGTTTTTCTAAATCTATGTTTATATTTTCCTTTTGGATAAACTAATGATAGAATTAAATAAACAGAATCAATTAATTCTATTTTTGATGAAGGGTCTTCAACTTCAATTTTACTAAATAAAGATTCATAATCTATATTTTTCGGTACTTTTACTTTTATTGTATTGTTCATACAATAATATAAATAAAAAATATGAAAATATCAATGGGGGCGCTGGTTACCAGCGTAAATAATAGTTCTTTTCAGTATATTTCTTGAAGTAATTCAAACTATTTAAATTTAAACATTTCAGTAGTTATATGAAGAACACCAATTTTATTATTTTGGATGATTCCACCCGTAATCTTCATATGATCTTACCCTCAAACATTGGCCGGGTTTAGATGCAAATGAAACTTTTAAAAATGAAGATGATATAATAAGTGGTGGTGATGTTTTTTCCTCAAATGGATATTATGTGTCATCTGATAATATATTCAATACACAGAACAAAAAATTGAATTTAAATTAATTGAATACCCGTTTTTAACTAAACATAATCGGATAATTTATTTATTTTATTGAAGAGGATTTCTATTTATATAATCTTCTGCTTTTTTCATTAGATCTGACTTGTTTAATACTTTACCATCAGTTAACCATTCATCAATATCTACCTTGTCAAAATAAAGTTTATTTCCTGAAGTTTTTATAAATGGAATTTCTCGCTTGTGAACCTTATCATATATAGTTGGAATGGCTAATTTGAGATAATTGCTAACCTGTTTTGTGTCGAACAAAATTTTACGAGTTTGAGAAATATCATATTCAATTAATTTAGATTCAATATTTTGAAGCTTTTCATCTATTTCCGTCAATTTTTGCATTATAATATCAAAAGGGTTTTCCAAAATTTATAGTTTTAAAATGAAATCAAAAATAATTCGAATTACAATACATAGATCATATTCTTAGCAAAAGATAGAACTAATTGAAACAACTCCCAAATATTAAAATCGATATTAACCTTTGTAAATTGACCATAATTAAAAACAGATAATTATTGTTTTTTATCGTAAACCATCGTTCATTTTCTTGCATTTTTTGTCGTAATCTATAGCTCAAAGTATAATTCAATTACTTAATTCGAAAGAGTTAATAATTTCCCGATTTGGATAATTCCACAGGGAATCTTCAGATGATCTTACCCTCAAACATTGGCCGGGTTAAGTTGGTGGGATATTGACCTTTTCGTCAATCTCAGACCACTTTTGGAATTATTTCATCATAACATTGTTTTCTAAACTTTTTGGCAAGATTCCTTGCTTCAATCTCCATTGGGTGATTTTCATATCCATGTGATATTAATTTGTCCGAATACTCTTTCTCATATTTTTTAGATGGCATCTGAAGGTGGTGAATAAATTCATGAATCGTGGTGTCCGTCAATGTGTATAAATCTATGGAATCATCAATGTAAATAACAACCATCTTGTTGGAAAATTGATAATACCCCAGCCTTTTAGTCGGTTTACTATAAATGATTTTTAAATTATAAGGTCTGTTGTCGTTTGGGATATTTTGGACACACCAGTTTAATACAAGTTCAACAAACTTCTTTTTCCCAATTTTTAAATCTGAAACCATTAGAGTTCTTCTTTTGAAATACAATTCCAAAAAATGAACAATGATTAATAAAATGAAGAGGATGATAAAAAGAATTTTCATAAATCTAAATTGATAACATCAACTTTTTAACTTTTGTAATCGTGTTAACATTTAGGTTTGTAATACGAGAAACTTCAATTGATTTGTATCCTTTTTTCAAAAGTTCAAGAGCTTTCTTGTTTTTTGTTTTTGATAAAAATTTTAAAGGATCCTCTTTTGTTCCTTTTTTTCTTCCTGTATAAACATTTTTCATTTTTGCGATGGCGATTCCTTCCAATTGACGTTCTAATATGAGTTTTCTCTCCATCTCCGCGACAACTCCGAGTATTGAAATCATCATTTTTGAAATAGGATTTTCATCGCCGTTTTCATCAAGGGTAGATAAACCTTGTTGTATGAAATGAATAGGTATTTTGTGTTGGGTTGTGAAATGTATGAAATTGATGACCCCTCGGAGGTCCCTTCCACATCGATCCAGTTGCCAAACAGAGATTGATTTAACAACATTTTTTTCAATAAGATTTTTTAATTCAATCCCACCTGTTCTTTCAAACATTGGAATTGAACCACTGCATTTATCTTCAATTACTTTATCGTAATCTTTTTCATTAACACGTTGTCTATCTGAATTTTGGTCTAACGAAGAAACTCGGACATAAAGGATGGAAATACTCATAATTTTAGCTTGGTATAGGTTCTATGCTAAAATAAGGTGAAAACAACCCTCGTGCCGCTTAAAACCTATACTTTGTTGCTATAAAAAACCTCCTAAAAAAAGGTATACGCTATTATTTGGAGTTTAAGATTAATCTCAATTTTATAAACAGTGTGTAATAAAAAAAACTCAAAGTTAAGATATCGTAAAAATTCGGGAAGTAATAACAAAACTCAAATAGATTCTTAACCCGGACAAAGTTTATGATCACGGAAGGATCAGATCAATAAAAAAATCAGATCAAAGAAGGTGAGTTGTATATGGGAATTGAGACCTGACAACCTATTGAATAGTTGTTACACCGGATAATGTTTTGGGTTAGAACCCCCGTCCCATCCTGATCTCCTCAAATAGACTCCCCCCCCCTCCATGTATCCCCCCTTAAATAAGTATATATGCTTATAGACAATACCAGTCTCCGATTAGTGAAAAAAATTTCCCCATGAAAACTCAGAAATTAGAAAAATACCCATTTCTTAAATAAAAATTTTTCAAAATTTTCTGTGCCAAATAAAACCGATATTATATTTTAAAATTGCTAAATTTACCAGAGGGAAACTTTAATTTTTTTTAAAGCTATGCTGTTAAAAGAGTTTTTGAAAACAAAGGGAGTAAAACAAAATTGGCTTGCATCTAAAATAGGTGTTAGTGAGGTGACTATGAGTAATTGGGTCAAAGGGAAAAGTAATCCATCCCAAAAAAATTTAGAAAAATTGTGTGAAATATTGAATATCCCAATGAAGGAATTGATAAATAGAAATGATTGATACTGATAAATATGATTTTTCCTTTACAGCACTGTCATTAAGATTAAATGAGATGTTGCTTGTTGCTGAGGCTGCAAAGGACGGAAAAGAAATAGATTATGTAAATGAGTTAGGAGGTGGAAAATCTTCAACTGGAAAGAGAATGTTTTCTGAATTCAAAAAAAGATTGGCTTTTTTGACACCAAAACAAATTGAAATATTGTTAGAAAGTAGTTTGGTAACACAAAAACAAATTGCACTGGTTTCAATATGTAAATCGTATGGATTCATTAGAGATTTTGTGATTGAGGTGTTGAGAGAAAAATTGTTATTGTATGATTATGAAATAACCGAGGGTGATTACATTTCGTTTTATAGAAGAAAATTTGAATTGCATGAAGAAATGGATTCTTTGACTGAACTAACTGAAAAGAAAATCAGACAGGTTACATTTAAAATTTTAGAACAGGCTGGATTGATAAATGACATTAAAAGTAGAATAATTCAACCTCAAATTATTGAATTTAAATTGATAAAAGCAATTGTACAAGATAACCCTAATTGGTTAAAAGTATTGTTATTATCAGATATGGATATTGAAAGATCAAAAAATTAATATGGAAGATGTTACTGCAAAATTTACACATTTATTCAACCTAATTTCATCTAAAAGGTTTTTGAATAAAGAAGCCTTAGGTGGTGAAATTCCATTTTTTATTTCAGCATACGATGCCAAACAAGAGATTGAAATAAGAGATTCTATCAAGCTTCTAAAAAATAAATTAGAAACTTCTGGGGTTTCAGTATTAGAACTGAACTTGTATGATATTGTTTGTGAAATACTTGAAGAAAGAGGGGGGATGGAAAGAATGTTCAAGATTGAACAAACTAAGTCAAAAGACAAGTTTCTCAGAGCTTTACAATCAACACTAAACATTCATGAAATATTGATGCCAAAGATAAAAGAGATGATTGATAAGCATCAAGCTAAAGTTTATTTTCTTACTGGTATAGGTATGGTGTTCCCTTATATTCGGTCACATAACATCTTGAATAATCTTCAAAATATAGCAAAAGAAGCTCCCACTGTAACATTTTTCCCAGGGATTTATAATGGTCATACACTAAATTTATTTGGTTTACTAACTGATGACAATTATTACAGAGCATATAATATTGACATAATAGATACAAAATCATGAAAATAAAAGAATTCTTTGAAAAAGACATCGATAGAAATATTGAAACGGTAATTAAAGCTGACGACAGAGATAATATCTCAACTGAAGTAGCAGAATATGTTATTACTAAAGAAATTGCAAAAAAAATTAGAGATTTATTCAGTAGTTATAATAACTATGGAGGAGCAAATGGAGTTTGGATTTCTGGGTTTTTTGGTTCTGGTAAATCTCACTTGTTAAAAATTATATCCTATGTGTTAGAGAACAAAGAATACAATGGACTTAAAAGTGGTGAGGTATTTGCTGAAAAAATTGAGGGTGATGAGATGTTAAAGGCTGATGTTCTATCTGCTACTAGAATACCATCTGAATCCATCCTTTTCAACATTGACCAACAGGCTCAAATTACAAGTAAATCCAATCCGAATGCAATTTTATCAGTATTCTATAAAGTTTTTTACGACCATTTAGGATATTATGGATTTCAACCACACGTAGCTGAATTTGAGATGTGGTTAGATAAACAAGATAAGTATCCAATCTTTAAATCTAAGTTTGAAACCAAACATGGAGCATTATGGGAAACAGTTAGAAATGATTATTTTGATCCATTAGTTACTTCTAACATAGCAGAAGTATTAAGTGAAATATTTGGGGTTGATTCATCAAAATATGAAGATATTTTAGATTCAATTGAAGACAAACACAAGGCGTCTATTGAGGATTTTTGTCAGAGAGTAAATGATTATATCAAAATGAAACCTAAAGGGTTTAGGTTAAATTTCTTTGTAGATGAAGTAGGTCAATATATTAGTGATAATACCAAATTGATGTTAAATCTTCAAACAATTGCCGAAACGTTAGCAACAACTACCAAAGGAAACTCATGGATATTGGTGACATCACAGGAGGATATGGCTACAATTGTAGGGGATATGACTCAAAACCAAGAAAATGATTTTTCAAGAATTCAGGCAAGATTTAAAATCAAAGTGCCATTAACATCGGCGAATGTTGATGAAGTAATTGAAAAAAGATTACTAAAAAAGAAAAAAGAGGTTCAAAATCACCTTGAAGCCACATTTAAAAAAGAGAATAGTTTGTTAGAAACTTTATTGTCTTTTTCTGATTCTGGTGTTCAGTTTAAAGGATATAAAAACGAAACTGATTTTGCGAATAAAATGCCATTTGTAGCATACCAATTTGATTTGTTTCAACAATGTAGAATTGCACTTTCAAATCACAATGCGTTTCAAGGAAAACACGCATCTGTTGGAGAAAGAAGTATGTTGGGTGTATTCCAACAAGTAATTGTTAATATTGAGGAAAAAGATGAAAATGCGCTTGTAAGTTTTGATTCCATGTTTGATGGTATTAGTGGTGAGTTAGTAGGTCAGATTCAAAACTCCATTAATCTTGCGGACAAAAATATTGATAATGAATTCGCGAAAAAGGTTTTGAAGGCACTTTTCCTTGTAAAATACTATGGAAACTTTAAAACAACAAAAAGGAATATTTCAATATTGATGATTGACAATATTGGTGTGGATTTGAAAAAACATGAGCAGAATATTGATGAAGCCTTAAACCTGTTAGAAAACCAAAGTTATGTTCAACGTAATGGGGATGTTTTTGAATTTTTAACTGATGATGAGAAAGATGTTGAATTGGAAATCAAAAATACAAATGTTGATGATCAAGCTGTAACCACTCTTTTGAAAGAGATTTTATTTGATGAAATTATTCAGAGTAATAAGATAAAATATCTGGAGAATAAACAAGATTATGAATTTACCAGCAAAATAGATGGAACAATATTAGGTAGAGAAAAGGAGTTGGAAATTGAAATTATTACGGAGTATAGTTATGATTATAATAATCCAATATTCATACAAAATCAAACACTTGGTAGTAATGGAATGAAGTTGGTTCTTCCATCGGATGCCACCTTTATGAAGGATTTAAAAATGTATTTAAAAACAGATAAATACAACCGACAAAACCAATCAACTTCAAATAGAATAGAAGTTAAAAGGATACTTCAAGAAAAGGGAATCCAAAACGTTGAAAGAAGAAGAAACTTAATATTGATGGCTAACAAATCTTTAGCATCAGCAACTGTTTATTTGAATGGTGCAAAGCTTGAAATGGGTCAAACAAATGAGGGTAAAACGCTTGTTTCTAATGCGTTTCAAAGTTTAATTAAAACAGTTTATGTAAACCTTAGAATGTTAGGTTCTATTCAATTTAGTGAAGACACTTTCAAACAAGTTATTGGAGGTAATATGGATGATTTATTTGTAGACGATGATGAAACTATGAGTGAAGCTGAATCTGAAATTTTAACCATTATTAATAGAAGAAAAAACCAATCAGACCGAACATCATTAAACGATCTTAAAACTACTTTTTCAAAAAGACCTTATGGCTGGTATCAAAATGCCATTTGGACAATTGTTTCAAAATTATACAAGAGAGGTAAGATAGAAATCAAAAGAGATTCAAACGTGTTGGAAGACATGGATGTTATACAAGCCTTATTGAATTCATCAAACTATGCAAATACACTTTTAGAACCTCAGGCTATCATTGATCCTAAATTGGTGAGAGAACTAAAACTGGTTTATGCGGAGACATTTGATGAAACTTGTCCTTTTAATGATGCTAAAGATGTTGCAAATGCATTCAAAGACAAATTGAAAGATATGTATGGTGATTTGAGTCAACTGGTTGCAAGAAAAAGTGAACTTCCATTTATGGAGAGTCTTGTAGATTTTAAAGACAAAATAAGTAAATTAAGTAACAAAGAATATGCATATTTTTTAACCAATTTAGAAGATTTTGAAGAGGAATTATTGGATGCTAAAGAGAAGGTTCTTGACCCAATCAAGCGTTTTATCAATGGCGACCAAGTAAAAATATATGAAGGAATTAGAGCAATGGTAAAAGGAGATGTTTCTAATTTAGATTATGTAGAAGGAGATGAGTTTAGTGTTTTAAAAGCATTGTTAGAAAACCCGAAACCATATGCTGGTAATTTTATCAAAGAAGCTAAAACAGCTCAAGATGAGTTATCAAAAAAGGTGTTGGAGAGAATTACCGATGAAAAGGAGAAAGCAATAACAGCAATTCAAAATGCTATTGAAGATATTAAAACGAAAGAAGAATTTTTGAAGCTGGATACGGGTAATCAAAATAAAATAATACTTCCGTTTAAAGAAGAAATTAATAAGTTACAAGCACAACGTTATATTGCTGTAATTAGAGATGTAAAGTCAAAAACATTCGAATACTTACTACCCAAGCAACTTAATGAAATGATTCGTTTGAGTACTCCAACCGAAACGGTTTCGGGAGAAGTTAGTGAACCAACACCACATTACATTAGAAGAACATCTATTAAAATTGATTTCAAAAAAACTGAATTGAGAACTGAAGCTGATGTAAATGAATATGTTGAGGCATTAAAAAAAGCATTGATAGAACAGATTAAAGAAACCAGAAGAATTTCACTATAATGAATACAAACGCACTTAAAAAATTTGCTCAAGAAGCTAGAAGAAAACTGTTAGATCAGGTTAGTTCTAAATTGGAATATGTATTAAATACAGATACAACAGAACTTAGAGAGAAATCAAATCAAGTTCAGAAACTAAGAGAAGCAATAAAAAGTACCTCAAAAGAACAAGTAATTGATAAGGTTACCTATACTTGGTTCAATCGTTTTATGGCGTTACGTTTTATGGATGCCAACAATTACCAGCCAATAGGTATTGGTGTGTTAACACCCAAAGATGGTTTTACATTACCAGAATTATTGGATGAAGCAAAACAAGGTCATATTCCAAAAGAATTATTGGTAAAGAACCAGCATATTTACGATTTGTTGGATGGAAAAATACCAAGTGCCAACGCACAAAACGAAGCTTATAAAGAATTATTGATAGGTGCTTGTAATCATCTCAATAAAGTGTTTCCATTCTTGTTTGAACGGATTAATGATTATACAGAATTATTGTTACCAGACGACCTTACATCTGAATTATCTATTGTACAGGATATTTGTGATGGAATGCGTATTGAAGATTGTGAAGAAGTTGAAGTTATTGGATGGTTGTATCAGTTTTATATTTCAGAGAAAAAAGATGAAGTTTTTGCTTCAAAATCTGCTGTAAAAAAGGAAGATATACCAGCAGCAACACAGCTATTTACACCACGTTGGATTGTTGAATACATGGTGCAAAATACCGTTGGAAAATTATGGTTACAAAACAAACCAAAATCCAAGTTACGTGAGCACATGCCTTACTTTATTGAATCTCCTTCGGTAGCTAGTGAAGATTATTTAAAGTTAAATTCTATTGAAGAATTAACGCTATTAGACCAAGCTTGTGGTAGTGGTCACATTTTGGTATATGGTTTTGAATTATTGTATAAAATCTATGAAGAAGAAGGGTACAACCCTAATGAAATTCCAGAGTTAATTATCAAAAACAACTTATTTGGATTTGAAATAGATGAACGCGCCTCTCAATTGGCTGGAATGGCTTTGATGATGAAAGCAAGAAGTTACAACCGCAGATTTTTTAGAAAAGAAGTAGAACCAACTATTCTTTGTTTCAAAGATTTGGTTTTAAGTAATGATGAGTTTAAAGATACATTCCAACAAATAAGTTTTAAATTATCTGATGAATTGGTTTATGATTTAACCAATATGCAACGAGCAACCAATTACGGTTCCTTGATTGCCCCACATACATCAACACAAGAATTAGAGAAAGTATTGGCTGTAATTATTACAAAAGAAAATACGAGTGATGCTTTTTTAAAATACCAATTGGAACAGTTGAAAATTGCTGTGCAACAATTAATTTTATTAAGTCATAAATACCATTGTATTGTAGATAACCCACCATATATGGGTGGTGGAAACATGAACAAAATTTTAGGTGATTACGTAAAAACCAATTACCCAGATAGCAAAGCAGATTTGATGGCTTGCTTTATGGAAGCGGGGATAAAGATGTTGCAACCTAAGGGTTTTCTTGGAATGATAAATCAACATTCCTGGATGTTTTTGAGTAGTTATGAAAAGCTACGTAAGAAACTGATAAAAAGCGTTTTCTTCGATACAAATTTACATTTAGGACCACGTACTTTTCCCGAAATCGGTGGAGAGGTAGTGCAAAATGCTTCTTTTACTTTTTGGTATGCCATCAAGGATGAAAAAGGAAGTTATATTCGTTTGGTGGATGATATAACTTCTGAGTTAAAAAGAACTAAAGCAATTGAGGCAATCTATAATTCAGATTGTGGATGGTTCTATACTTTTAATCAAAAAGACTTTAAAAAAATCCCTGGTAGTCCTATTGGATATTGGGCTTCTAAAAGATTTGTAGAAAATTTCTCAAAAAACAACTCTCTATCTGAAATTTCTGAAACACGAAAAGGTCTTGCTACAGGTAATAATGCACGATTTGTTAGAGAGTGGTTTGAAGTTACACTGAGAAATATTGGTTTTAATTGTGGAAGTAGAGTTATAGCAAAAGAATCAAATTGTACTTGGTTTCCTATGAATGATGGAGGCAGTAGTAGAAGGTGGTATGGAAATAATGGATCCATTGTTAACTGGAAAAATGATGGAAACCTTCTTTGTAATTTAAAAACTGAAGATGGAAAAAGAATAAGAGCAACAAACTTAAATCTTGATTATATATTCAGACCTTTAATTTCTTGGTCGCAAATTTCATCAGGAGGATTTACTGCTAGAATATCAAATGAAGGTTTTCTTTTTAGTAATGCTGGAACAGCATTATTTGTAGACGAAAGCAATGAAGAACAATTAATTACAATATTAGGGTTGTTAAATTCAAAGATAGCAAGTAAATCACTTGAAATAATCAGTCCAACTCTAAACTTTAACCCTGGGGAAATAGCAAAAATTCCATTTGTAAAAAATAACGATGCTTGTGGTACAGTAAAAAGAAATATTGAAAATAATATGTTTGAATGGAACTCGAGAGAAAATTCTTGGGATTTTAACCTAAACGAACTAATCAGAATCAAAGGTCTAGACCTAGAAGAAACATACGATTTATACCAACAATATTGGAAAAATAAATTCTACCAATTGCACAAAAATGAAGAAGAACTTAATAGGAAATTTATTGAAATCTATGGGTTACAGGACGAGTTAACCTCAGAGGTGCCTTTAGAAGAAATTACCATTCTAAAAGAAGAAACTAAAATAGTTAATAATCAATTGGTATTTCAAGCAGATGAAGTATTCCAGCAATTTATGAGCTATGCAGTAGGTTGTATGTTTGGGCGTTATTCCTTGGATAGAGAAGGTTTAATATTAGCTAACCAAGGAGAAAATTTACAAGATTATTTAGAGAAAGTTGCCTTAACTGAAGACAAATTGAGCTTTACACCAGATGATGACAATATTATCCCAATATTAGATGACGAATGGTTTGAAGATGATATTGTAGGTCGTTTTTATGAGTTTTTAAAAGCAAGTTTTGGCACAGCAAATTTTGACAAAAACTTGGCTTTTGTAGAAGAATGTTTAGGTAAAGATGTTAGAAAGTACTTTATAAAAGATTTTTATGCAGATCATATTAAACGTTATAAGAAAAGACCAATCTATTGGATGTTCTCTTCACCAAAAGGTTCGTTTAATGTGTTAATATATTTGCACCGTTACACACCAGATACGCTCAATAAAATTTTGAATGGTTATTTAATTGAGTATCGTGGGAAGTTAAGTACTCGTATGGAATTTCTTGACCATTTAATTGTTTCTGGTTCTTCAAGTGAACAAACAAAGGCTCAAAAAGAAAAAGACAAACTTAGATTGATAGTATTGGAATTACAAGAATATGAAAGAGATTCCATAAGACCTTTAGCTACTGAACGAATCAGTATTGATTTAGACGAAGGTGTTTTGGTTAACTACAACAAGTTTGGAAATGCAATTAAAGAAGTAAAAGGGTTGAATGATAAAGTTACTAAGAAAAAGGTAAAAGGATTTGATTGGATTGATAAATCACAAATACGATGATAAATGACATCTTTAGGAATAATAGAGTTTGTCCAAATCCAATGATTTGGAATGACCTTTATAAAATGATGTGTGAAGATTTAAATGAGCAAGAAATTCCAAAACCATTAATATTAGCTGGTTGGAATTTTTCGAGTGATATGGAGAAATTAATAAGGTTTAAGGAGCATTTAAGCTTAATTGATTTTAAAATTGAGAATCGAATTAAAGATTTTATATCGAATATGAAAGAGGAGGATTGGTATCATGGATAATTCTATGAATAAAAATAGTAGAGTTTGATTTGTTTAAAAAGGATGAGATAAAATGAGTAAGGTAAAAGAAGCATTGGTTAAGCGTTTTGAGAGTAATCGTATTATTTTTTGGTATGATGAAAAAGAAGAATTGCTTGAACAGTTTAATGAAATTTCAATTGAAAATGTTGAAAAAATTCATGTTCAAGGAAATGAATTTGCAATAAAACATAAAATAAATAAACAATTTCCTACAGGTAAGTTTCTGTTATATTTCACTGGAGTAAAACCAGCCCATGAAGAAAATTGGTTGTTAGATATGGAATTGGCTCATCATGTTTTTTATACAGACCAAGAAGCGATTTTTCTTCAAGAAATAGGATTGGGATATCACTTTAAAGAGTTGGTAACAGAACACATGGAGTTTTTTAAAGCGAAGGACAGACGATTAAAATTAAAAGAGTTTTTAGGTGCTGGGGATGAACACCAAGCAATTCGTTACAAGATGCTCGCAGTTACTTTTGGAACGGAAAATATTAGTTTAGTAACCTATATTCACGCACATGGTTCTTCCTTTTCAGATGGGAACGAGAAATTTGATAAGGATCTGGATCGTTACAACCTTACGGATTATTATTGGGGAGAAATTAAACGAAAATACAACTACCAAAATGAGAATCCATCCATTTATGATTTTCTTTTAGAAGTATTCACCACTAACTTTTCATTAGGTAAAGATACAGGCTTGGTTAAAGAATCGAGACTTTTACTTTCGTTATGGAAAGATACCATTCAATACCGTGAGTATTTTGGTAAACTATCCGATAAAATTGCTGAAGATATTGATGTAGAAACAAAATTAAACAATGCTACAATTGATGAAATTATTAATGATGACTTGTTCAGATTAGTTGACCGAAAAGTAATTCATCAGCTTATTCAATTGATTAATTCTGAGGGAATATCCAATGAAAAGGTTATACAATATGTAAAACAAAGAGAGAATAAATACTGGTTTGGTGAAGTAGAATCATTTTATCAAAGTATTGTTTATGCCTCTCAATTAATTACATTGGTTCGTAAGTATGGAAATTCAAAATACACATCATTTGAAGAGGGTACTAACGATTACACCAGTAATTTACATCAAATTGATATGGTATATCGAAAATTTGTTTGGAGTTACAGAAAAACAAGTCAAAACAAAATATTATCAGATTTAGCGTTAAAAGTTGAGAAGGTTTATTCAAACGATTGGTTATTGATATATAATAACAACTGGCAAAAAATTATAGATAATCTTCCAACTTGGTATAACAAACCAACGTTTAGTCAAAGTCACTTTTTCAATACTCATGTGAAACCAGTTGTTGAAAAAAAACAACGATTATTTGTTATTATATCTGATGCATTCCGTTATGAATGTGGTGTGGAATTAACTAAACGTTTGCAATCTGAAAATAGGTTTGAAGCTTCCATATCTCACATGGTTTCCACGTTACCATCCTATACTCAACTGGGAATGGCTGCATTACTTCCTCATAAAGAACTTTCATTTCAAGAAGGAACTGATTTGGTTTTAGCTGATGGAGTTTCAAGTAGTGGTATTCAAGGAAGAACCAAAATTCTTCAAGCCAATTCTGGTGTTAGAGCAACAGCCATCAAAGGAGAGGATTTCATGAAAATGAATTCAGCAAAAGAAGGTAGGGATTTTGTAAAACAATATGAATTGATTTACATTTATCACAACAGGATAGATAAAACTGGTGATGATAAAACAACAGAAGAAAAAGTGTTTGAAGCTGTTGAAGAAGAGTTTTTGTTCCTTATGGAAATGTTACGAAAGATTTATAATATGAATGGTAACAACATGATTGTTACCTCTGACCATGGTTTTATTTACCAACACAATGAACTTTCTGAGAGCGATTATAGTGACTCCGATCATACAGGTGATGTTTGGAAAGAAAACAGAAGATTTATCATAGGTAAAAACCTATCGAATGATGCTGCCACAAAATCATTTAAAGGAGTTGATTTAAATATTAAATCAGAGGCTGATGTATTAATAACAAAATCCATTAACAGACTCCGAATAAAGGGTGCTGGGTCACGATTTATTCACGGAGGAGCCACACTTCAAGAAATTGTTGTTCCATTGGTTAAAATCAGTATGGCAAGAAAAGACACTACAACTCAAGTGGATATTGATATTATAAAATCAACAGATAGAATTACAACAAATATTCTTGCAGTTTCTTTTATTCAAACAGATGTGGTGAGTGAGCAAGTTTTACCAAGAACAATTCGAGCTGTAATCCGTACTGAGGATGGTGAAGATTTGAGTGACCAATTTAGATATAACTTTGATATTGAAGAAGGAAGTGAAAGACAGAGAGAAGTTAAACATATGTTCCAATTGAGTTCAAAAGCAAGTGGAAAGTACAAAAACAAAAGGGTGCAATTGGTGTTGGAAGAACCAGTTGATAATTCAAATAAATGGAAACAATATAAAGAGTATTATTATACATTAAATATTTCATTTGCTAACGATTTTGATGATTTCTAAATTATGACTGAACTTGATATAAAATTGAACGAACATTTTGGGGGTAAAGTAGTTCGCAAAGACTTAACAAAATTGGTTAAAGGAAATGCAATTGTTCCGATTTATGTATTGGAATATTTGCTTGGTCAATATTGTGCTACAGATGATGAAGCTACAATAGTTGATGGCGTTGAAACAGTAAAAAATATTATATCAAAACACTTTGTCCATAGAGATGAAGCGCAGATTATCAAATCTAACGTAAGAGAGAATGGCTCACATCGTATCATTGATAAATTATCTGTGAAACTAAATGATAAAGAGGATCAGTATGAAGCGTACTTCGCTAATTTAGGATTGAAAGGAATTCCAATTTCTGATGAGATAATACGTGAGCATCAAAAATTACTTTCAAGTGGTGTTTGGTGTATTTTAACATTAGAATATGTTCCGTCGGGTCAAAAAAATGAGATCCCTTGGGTTATTGAAAGTATTAAACCAATACAGATTTCAATCAGCAATCTTGATGAATTTAAATTAAGTAGAGCCTATTTTACAAAGGAAGAATGGATGGATGTATTACTTCATACAATGGGATTAAACCCAGATGAATTTACATTTCGTTCAAAATTAATTCAAATATCCAGACTCATTCCATTTGTTGAAAATAATTATAACCTAATAGAACTCGGTCCAAAAGGAACAGGGAAATCTCATATATTTTCTGAGCTTTCTCCTCACGGAATACTTATTTCTGGTGGTGAAGTGTCTAAAGCCAAACTATTTGTAAACAATAGTAATGGAGAAATTGGATTGGTAGGTTATTGGGATGTTGTAGCGTACGATGAATTTGCTGGAAAATCAAAAAATATAGATAGAGGTTTGGTTGACATTATGAAGAATTATATGGCAAACAAATCCTTTTCAAGGGGAACACAAGTTTATGGTGCATCCGCATCAATGGTATTTGTTGGGAATACAGACCATAGTGTTCCATATATGTTAAAACATAGTAATCTATTTGATGCACTGCCAAAAGATTATTACGACACTGCATTTTTAGATAGAATACACGCATATCTCCCTGGTTGGGAAGTTCAGAAGTTGCGTAATGAGATGTTCACATCCGACTATGGTTTTATTGTTGATTACTTAGCGGAGATATTAAAGGAACTCCGAAAAGAAGATAGAACAAATGAATTTGCCACTTATTTTGAGTTATCAGATACCATAACAACAAGGGATAAAACATCAATTATCAAAACCTTTGCTGGATTACTTAAAATAATTTATCCTTATGGTGAAGTTTCAGAAGAAGATATGAAAGAACTGTTAGATTTTGCTATTGAATGCAGAAAAAGAGTAAAACAACAGTTGCAAAAAATGGATGAGACTTTTGAAGAAGTTGATTTTAGTTACACTATTATAAATACTGGTCAAAAGGTAACAATTGAAACTCTTGAAGTCTTAGAACACTTATCACCATCACCAATAATTTTGGCAGATACAATAAATCAAGAAGGAGAAGTCCCAGCACAAATTAATACAATACATGAGTTGGTTAGTGGTCAGAAAATTATTCGAGACAATCAATCTGGTATTTCTTATGATGTTTTGTTTGGTGATTATTTGGTTGGAGCCACTGATTTCAAAATCATTGACCCATATGTGAGGCTTCCATATCAACTTAGAAATTTCATGGAGTTAGCTCGATTGATTTCGGAAAAAAAGGATCTTGATATTGAAGTCAGATTACATTTGGTAACCAGTAATAATGAAGATTATATTGAAGGGGCAAGAGATGCGTTTGAACAAATGACATTATCTTTAGAATCTATCGGAATCATTTTCACCTACGAGTTTGATGATTATATACATGACCGTTCAATTGTTATGGATAATGGGTGGAAAATAATTTTGGGTCGAGGACTTGATATTTGGCAAAGAACTGGTGGCTGGTATGACATAAATGAATACATCCAAGAAAAGAGACTTTGTAAGGCTTGTGAAATAACGTATGTTGAGATTTAATTGTTAGAACAAAGCTATTGATAGAGCTTAATTTATTATAATAAATTGTATAATTTTAGTTAAAATATTTCAGGAATTCACTAACAAAAATATCTAAATACTAATGAAAATATTTATTTCACACTCCTCTCAAAATTCAGATTATGGTAATGCTCTTGTAGATCTTTTAATTTCTATCGGTATAAATAGTAACGATATAATATTTACAAGTAATGAGGCATATGGAATTCCTATTGGGGAGAATATTTTTAATTGGTTAAAAATGCGGATAAATGAGAAACCATATGTGTTGTATTTGTTATCACAAGAATATTATAAAAGTGTAGCATGTTTAAATGAAATGGGAGCAGCTTGGGTAGTTGAGAATGACCACACAATGATATTTACACCTAACTTTGATTTAAGTAGTTATGAATTTCAAAATGGAGCATTAGACCCAAGAGAAATTGGATTTTATATTAATAATGAAAATAGACTTATCTCATTTATTGAATCATTAAAAAAATCCTACAGCATAACAAATAATACTGTTTTAATAAATCAAAAAATTAAACATTTTATTCGAGTGATTGAATCTTTTTCCAAAAATGAAATAATTACTAGTATCCAACCTGAGAAGGTAATTAAACGAAATAGTTTTACTAATAATGTTGAAATACAAACTGAGACACAAAGTATATCGTTGATAGGAGAAACGGATAACGTAAAAACAAATAATGGTGAGTCACGGTTTTACTTAGACTTAATAAATGATAAACTAAAAGATGAGGAAGTCCTACTCTCAAAGTATATTATTGATACAGATAGATATAAATTAGGAACTGGTTGGCAAGAGTCTAATGAAATTGAAAACATCAAGGCTTGGGAAGATATTAATGAACTAAATAATAAATTATCTAATAATTACAATGGTGTATTGAGAAGACTTGAAATGAAGAGAATGACAGAAGTCTCTAGTTTTACAAGCCATGGAAACCCAAAAGAAGTTTGTATAGTAGAGGAGTTTAAAAATGAACTAATTGACCCAAGAAATGAGATTTTAGAAAAACTTGAGGAAGTTGTCGAAAGAAATAAAATTGAAGAATTTCCATTTTAAATTGTTTATCCAAAATTTTGTGTTTTTGAAAAATAATTTCAAAATTCATAAGTTAAAATAGTTACCGCTTATTACCCATTGGAGTATATATTGGTTTTATTGAGGTTTTTGTTTCGTCAAAATATTCTTTAGGATTTTTTTTTGGTTTAAGTTTTATTTCTGCCTTATTCTTATTTTTCTTTTTCCATTTTTTCTTTTTAAAATTTACTCTTCTTTGATCATTATTTAATTCAATCTCTGGCTTTTCTAATTTTGATTGAATTTGTTTCAAATGTTGACTTAATTCCTTTTTAATATATCTATTAATTTTTGATCTTGAACTTAATTTTGAAATCTCATCAATGTGGCATTGAGAGACATTTAATTTCATTAATATTTCCTTTATTCTTTTTTTAAATTCCACGAATTTATCATATTGATCATTCCTAAAGTCTATGTTGTTTTTTAAAAAGAGATGATGAAATCGTTCTAGTCTAAAACTTAGAATCACCTTAAAATATTGCTCATCTTCCATTAAACTTATAAAGTTTAATTGATCTTTATTAATATCTGTATCCTCAAGAACTTTAACTGCTCTTATTTTTAAATTTCGAAATTTAATTTTATGTGAGTCTTTGTCTATTAAAACAGATGGTAGAGGAAATTCTTTCTTTTGCATAGTAACAGAATAATTTTAAATTATTTCAAAACCAACGATAAAGTTAGAATATATATATCTTTCACTACTTGTTTATTATCCAATATTTTTATCATGTTTATCCACTTCACGTTTTAATACTAATATTCCTTTATTAAAACAGAGCATAAGGTTCTTTTCATAAATAGATTCATATCCCATGTGAATATATTCTAACATTTCACCAAGAGGAATTTTTATTATACCTGTGAACCATTTTGCAAAAACTTTTTCTTTTTCAGGAAACAAATATTCTAAACCTACTTCTTGGTAGTCATTAATGTGCGCTTTGAGATTAACTAAAAATAGTTCATCATTTATTATTTCCCATTTACCATAATACCCCCTCCAACAATTAGTACAAGTAAAGACAAATTTAATATCATCTCGGGTTATTAAATATTGTCCTAATGGTTCTGTAGCCATTCCATATTCTACCCCTTCATACAGAAGCTTTTCTCTTGATTGAGCTGTCATAATTTGTTTTTATAATTTATCTCAATTTTCAATAAAACATTTATTTTGAATATTAATTTTATATTTTGAAAATTTCAAAATATGATTTTATATTGAAAAGCAATTTCATATTGAATGAAGCAATTGACTTTAAAAATAATTAAAAAAAATGAAGTTTTTTATGATAAAAATTAGTTTTTGAACTAATTGTATAACTTTCAAGATTAGAGTTGCTACTAAGTAAATCTACTTTTACATAGCAATTTTTATTGCCTCCAATATTGGGGTGGTTTGTTTCTTTCGTGTTTTCATAATATATCAAATTTAAAGATTTTGAAAACACTCTCTATCAATTTGTTAAAATCAGTCCACTTTTTGCTGACGATTTACAATGACAGCATAAATCTTGATGAATATGACCTAAAAAAGAAGCTAGGTTTAAGGTAAATTAAAAGTACGAACATTAACATTTGAATTAAGTAACGAAATATTTTCTATGTAAAAGTCCAAATTAGTTTGAAGACGTACACTTTTAATTAAAGATTTAATAATTATTTTAATCTTTTCATTAAATTAGAACGATCTAAAATAATTTTTATGAATGTAATTGTTACTAGTACTCCTGAAGTTTCTAAAGAACTTTTAAATGAAGTTGTTAAAGTGTTACAGTCAACACCAGGAATCATATCATTTTCAAAAGGAGATACATTATCAAAAAAACAGTTTTCGTTAATTAACGATAAGTTTAAAGATGAAGAAATAATTGTTCCATTCAGTTTTGATGAATTATTTGGTTTGGTGGATGGTTATAGAGATTTTAAAGAAAAAGAAATAGATAATCAAACATATGTGGTTTTACTAACCAATATAAGGAATAATGATAATTGGTTTAGTGCATTTAGGGGAAATAACATATTTGTTGATTGTAATAATTGGCATATTTTCACGAACAAGCACCCAAAATTTTCCATAACTCACCAAATAGTTGAAAATATATTTCAATCACTCGTAAATTTAAAGATAGAAGGTGATTTAGATCCTCTTATCCATATGCCACCAGAGGGATGTATCAACGATATGTGTGATAATAAAAGAGATATTAAATGGAAATTTATGACAGCTCGAATTTGTCCAGTTTGTTTAAAAGTAGCAAGAAAAAAGATTCAAGACCCATTAATTATCAATCAAATTAAAAGATTTTTGAATAATTTAAGAGATGAATTCATGAAGGAGGAGGATGATATTGATGAATATTTACCACCTATAACTGTTTCAGAAAAAGGGGATATTAAGATTGGAAATTTGGATTTTCATTTGGAAGAAGTTCCCAGATCCATTTATTTATTTTTCTTAAAGAATCAAGAGGGTGTTAAAACAAAAGAAGTTTTTGAAAAAGCAGAAGACATTTATTTAATTTATAAGAAAATAAAGAAAGCTCCAAATAAAGTATCCATAGCTAATGCATTTGGATATAAATTAAAAGGGAATAGATTAATAAATAGAAATCATGTAAATGATCAATTTGGTCCTATTAAATCTAAGATTACAGCAAAAATTAAAAGTGTACTAGGTTCAGAGTTATTAAAACATTATTCTATTATTAATGACACTAAAGATGATGATAATTACTATTTAATCAAACTTTCTCCGTCTCTTATTACACTACCTCCAGAGCTGGCGTAAATCCTATAAAAATGACCATTTTCTCAAGGTTGTGAAGAGTGTTTCACAACCTTTTTTTCATAGCGAAAAAAATAGCTTAGTAATAGTTTAGCTGAAAATTATTCACTTAAACTATTTAATTATGAAAACATTAGTAAAAAAAATCGACGATTTAAAATCAGTAAATGAGTTCCAACAATTTTATCATTTATCTTCTGAACAAGAAAATGAAGAGATGTTAACTAGTATTAAAAATGAGGGCCAAAAAGTTCCGATAATTATCAATAGTGATAATTATATCATTGACGGATACAGACGAGTAGAAGCTTTAAAACAATTAGGTATTGAAGATGTAACTGTTAATGTTGTAGATGACACTTGTACATTAAAAAGTCGAATTCTTTTTAATACTTATCGTAAAAAAACGGTTAGTGATGAAGTTACAGAAGTTAAATCTATTTTTAGAAGTAACCCTAAAAAACAAGGTGTAAGAAGTCTTTCAGGAAGTTATTCTAGACATGAAGTAATTTCAAAGGAGTTGAACAATCGTTGGAAAGGGGACAAAACCTTGAAAAAGGTGGAATATATAATTGACAATGATTTTGACAATAATGTATTGTTGATAGGTATACTATCAAATGGTTGGTCTATTGATGCTTGTTATGAATATTTAAATGATTTGAAACCATTTGACTTAGTGAATGATTATGGAATCACCCCTAAATTATGGAGAGGTGAAATCAATATTAAACAAGCAGTTTCCTTTATTAAGGATAAGGATTTTTTGAAAAATAAATATAAAGATACATTTGTAATACCAGGGAAGGTTAACTCTTACAACCTTGATTGTGGTTCTATTTCTGACATAGAAGAACATCGTAATAGTGTTGATTTAGTATTTACATCACCTCCTTATTTCATATTACGTAATTATTATAATGGAGAAGGTAAAAATCAAAAAGGACAAGAGAAGTCAGCTGAGGAGTATTGTGAAAATATTGCAAATCTAATAGCCAAGATAGTACCAACCTTAAAAGAAACCGCTAATGTTATGATTAACATTGGTGAAACCTATGATGATGGAGTTGGGTATGGAATTCCAGATATGTTATCGTATTTTATCCGTAAGAAAACAGGATTGATTTATAAAGATCGTTTAGTTTGGTCAAAACCAAATCCTAAACCAATGAATGAAACGATTAGAAGACCCATTAACAATTTGGAATACATTTTATGGTTTGTTGTGAATCCTGACGAAGCGAAGTATAATTTATTAACCTATACTGATAAGGCTAAAGAAGTTAAAATCTCAAGAGGAGCGAAGGATGTTGATGCAACTGGTAAGTTGTGGGACACAGGGATTTCCCTTTCAAAACCGTATAAAAAGATTTATTCACATTTAGATGCTCAAGATGTGAGTAATATGATAAGATGTGCTACTGGTGCCAATCCTGAAGTGAATAAGATTGTTAAAGATGGTCATCCTGCAATTATGGCTGCATTACTTCCTGTAGTTCCAATCCTTATGTGTACGGACGAAGATGATGTAGTTTTTGATCCTTTTGCAGGGTCTAATGTAGTAGGTCGAATTACTTGTTTATTAAACCGAAAATCATTGTCTACCGAGTTGTCGAAGTTATATCATAGTGTTGGATGTAAAATGCTTGAAAATGCTTTAGTAGATTACAATGAGAATGACTATAAAACATTAATGAAATTGTTGTGTCCTAAACAAAATGACAATTCTATAGCTGCATAAGATTTAGTTTTTAGTTTAAGTGATTTTTAATGAAAGGGTTTAACAATTGTTGAATCCTTTTTTTATTTTATTAATGTAAAAACAATGTTATTAAAAAAAATACTGTAATTAACCAATAAAAAAAGGACAATATCCCAGAAAGTGTGTAAGTTAAAATATTGGATTTAAATTTTTCATTAGATCTGAACCTATTTTTTAAGTAAATCATTAAAAAAAATATACTGGTATTGACAATTTTTCAGACTGAGATAATTATTTAAATGACACACTCAAGTGACGGTTAATTTACGAAAGGTTGATTTTAACCTCAAACCATCTTTTTATATTTTCGATTTATAACAAATATTTAAAAATCTTAATTGCCGATTTTTTATTGTCATTTTTTTTCTTTATGTTTTTGTAAATGGCGCATAATCAGCTATTAAGATAATATTAATTTTAATTATGTGTTTGCTTGACCAGTAGTTATTTTGCAATTAGATTAGCTGTAATGAATTATAAATTGATTGCGATAGCTAAGGTCAAAAAAGAAATAATTCTCACTTCCATGGTAAAAAATAGAGAATAGGAAGTTAGTTTAAAAGTGATTGAAAATGAATATCAAAAATCAAGAAGTTTAGAAATACTCTCGATATCAGAAGTTTCAGATATCATTGGAGTTAAAAATCAAAGAACCACAAGAACCTGGTTAAAGAAAATGGGAATACAAGTTCATTTATTTGTAAAAAAAAGTTTTGTATATAGAATAGATTTAGATTTTGCATTAGATCAACCCTATGCAATGGATTTAAAGAGAAAATATCCAACAAAATGGAAAGAGATGTATAAATGTGTTGCTAAGGATGAAAAGGTCTACAATTTGATGGTATTAGAATTGGACCAAATGACAGGCTTTAGTCCAACCACAAAAGTAAGTTTGAAGAATCCATCTGATAAGAAACTATTAAATTCTTTGATAAAATGAAAGAACTCAAACTACCAAAGAATCCATATAAAGGTTTAAAACTCTTCTGTAAATCATGCAGAAGGGACAATCCAAAATGTAATCATCATGATAGAATTGTTTATAGAGTTCGAGTTCATATACCCGGCACCAAAAATGATATCAAGTCAAAAATGTTAACTGCAGCAAATTATGAGGATGCAGTGTTAGAATCTATTCAATTTGAAAAAGAATTAATTTCAAATAGTTACACAAACGTTACACCAGTGCTAGACCAAGGAAATGATTATAGTGTAATTGATGCAATCATTAAATTCAATCAATATTTAAATGGAGAATCAGAGTATGCACATTTAAAGAAGAATGTAACTAAGAAACATACAGATGAACTCATAAGGTTTTGTAGATTTTTTGCACAATCATTAAAAAGGACAAAAGATATTGAGCGAACAAGAATTGTTGATGTAACTAAACAGGACGTATCAAATTTCTATACGTGGGCGAGTGATCATTATGCACCAAAGACATTCAATAAGTGTTTAAATAGTGTGCGAGTATTCTTTGATTTTCTAATTGATATCGAAGAAATTGTAATGAAAAATCCTTTTAGATTTTACACACGAAAATCCGTTCAAAGTCCAAATATTGAAACGATATCCAAAGAAGAATTTGAGTCAATACTGAGTGCAGTGGATACCTTTGATCCAATTATGATACTTGGCGGCAAAGGGGAGAGGAAGAACATGTACAGACCCTATTTAAAAGAAGGTTTTAAACTATTTTTATTAACTGGTGGCAGACGAGAAGAAATAGTTGATTTAAAATGGAATGATATATATGAAGATGAAAACGGCACAAAGTTTTTTATGATTCAAAATTTAAAGGTTGAACGAATTTTAAATTCAAACAATTCATACAAGAAATTTGTCCCAATAAATGAAGATTTATATCAATTTTTATTGGAATTGGGGTATCATGAGAATAAGAACACCAGTGATTATATTTTATTTCCTGAGAGAAAAGTAAAATCAATTACAATTATGAATGATTTGAGTAAGAGTTTTACCCACTATAAAAACGGTGCAGGAATCAAAAAGGAGATTAGTTTAAAAAGTTTACGTAAGACATATATCAGCTGGGTAAATCAAGTTATGGGAAATGAAACTGGATTATTGACATCTCACTCGAATAATAATGTAATTGAAAAATATTATTTAGACCCAAAAATACTTTCAGCTATTGAAATTGGGGCGATGAAAATAAGGGTTTTTGGATAATTTTCCTCACGCAATTCCTCACGCAAAATGAAAAAGGACTTAAGTTAAATACCTAAGTCCTTGATTTCTAAGTAGCGTGATCCAGAATTGAACTGGAGACCTCCGGGTTATGAATCCGACGCTCTAACCAACTGAGCTACCACGCCTTTTATTAATGGGTGCAAATATAAAAATAAATTAATTGCCACTACAAGTTTA
>Ga0209231_1000189_pt1 | contig 42796 bp, 27 predicted proteins | sample Deesub45470m_DNA_FD_188086 | JGI IMG/M metagenome (GOLD analysis project Ga0209231, IMG submission 188086) | Deep subsurface microbial communities from North Pacific Ocean - 450_OLKR46/470m Metagenome (SPAdes) (version 2) | ecosystem: Environmental > Terrestrial > Deep subsurface > Unclassified ... | reverse complement strand
TTTTTACGAATGATGTTTGGGTATTTCCCAAAATAATGTTCAAAATAACGGGCTGTATTGTTGCTTCCTGTTGCAATAACAGCATCAAAATCTGTCAATTTTTCTTCAGTAAAAAATATTTTATTTTTGAAGTTTGGATTGTACTGTTCTAAAAACTTTGCTATTAAAGGCAAAAAATGCTTATCGTTTGAGGATTGTTTTACAATGGCATTATGACCACAAATTAAAACCGATAAAAAATCATGAAAACCAACTAATGGAATGTTTCCGGCCATAATTATGGCAACGTTTTTAGGCGCTGTGTTTGTTTCAATTTGATAGTTTGAAGTCCATTTTTTTAAGTTATCAATAGTCAATGCTTCACTCCAACTTTCAAAAGCATTTATAACATTTTCCTTGGAAAACCACCCATTAAATTCTTGAGCTCTCTTAATTTGCATTTTAAAAGCATCAAAAAATAAGGTGTTAATTTTTGAATCTTCAATTTTTTCAATTTTAGTTGAATTAAATTGTTTAAAAAAAACGCCAAGTTTTGCAAAAGCATTTATTCGTTGTTCTAAATTCATTGAATTAGTACTTAAAAATTAAATTTTTTATATTCGCTGTAAAATTAATGTAAATAATAGTATGGCCATAAAAATAACTGATGAATGTATAAATTGTGGTGCTTGTGAACCAGAATGTCCAAACAATGCCATTTATGAAGCTGCTGAAAATTGGAAATTTTCTGAAGGAACAAAACTTTCTGGTAAGGGTATTTTGCCAAATGGAAAATTATTTAACGCTGAAGAATCACATGAGCCAATTGATGACGAAGTTTACTTTATTATTGCCGATAAATGTACAGAGTGTAAAGGATTTCATGATGAACCGCAATGTGCAGCAGTTTGCCCTGTAGATTGTTGTGTGCCTGATGAAGAAAATACAGAGACAGAAGAAGCTTTATTGGCAAAGCAACAATTTTTACATAAAGAATAGTTATAACCTATTGTACCCAATTATATGAGATTTTCAGAAAGAATAGAAAAAAGAACTCCAAAAGTAGATATCCAAATTGATTATATGGATATTGAATTAAGAAATGGGTTATGGAATATTTTAACATTTCGATTAATTAAACCTTTAGAAAGTCAACAATATATTTCAGATTCATCATTAGAAAACTTAGTTCAAGCTATTTGGTTTTCATTTTTGAAAGAACCTATAGATGAAATACCATATAGTATTGAACGAATAGTTGACCAAATCCGAAAAAGATTTTATAATTGGGATTATCTGGATGTTTATGATTTTATAGACTTTATAGCAAAAAGAAATAATGATATTGATACAAAACTTTTTATTTCTGATTGCAATTATATTCTAAAAAGAGAATTGTCTGGATATAGATTCATAATTGACCAATTATCTCCAATAACAAGTGAGATTGAAATCAATGAAATTGAAAAAGCAATATCAAATAGTTTTGAACGAGATTTAAAAGGTGTTAACATACATTTGAAAGAATCCTTGAATAAAATATCTGACAAAAAAAATCCAGACTACAGAAATTCAATTAAAGAATCAATTTCGGCTGTAGAATCTCTTTGTCAATCAATAACTGGAGACCCTAAAGCTGAACTTGGTAAAGCCCTTAAATTGATAAAAACTCATTTATCAATACATCCAGCATTAGAAAAAGGATTTAAGAGTATTTACGGATACACAAGTGATGGAGATGGAATTCGACACGCTCTTTTAAATGAAACAAATCTCGATCAAGAAGATGCTTTATTTATGCTTATATCTTGTAGTGCATTCATAAATTATTTAATTTCTAAAATGGAAAAATTGAATATCAAATGAACTGGGTACAACACCTCATAAAATTTATGCTTACATTTAAACTTAATAACGAACTGACGAAAAATTGTCGTCAAAAATTAATTGCACCCAACGAGTTAACTGTAATTAAAATATTATATTTAAAAAAAGAGGCTGTCTAAAAAGTAAAATTTTCGTCAACCTGAACCTGCCTACCGCAGGCAGGCTCGTTTCAGGTTCTCATAGTGATTGATTATCAGCATGATGAGATTCTGAAATAAATTCAGAATGACGGTTTTGAATACTTTTCAGACAGCCTCTTTTTTTTTGTTATTAACATTGTATAGGTTCAAAATAATCACGTAATTCAACATATATTATTTAAAGTTGAAATGTATGGAAACTCGTAGAAATTTTATCAAGCTAACTGCTTTAGGAAGTGCTGCTGTAATCACAAGTTCTTGTTTAACTTCTGAAAAAGAGCAAAAAGAAGAAAATAACACTTTTAAAGAAGTTATAAAACCAATAGTAGTTTCAACTTGGATTCATGGCTTGGAAGCTAATGCAGCATCTTGGGATATTTTGTCTGCTGGAGGTTCTTCATTAGATGCTGTTGAAGCAGGCGTTAAAGTTACTGAATCTGATCCAAATAATTCGAGTGTAGGATTGGGTGGATTGCCTGATAGAGATGGAAAAGTAACGCTGGATGCCTGTATAATGGATCACGAAAATAATTGTGGCGCTGTTGCTTGTTTACAAGATATTGAGAATCCAATTTCGGTTGCACGAAAGGTAATGGAAGATACACCACATGTGATGTTAGTTGGAGATGGCGCAAAACAATTTGCATTGGAAAAAGGATTTAAAGAAATCAATTTACTCACAGAAAAATCCAAAGAAGCCTGGGAAAAATGGAGGCTTGAGTCAAAATATCAACCAGTAATTAACAGTGAAAATCATGATACTATTGGTTTATTGGCCTTAGATGAAAACGGAAATTTATCAGGTGCATGTACAACAAGCGGTATGGCTTATAAGTTGCACGGAAGAGTTGGAGATTCTCCTATTATTGGTGCGGGATTATTTATTGATAATGAAGTAGGTGCAGCATGTGCCACGGGTATGGGTGAAGCAGTTATCAGAATTGCAGGCAGTGCCATTGTTGTAGAATTAATGAGGAACGGAATGTCACCATATGAAGCTTGTAAAGAAGCTGTAAATAGAGTGATTAAAAAGCATAAGGATTTAACAAATTTACAAGTCGGTTTTTTAGCATTAAATAAATATGGGGAAGCTGGTGGATATAGTGTTTACGAAGGATTTAATTACGCATTACAATCTGAAAACCAGAAAGGGATGATTGATGCTGAATTTTATAAAAAATGGTAAAAAAAGTATTTTTTATTTGTTGTTTTATATCATTAATTTCTTGTGGAGTAAAGACTGAATATAGAAAAGATATTGTTTCTTTTTTAGTTCCGAAACCAGTTAAAGTTACACAGCAAAGAGGTTTTTTTACGATCAATAAAAAAACGGTTATCGTTGTCCCAAAAAACTTATGGAATGAAGCAATTTACCTTCAGAAAATTATTGAAGAATCTTCTAGTTTTAAAATTGAAGTTATTTTAGATTCTGAAAATATTCAACCTAAAAATAGTATTGAATTAATCGAAAATTTGAATATTGCAATCGAATTTAATTCCAAAGAAAGCTATAAATTAAGTTCAACAAAACTTAAAACCCAAATTGAAGCAAGTTCTGCTGAAGGTATGATGCGTGGAATTCAAACTTTACGACAATTGTTTGTAGATGATTTTCATAAGAATAGTAAGAGAAATGAATGGAAATTGCCATTGGTTTCAATTCAAGATTACCCAAAATTTAAACATAGAGGAATGTTGTTTGATAGTGGGCGACATTTTTTTGATATTACTACAGTTAAAAAATACATCGATTTATTGGCTTTTTATAAAATGAATGTTTTTCATTGGCATTTAACAGAAGATCAAGGTTGGAGAATTGCCATAGAAAAATATCCAAAACTTACAGAAATAGGAGCGTACAGAACACAAAAGGATGGAACTATTTATGGAGGTTTTTATACAAAAGAACAAATTAAAGAAGTTGTTGCATACGCTACTGAAAGACATATTGCCGTAATTCCTGAGATTGAATTGCCAGGGCATTCGCAAGCTGCATTGGCTGCATATCCAGAACTATCTTGCACCGGAAACACTATTGAAGTTGCAAATGACTGGGGAGTTTTTAAAGAGATTTATTGTGCTGGAAATGAACAAACTTTTACTTTTTTAGAAGCTGTTTTAACAGAAGTAATGGAACTTTTTCCTTCAGAATATATTCATATTGGAGGAGATGAAGCCCCAAAATCACGTTGGGAAGCGTGTCCTAAATGTCAGAAAAGAATCAAAGATGAAAATTTGGCTGATGAACACGAATTACAAAGCTATTTTATACATAGAATAGAAAAAATACTGCATAAAAACAATCGTAAATTAATTGGTTGGGATGAAATTTTAGAAGGCGGATTATCACCAACCGCCACAGTTCAAAGTTGGAGAGGTGATAAAGGTGGAATTGTTGCTGCTAAAAACAATCAATTTGCAATTATGTCGCCAACTTCTCATTGTTATTTTGATTTTGGTATTGAAACAATTGATTTAGAGAAGGTGTATAGTTTTAACCCAATTCCTTCGGAATTACCATCCGAAAAACATAAATATATTTTAGGAGGAGAGTGTAATTTGTGGAGTGAACATATTCCTAATGAAGAAAATTTAGATTCTAAAGTTTTTCCAAGAATATTTGCGATGAGTGAGGTTCTTTGGTCCAATCCAAAAGAAAAAAACTTTGATGAGTTTTATAATCGGGTTCAAAATCAATACACTTTGTTAGATGCTAAAAAAGTAAAGTATGGTTTAGAATTAATTCCAATAACTTTAAAAAGTTTAATGAATGAAAAGAAAGTTCAAATAGAAGTTGTTACTAAACATGAAAGTTTTAAAACGAATTACCGTTGGAATTGTTCAGATTGTGACACTATTTTTATTAAAACACCGTCTTTAATTACTTTAAATAAATCTGCTGAATTAGAAATTGAAACTTATAAAAACGATAAAAAATATGGAAATAATGTACTTCAAAATTATAAGTTACACAAAGGTATAAATACTGAAATTAAACAAAAAAACTTGTATGCCGATTTTTATAAAGCCTCTGGAGAAAAAGGGTTGGTTGATGGAAAATTGGGTTCAACAAATTACAGAGATGGGAATTGGCAAGGTTTTTTTGGTGACGATATAGAATGTATTATAGATTTAGGTGAGCAAAAGTCTGTTTCTGAAATTGGCGCTAACTTTTTACACAGACAACAATCGTGGATTTTTGTTCCTTCATTAATAAAAATACAAATATCTGTTGATGGAAATAATTGGAAAGAATGGGCTGTAATTAGGTCAAAAATTAATCCTAAAATTGATAAAAACACCATTGAAACATTTTCTAAAACTAAAGAAGTTCATAAATTTAGATACGTTAAAATAGTTGCTAAAAACTTAGAAAAATTACCCGAATGGCACGAAGCAGCTGGTTCAAAAGGGTGGTTATTTATTGATGAAATATTTGTTAACTAATGAATTTTGAAATTTGTACAGATAATCTTGAAGGAGCGCTAATTGCCCAAAATTATGGAACCAAACGCATTGAATTATGTTCAACTTTATCAGTTGGTGGATTAACACCAAGTTTTGGATTGATTCAGCAATGTGTAGAAAAATCATCAATAGAAGTTCATGTGATGATTCGCCCAAGAGAAGGTGGTTTTTATTATAATAATGAAGATGTTGTATTGATGAAAGCTGATATTATTGCAGCTAAAAATGCTGGAGCTTATGGAGTTGTTTTTGGAATATTAACTACTGATAATGAAGTTTCTGAATTAAATATGGAGTTAGTCTCTCTATCAAAATCATTGAATTTGGAAGTTACTTTTCATCGTGCTTTTGATTTTGTTTCAAATTATAAATCAGCAATAGAAAAATTAATTGAAATGAAGGTTGATAGATTATTAACTTCAGGGTTACAGACCACCGCTGAGAAAGGTTTATCTGTAATTGCTGAATTACAGGCAAAATATGGCAAGCAAATTCAAATTATGGCTGGAAGTGGTATAAATGAATCAAATGCATTAAAAATAGCCAGTTCAGGGATTCAAAATTTACACTTTACAGCTCGTAAATCGATACAAAACCCTTCTAAACTTTCAATGGGAGAAGAAATGGTTGTTGATGAAGAAAAAATTAAGTCAATCATAAATCTTTTCAGATGAATAAAATTTTAGTAATTATTTGTGTCTCTTTTGCAATTTTCTCTTGTTCTAAAACCGAGCCTGCAAAATCGATTCTTATAAACTCAAAATGGAAATTCTCAAAAGAAGGAAATGACACTTTATATAAAGCTACTGTTCCTGGAGTAATTCATACCGATTTATTGGCTAATCATTTAATTGAAGATCCTTTTTTGGAAACCAATGAACAAAAATTGCAGTGGATTGAAAATGAAAACTGGAACTATAAAACAACTGTAAATTTAACAAGAGAACAACTTTCTCAGGAAAATATTGAAATTGAATTTGAAGGATTGGATACATATGCAACCGTTTTTTTAAATGGAGAAAATATTATTGATGCAATCAATATGTTTCGAACTTGGAAAGTGGACATTAAAAAAATCGCTAAAACAGGAGGTAACCAATTAGAAGTTCATTTTACTTCACCGTTAAAATATAATTCAGAGAAAGTTAAAAATCACCCTTATAAACTACCTTCTGGAAATGAAACTGTAGATGTAAAAGTAAGCTCTTTTACACGAAAAGCGGCATATCAATTTGGGTGGGATTTTGGACCTCGTTTTGTAACTTCTGGAATTTGGAAAAATGTAAAAATCAATACGTGGAACACTGCAAGAATAACAAATATTGCTGTTCAAACAGATTCAATAAGTACCGAGAAAGCTTATTTAACAACAGTTATAGAAGTTGAAGGAACTGAGTCTAATGATTTGGAATTGCAGATTAACTTGAGAGATAAGAATGAGAAAAATATAAACAGCATTATTTCGATAAAAAATATAAAAGGAGTACAAAAAATTCAGCAAAAAGCAGAAATTGATCTGCCTAATTTATGGTGGCCAAATGGAATGGGGAAACCAAATTTGTATGAATTTTCAGTTCAACTAAAAAAAGGAAATGAATTACTTGATAGTAAAACAGATGAATTTGGAATAAGAACAGTTGAATTAATTCAAGAAAAAGACGCTATTGGGACTTCATTTTACTTCAAAATTAATGGAAAACCATTGTTTATTAAAGGTGCAAATTATATTCCTCAAGATATTTTTTTACCTCGGGTTACAGATCGTGATTATAAAAACATAATTGGAAAAGTTGTAAAATTAAATATGAATATGTTGCGAGTTTGGGGTGGAGGCATTTATGAAAAAGATATTTTTTATGAGTTATGCGACAAAAATGGAATTTTAATTTGGCAAGATTTTATGTTTGCTGGAAGTTTATATCCAAACGATTCTGAATTTTTAAAGAATATTGAGCAAGAAGTAAAAGATAATGTAAACCGACTTAAAAAACACCCAAGTATTGCTTTGTGGTGTGGCAATAATGAAATTGAAGTAGCATGGAAAAACTGGGGCTGGCAAAAGCAATATGGGTATTCAAAAAAGGATTCTTTAGCATTATGGGACTCATATATAAATTTATTTCATAAAATTATTCCGAAAACGCTGAAAGAAACAGATTCAAAAGCAAATTATGTAAGCACATCACCCATGAGCAATTGGGGAACTTCAGAAAATTTTAACCATAGTAGTATGCACTATTGGGGAGTTTGGCACGGAAAAGAACCATTTAAAAATTATAAAAAGAATGTTGGGCGCTTTATGGTTGAGTATGGTTTTCAATCATTTCCATCTATGAAAACAATAAAAAAGTTTGCTTCAGATTCTAGTTTTTCAATACAATCTGAAACAATGAAGAACAGGCAAAAAAGTTATATAGGAAACGGGTTAATTATAGAACATATTAATAGGTGGTATGACAAGCCAAGTTCATTTGAAGATTTTGTTATTAAAAGTCAGAAAACCCAAACAATTGCGTTGCAAACAGCTATTCAAAGTCACAGGCTGCAATCTCCTCATTGTATGGGAACGCTATTTTGGCAATTAAACGATTGTTGGCCAGGCCCTTCGTGGAGTATTTTAGATTATTATGGTCAAGAAAAGGATGCTTTTAATACCGTAAAAGAAAATTTTAAACCGATAATTGCTGTTTTAAATTATGAGAAAAATGAAATTGAAATAATTTCCGATTTAGTTTCAAATTTTAAAGGAAAAATACAAATTTCATTGGTTGAAAAACAGTCTTCAAAAATAATTTCAGAGCAAACCTTTTTTGTGAATTCATCTTCAAGAACTAAGCTAAAATTGCCTAAAATAGAAGTCTTAAATTCAGAAACTTTTGAGTTGAAAATTGTTTTAAAAGATAGTGCGAACTATGTCGTTTTTACAGATGTTTTAAGAATTATTCAATAGTTATTTCATCAATAAAAATCCAGGATTTACCGCCAGCACCTAAGTGCCAATCTGGGCAAACTCCAAAGTTTTTAGCAATCATTTTTATATAACGAGTTTTTAGAGTTGTTTTAAACCCAAATTCTTTAATAAAAGAACCTTCTTGTTTAAGGCTGAAATCATTTTTAATTCGTTTTAGTATAGAGAAATTCACACCATCATTTGAAGTATGAAATTCAACATATTCTGGAAACCAAATCCACGAACGATTGTCTTGTAAAAAACCAGTTGAAATTTTTGAAACTGTTTCTATTTTACCTAAATCTACAATAGCTTCAACATCTTGACCTTGATAACCTTGCCAAAAACCAGTTCTGAAGTTATTACTTCCTTTTAACATATCAATTAAAGCACCATTGCCTTCAGCAGCGTATTGATTGTCATATGTAGCATTTAAAGTAATAGTTCTACCAGATTTGATTTTTAAAAACTCACTTGTAACCTGTTTACTTTTTATTCCTTCTTTATTCACCGCAACTGCTGTAATTGATGAAGTTTCAGTGATAATAATTGGATTCTCATATTTTAACCAAGTAGGGTTTTTTTGCTCACCAATGTAATATTTTAAATCACAATCGGTACAATTACTTCCAATGGTAATTTCTAAAGATTCTGTAAAAGTTTTCTTTTCGGCATCTATAAAAGGAACTGGAACAATCAAATTATCTGTGATTTCTGAAATTGGAATATTAGCTTTTCCAACTCCAAACTCTTTTGAAGGTGTTTTTCCCATTTTAAAAACCAATTCGCCTCCATTCATAATATCTTGATGTAGCAAAAAGGATTTTGTATATTTTTTACCATTTAAGGTTGCCGATTGAATGTATTTATTTTTATCTGATAAATTTTCGGTTTTAATCTTAAACGATTTACCATTTTCGAGGTTATAAATAACTTCATCAAAAGTTGGAGCGCCAATAACATAATAGTTCATTCCAGGAGTTACAGAATAAAAACCTGAAGCGCTAAGCACAAACCAAGCACTCATTTGTCCGCAATCTTCGTTGCCTGAAAGTCCGTCAGGAGCATTCCAATATTGCTCGTCAATAATTTGTTTTACGCGTTCTTGTGTTTTCCATGGTTTGCCAATAAAATTGTACAAATATGCCATATGATGACTAGGCTCATTTCCGTGGGCATATTGACCGATTAAACCTGTAATATCAGCTTGTTCACGTCCTGTAGTTTTAGAATTAGTTGTAAATAAATCATCTAAACGTTGTTCAAATTTTTCATTTCCGCCAAATAAATTTATGAGACCAGAAATATCTTGTGGAACAAATAATGAATATTGCCAAGAATTTGCTTCCGTATAATTAAAATTTACTTCGGAAGGGTCAAAAGGTTTAAACCAACCACCATTTAAACGAGCTCTCATAAAATTTGTAGTTGGATCAAAACTATTTTTGTAAGATTGTGCTCTGAGCATAAATTCAGTGTATGTTTCTGTATCTTCTTGAGCTTTTGCAAACTGAGCAATACACCAATCATCATAGGCATATTCCAAGGTTTTTGAAACAGACTCCGATTCATCTCCAGCTCTAATATATCCATACTTTTTATACGATTCTAACCCGAAATGATTCAGATTTGCACCATAGATCATAGCTTCCAAAGCCATTTTTGAATCGAAATTTGTGATTCCTTTGTTAAAAGCATCGGCAATAACGGAGACAGAATGATAACCAATCATGCATTCCGTTTCATTACTAGATAATTCCCAGACAGGCAATCTTCCACCTTGTTTATAATGTTTTAAAAAAGTATTGATAAATTCATTGGTACGTTTTTGTTCAATAATCGTATAGAGTGGGTGAGCAGCTCTAAAAGTATCCCATAAAGAAAATACGGTATAGGTTGTGTTTATGGTATCATTGTGGATTTTTTGATCCATTCCTCTATAATTTCCGTTGACATCAGAAAATGTGTTTGGAGCAATCATAGTATGGTATAAGGCTGTATAAAACACTGCTAATTTTTCTTCATCTTTACTTTTTACTTCAATTTTTTGTAATGCTTTTGTCCAAACTGTTTTTGCATTTTCTTTATAGGTATTAAAATCCCAAGAAGTAGCTTCTTTTTTTAAGTTTTCTTTTGCTCCTTCAACACTAACTGCCGATATTCCAACTTTTACAATGACTTCTTTTAAACCAGTATTAAAAGCCAATACTTTATACAATTTTTCAGTTTCTTTATTTGAATTGTTTAGAATATTATCAACTAAAAAAGGCTCTGAAAACTCCATATAAAAATAAACATGCTGATTTGTTGCCCAAGCATCTGATTGTCTAAACCCAGAAATTGCAGTTTCATTTTCAATAGTTATGTTAAAATCCAGAACTTTATCTCTATGATTTAAATCTAACAGTATTTTATTGTCTTTTTCTTTGTTGAAAGTATATTTATGAATTCCTACCCGAGTTGTGGTTGTTAACTCAACAGCTACATTTGGTTTGTCTAAATGAACTTTGTAATATCCTGGTTTTGCACTTTCAGTTTCTTTTTTGAATTCAGAAGGGATTAATTGTTGATTTTCAATATCTTCAATTGAAATCTTTTTTGAATGATTAAAAGGCATTAATAAAATATCACCATAATCTGAAATTCCTGTTCCACTTAAATGTGTGTGAGAAAACCCATAAATTATAGAGTCAGTATTATGATAACCAGAACAACCATCCCAACCAGTTAAACGCGTATCCGGACTTAATTGAACCATTCCAAAAGGCAATGTTGCTCCAGGAAAAGTATGTCCGTGCCCACCAGTTCCAATAAAAGGATTTACCAATTCATAAGCGGATTTTTCACTGTATTTTTTAGTTGATTCCTTCTTGCAAGAGACAAAAATAAAAAATAAAAAAATTAATAAGCAAAAATTGGATTTCTTCATTGTTTAATTATCAGAATATGATTGAATGTATGAATCACTTTTTCTGGCAAAGTAGAAAATATAGAAATAACAAAGTACCATTAAAAATAATGCAGGTTTAAAATCGAAATGATCTGTTAAAAAACCATAAAGAGGTGGTATAATTGCGCCACCAACAATGGCTGTACATAGTATCCCGGATGCTTGTGGTTTGTATTCTCCTAAACCATTCAATGACATTGTGAAAATGGTTGGAAACATAATAGAATTAAATAGACCAACCAATAAAATTGAAAACATAGCAGCCAAACCGTTTGTTAACATTGAAATCGCTAATAAAGAAATTGCCATCGTTGCAAATATTGCCAATACTTTTGCAGGTGCAATAATTTTAGTTAAATAAGCACCAATAAATCTACCAACCATTGCTCCAGACCAATAAAATACTACAAAAGCTGCTACAATAGCTTTATTATCTACATTTGCTAAATCTTGTTGAAGGATACTTTCAGAAATAGTTGCCAACCATTCAGTATTTTTTATAACTTCAGCTAAATTCATATCTAAAAAGTAATTCACTAAATAACTTCCAATAGCAACTTCGGCACCTACATATAAAAAAATACCAATCGCACCCATTTTTAATACCTTGTGTTTAAGTGCTTCACCATATCCAAAGCCTTCTTTTTTCTTTAAAATATTTGGTAATTTTATAAATGAAACAATTAAAGCCAATGCTAATAATGAAATTGCTAATACTAAAAACGGATTTTGAACCGCAGATGCTTCAGCTATTAAATAGGTTTCTTTTGCAGCATCTGATAATGAATCTATGTTCGCTTTATTTTTAATGGAATCACTTAATAAAAATAGTGCTCCAAAAGCAGGTGCAATTGCTGTTCCTAATGAGTTAAAAGCTTGAGATAAATTTAATCTGCTTGAAGCCGTTTCTTCTGAACCCAAAACCGCAACATACGGATTTGCAGCCACTTGTAAAATAGTCATTCCGCCTGCCAAGATAAAATATCCAAGTAAAAATAGGGGAAATAATCGGTATGATGCCGCAGGATAAAACAGTAAACATCCAATTCCCATAACACCTAAACCGAGTAAGATTCCTTTTTTATATCCAATTTTAGATAAAATATAACCTGATGGAATAGAAAGTAAGCCATAAGCCATGAAAAATGCGAATTGCACCAAACCTGCTTGAAAAAAGGTCAATTCAAAAACTTCTCTAAGCCTTGGAATTAAAGAATCTACTAAAACAGTAATAAATCCCCACATAAAAAATAGTGAGGTTAAAATGATAAAAGCCTTGTTGTATTTTTTGGTTGTGTTCAAGTTGAATTATTTTAGGATTAAAAACAATAAATATAAAATTAATATTAGAATGATTTACATTTAAAGGAATAAAAAAAGAAGGTGTATTTTGATTTATACACCTTCTTTTTTAAAAATAAAAAGTCAATAAAATTTTACAATTTAAAACTTAATCTTCCAAAGAAATAAGCTCCATCTGAACCCATTTGTACTGAATCTGCAAAACCACCTTGGTCAGTCCATCCGTCAAACTGTGGAGTAGCATATTTATTTAAAATATTATTACCACCAATAGTAAAGGTTAATGCATCAGTAAATTGATATGAAACATTTAAATCAACAGTCATTGCTCTTTTATAAATATCAGTAGCAACTGCATACAAAGCATCAGCCTCAGCAAATGTTTTAGGAGGAGAGTCTACCCATTGAAAGTCTTGCAATTTAACTTGACTAAATTGAGTAAGAACAGCATTTGCATTAAATTTTCGATTTTTATAACCTAAGTTTAATCCAAATTTATAATCAGGTGCAGCCGCTTTTAAATAAGCTTGAGAAAAGGGTCCAAAGAAAGTTAACTCAGCTTCCTCATCGCTAATACCATCGAAATTGGGTGTGTTAATATTTTTTATTTTTAGGTTATTAATATTTCCAATCAATCCAATATTTAAGGAGCTTTCACTGTTTAATGTTGCATTGTATGTAAACACCAAATCAACACCTTGAGTTCTGGTATCTACACCATTCGCAAAAAATTGAGCTGCTTCAACACCAGGAATTCCCAAACCAGAGGCATCAAAATTATCCGTTAAAATAATTCTATTATCAACGCTAATAGAATAGGCATCAACAGTTGCAGTAAAATCACCTTTTTTAAAGGTAAAACCAATACTTCCATTAAATGCTTTTTCTTCTTTCAATTGTTCTATTCCAAAAGCTTTTGTAACAGTGCTATTATTTGCAGAGAGTAATGAAGTAAGTGAGGTTCCACCTACAATATTTGTAAATATTAAGTTGTAATATAATTGCGCTAAAGAAGGAGCTCTAAAACCTGTTGATAACGAACCGCGGAATGATAAATTATCATTCACTTTTAATCTACTTGCTAATTTGTAGTTAAAAGTACTTCCAAAATCACTGTAATTTTCATAACGTACTGCAACGGCAGCTAAAAAACTTTCGCTTAAATTAAATTCAGCATCAGCATAAAGTCCAACATTAGTTCTGTTTCTGTCAACTTCATTATCAGGACTGTATCCGGGAAATCCTTGTGATCCTCCTGGTAAATCTTCACCATTTGAATCATAAGCTACAGTTTGAATTGCTGGATTTGTAATTGGCAATCCTTCGTCATCATATAAGGCATAAGAAGCTTCCTCACCAGAGAAAATCAAGAAATTCTCGGTTCTAAATTCCATTCCAAAAGCAAGATTGACTCCACTAGCAGCTTCTTCAAAATATTTATTGAAATCAACTCCTGTTGTATTCTGAGATAAACTATGTCCACCTGCATCAAAATCTGTAGGGGAAGCATCTTGCATAGATGCATTATTAGAGTTTTTAATGTAATAATGAAAATTATTTTTTCCGAAAGTATTGTTAAAATCTACATTCCAACCATTTGCCATTTGATGTTTTAAACCAGTAGAAACAGATACATCGGTAATAATTGAAGTAATTTGTGGCGTAAATCCATTTGGATATAAACTTGGAACTGAACGATTGTCGGAATCATCAGGATTTCCATCTATATATGGATATCTTGAAAAAGCATTTGCATTGGTATCCTTATAATTTCTACCACCGAAAGCATAAAATTCTGTATTTTCAGAAATTGGCACAGAAGCATTTATCATAAAATTAAATCCGTCTACAGCAGCACTTCCGTAGCCTTTTCTCCAATCAAAACTTGGGCGTAATGTTTTTTCTTTAGATAATAATTCAGTAGTAAAGTTTATAAATCCTTTTTCACCAATTTTTACACCATAATTTAAGTCTAATTTTGTGGTTTCACCGTCAAAACTTTTATCTTTTCCGTCTAATCTGTTTTTACCTTCAACATTAAAAAGTTCAGGTTCCCATTCGCCTTGTGTATCATAAATTTCCTTTGCATAATTACCTCCAACTTTGGTACTATAAGCTCCATAAGTAATACCACCTGTTAAACCATCAGTATTATCCTTCAAAACAATATTAATAACCCCTGCAATGGCATCTGAACCATATTGTGCGGAAGCACCATCTCTTAAAACTTCAATTCTTTTTATAGCAGCTGCTGGAATTGCATTTAAATCTGTTCCAGAATTTCCTCTACCACGTGTACCAAAAATATTTACCAATGACGATTGATGTCTTCTTTTTCCATTGATTAAAACCAATGTTTGGTCTGGTCCAAGTCCTCTTAAAGATGCAGGTACAATATGATCTGCACCGTCAGATCCCGATTGCTTCGTAGCATTAAATGATGGAGCCGCATATTGTAAAATTTGTGTGATTTCTACATTTCCATTTTTGGTGGCAAGTTCTGCAACATCAATAATATCCACCGGAACGGGAGTGTCAATAGCTGTTCTTTTTGTACTTCTGGAACCTACAATTTGTACTTCATTTAATTGTTCTCCACTTTCTAGAGTAACATTTATGATGGCAGATTTAACCAAAACTTCTTTTGATTGAAATCCAACATAGCTAAATACTAAAGTAGCGCCTTGTTTAACTGTAATTTTGTATTTTCCATTAAAATCGGCAACAGTACCGTTTGAAGTTCCTTTCTCAACAACACTTGCACCTGCTAAAGGTTCGGTTGAAGAATCAGTTATTGTTCCTGTAACAACCTCTTGTGCTATTGCTATGTTTGTAATAAAACATAGAATTAGTAATAAAATGTGTGTTCTTTTCATTATAAGTTTGATTAATGTTCAAATCAAATATACAATTTATTACGATATTTCTATTTTTTGTTTGTAATTTTAATACAACTATTATTATGTGTATAAACATTATTTTATAAACATTGTAAATAGTATATTTGCACCTCCAAAAATTTAAATAATGAAGGCAGGAATTGTAGGATTACCAAATGTTGGCAAATCAACTTTGTTTAATTGTTTGTCAAATGCGAAGGCACAAAGTGCTAATTTTCCTTTTTGCACTATTGAACCTAATATAGGTGTTGTAAACGTACCGGATAACAGATTAACAAAATTAGAAGAATTGGTAAACCCAGAGCGTGTTTTGCCAGCAACAGTAGATATTGTTGATATTGCAGGTTTGGTTCGTGGAGCTAGTAAAGGAGAAGGATTGGGAAATCAATTTTTAGCAACCATTCGTGAAACAGATGCAATTATACACGTTTTGCGTTGTTTTGATAATGACAATATTGTTCACGTAGACACTACTGTGAACCCAGTTAGAGATAAAGAAACGATTGATATAGAATTGCAATTAAAAGATTTAGAATCTTTAGATAAAAGACTTGAAAAAGTTAGAAAAACTGCTAGAACTGGAAATAAAGAAGCCCAAAAAGAACAAGAAGTTTTAGAAAAAGTGAAGAAAGGGTTAGAAGCTGCAATATCTGTTAGAGCCATTGATTTATCTGACAAAGAAAGAGAAGAATATGTAACACCTATAAAATTTATTACAGATAAACCAGTGTTATATGTTTGTAATGTTGATGAAAATTCTGCTGTAAACGGAAATAGTTATGTAGATGCGGTTAAAGAAGCAGTAAAAAATGAAAATGCTGAAATTATTGTTTTGGCAGTAGGTACGGAGGCAGATATTACAGAATTAGAAACTTTTGAAGAACGACAATTATTTTTAGAAGATTTAGGTTTACACGAGCCCGGAGCTTCAGTTTTAATCAGGTCGGCTTATAAATTATTAAATTTACAAACCTACTTTACTGCGGGCGTTAAAGAAGTTAGAGCTTGGACTATCCATATCGGTGATACTGCACCACAAGCTGCAGGAGTTATTCACAGTGATTTCGAAAAAGGTTTTATTAGAGCTGAAGTGATTGCCTACAATGATTTTGTACATTATGGCAGTGAAGCTAAAGTAAAAGAAGCAGGTAAAATGCGTGTTGAGGGAAAAGAATATATTGTAAAAGATGGCGATGTGATGCATTTTAGATTTAATGTGTAATTGGGTATCAAGTATCAAGTCTTTACTCTTTAGTCTTTACTCTTTAGTCTTTAGTCTTTAGTCTTTAGTCTTTAGTCTTTAGTCTTTAGTCTTTAGTCTTTACTCTTTACTCTTTAGTCTTTACCCTTTTTCACTTTCCAATTAGTCTGTTGATAATTATTTTAACAGACTTTTTTTTATTTCTTAAAGCAAAATAGTACTTTAGCACCACTTCAAAAAGCATACATAAATAAATGACAGAACAAACTGCGTATACAGAGGATAATATTCGTTCATTAGACTGGAAAGAGCATATTAGACTTCGTCCCGGAATGTATATTGGTAAGTTAGGTGATGGCTCATCACCTGATGATGGTATTTACATCCTGATTAAAGAAGTTTTAGACAACTCTATTGATGAATATGTTATGGGTGCAGGTAAAACCATTGAAGTTATCATAAAAGAAGAAATGGTTACTGTTCGTGATTATGGGCGAGGAATTCCCTTAGGAAAAGTGGTAGATGTTGTTTCTAAAATGAATACTGGTGGTAAATACGATTCAAAAGCATTTAAAAAATCAGTTGGACTGAATGGAGTTGGAACCAAAGCTGTAAATGCACTGTCATCTTATTTTAGAGTGCAATCTTATAGAGATAATCAAACAGTTTTTGCAGAATTTGAACAAGGAAATATTACCCTTGAAGAAAAAGCGCAGGAAAGCACTCATAGGAAAGGTACCAAAGTAACTTTTGTCCCGGATAAAGCAATTTTTTCCAAATATAAATTTAGGACTGAATACATTTCTAAAATGATTAAAAATTATGTGTACCTCAATACTGGGTTAACTATTATTTTTAATGGAGAAAAGTACTATTCAGAAAATGGTTTAAAAGATTTATTAGATGAAAATATTGATGAAGAATCAAAATTGTTCCCAATAATTCATTTAAAAGGTGAGGATATTGAAGTGGCAATAACCTATAGCAAGGCACAATACAGTGAAGAATATCATTCGTTTGTAAACGGTCAACACACAACACAAGGAGGAACGCATCAAAATGCATTTAGAGAAGCTATTGTTAAAACCATACGAGAGTATTTTGGTAAAAATTATGAATCTTCTGATATTCGAAAATCCATTGTCTCAGCTATTAGTGTAAAGGTGATGGAACCTATTTTTGAAAGTCAAACAAAAACAAAATTGGGTTCTACTGAAATGGGTGGAGGCTTACCAACTGTTAGAACTTTTATCACCGATTTTGTAAAGAAGAATTTAGACAATTACCTGCATAAAAATTTAGATGTTGCTGATAAAATTCAAAAGAAAATACTTCAAGCTGAAAAAGAAAGAAACGATTTGTCGGGTATTCGAAAATTAGCACGTGATCGTGCAAAAAAAGCTAGTGTACATAATAAAAAATTACGCGACTGCAGAGTGCATTTTAACGATTTAAAAAAAGAAAACAGGCTTGAAAGTACCTTATTTATTACTGAAGGAGATTCAGCAAGTGGTTCAATAACAAAATCGAGAAATGTAAATACACAAGCTGTATTTAGCTTACGTGGTAAACCACTGAATTCGTATGGAATGAACAAAAAAATTGTATACGAAAATGAAGAATTTAATCTTTTGCAAGCCGCTTTAAATATTGAAGAATCATTAGAAGAATTACGCTATAACAATATTGTAATTGCAACCGATGCCGATGTGGATGGTATGCATATTCGATTGCTTTTAATTACCTTCTTTTTACAGTTTTTTCCAGAATTGATTAAAGAAGGTCATTTATACATTTTGGACACACCTTTGTTTAGGGTTCGTGATAAAAAACAAACTTTTTATTGCTATTCACCTGAAGAAAAACAAGAAGCAATAAACACTTTAAAAGGAAAACCTGAAATAACTCGATTTAAAGGATTGGGTGAAATTTCTCCCGATGAATTTGTGCATTTTATTGGAGAAGATATTCGTTTAGATCCAGTTATGCTTGATAAAGAAATGCCGATTGATAAAATGTTGGAATTTTATATGGGTAAAAATACACCAGACAGACAAAAATTTATCATTAGCAATTTAAAAGTTGAATTAGATATTGTAGAAGAATAATTATGATTTTTGAATTACGAATTACGATTGAAGATTTTAAGTTGTCATTCCTGCGAAGGCAGGAATCCTTCACTTGAATAAAAGCAATCTAGATTCCTGCCTTCGCAGGAATGACAAAAGAATTGAAATTAAAGTTTAAAATAGGGTTATTAAAATTAGTATTAAAAAGATATTTTAGATTTCTGCTTACACAGAAATACAATCGAATTAAATGGAAGAAAGTAACGAACATTTGAACGAAGAAATAAACGAAGAATTCGGGAACCAAGAAACCATTACCAAAGTTACGGGAATGTATAAAGATTGGTTTTTAGACTATGCTTCTTATGTAATTTTAGAGCGTGCAGTTCCTGGTATAAAAGACGGCTTTAAACCTGTACAGAGGAGAATTTTGCATTCAATGAAAGACTTGGACGATGGGCGTTACAATAAAGTAGCGAACATTGTTGGTCATACCATGCAATATCATCCTCATGGTGATGCTTCCATTGCTGATGCTATGGTGCAAATTGGTCAAAAAGAATTGCTGATTGATATGCAAGGAAACTGGGGGAATATTTTAACCGGTGACCGTGCAGCTGCTTCACGTTATATTGAAGCTCGTTTATCAAAATTTGCCTTAGATGTTGTTTTTAATCCGAAAACCACTGCGTGGCAATCTTCTTATGATGGCAGACGAAAAGAACCTGTAGATCTACCTGTAAAGTTTCCAATGCTACTTGCACAAGGTGCTGAAGGGATTGCGGTTGGACTTTCAACTAAAATATTACCTCATAATTTTAATGAATTAATAGATGCTTCCATAAAGCATTTAAAAGAAAAACCATTTACGTTAATTCCAGATTTTTTAACTGGAGGAATTGCAGATGTTTCTAATTATAATGATGGAAAACGTGGCGGAAAAATTAGAAGTAGAGCCAAAATAGGTCAGTTAGATAAAAAAACTCTGGTAATTACTGAAATTCCATTTGGAACAACCACTTCAAGTTTAATTGATTCCATCTTAAAAGCAAACGATAAAGGCACTATTAAAATTAAACAAATTGAAGATAATACGGCTGCAAATGTGGAAATTTTAATCCATTTACCGCCAGGAATTTCACCTGATAAAACCATTGATGCTTTATTTGCTTTTACAAGTTGCGAAAACCCAATTTCTCCATTATGTTGCGTTATTGATGATAATAAACCAGTTTTTATAGGCGTTTCAGAAATTTTAAGACGATCAACCAATCTAACTGTAGATTTACTAAAGCAAGAGCTTGAAATTCAATTAAATGAGTTAGAAGAACAATGGCATTTTGCATCATTAGAACGTATTTTTATTGAAAACAGAATTTATCGTGATATTGAAGAAGAAGAAACTTGGGAAGGTGTTATTAAAGCAATTGATAAAGGTCTAAAACCATATATCAAGCATTTAAAACGTGCTATTACGGAAGAAGACATTCTTCGTTTAACTGAAATTAGAATTAAAAAAATATCAAAATTTGATATTGATAAAGCCAAACAATTTATTGAAAGTTTGGAAGATAAAATTACCGAAGTAAAAAATCATTTAGCAAATTTAATAGAATTTGCAATTGATTATTTTAAAAACCTAAAATCAAAATACGGAAAAGGAAAAGAACGTTTAACTGAAATTCGTTTATTCGATGATATTGTGGCAACTAAAGTTGTGATGCGTAACACCAAATTGTATGTGAATAGGGAAGAGGGTTTTGTTGGAACTTCATTGAAAAAAGATGAATATGTGGATGATTGTTCTGATATTGATGATGTTATTATCTTTAGAAGTGATGGAGTAATGCTAATTACTAAAGTAGATACCAAAACTTTTGTTGGAAAAGATATTATTCATGTTGCCGTATTTAAAAAGAACGATAAGCGTACTGTTTATAATATGATTTATCGTGACGGAAAAAATGGTCCTAATTATATGAAACGTTTTAATGTTACTGGTGTAACGCGCGATAAAGAATACGATTTAACTGCAGGCACAAAGGCTTCAAGTGTAATCTATTTTACTGCAAATCCGAATGGGGAAGCTGAAACAATTACCATTAATTTACGTGCTATTGGAAGTATTAAAAAATTGAAATGGGATATCGATTTTTCTGATTTGTCAATTAAAGGCAGAAGTTCAAAAGGAAATATTGTTTCAAAGCATTCAATTAAAAAAATTGAATTAAAATCGGAAGGAGTTTCTACACTTAAACCGCGTAAAATTTGGTTTGATGAAAGCGTGCAACGTTTAAATGTTGATGATAGAGGAGAGTTATTAGGTGAATTTAAGGGAGAAGATAGATTGTTGATTATCAATCAAAAAGGAATTGTAAAAACCATAAAACCAGAGTTAACTACCCATTTTGATAGTGATATGATTGTATTGGAAAAATGGATTCCGGAGAAACCAATTTCAGTCATTTATTTTGATGGAGAAAAGGAAAAATATTTTGTAAAACGCTTTATGATTGACAATCCAAACAAAGAAGAACTTTTTATTTCTGAACATCCAAAATCACAATTAGAAATTGTTTCAACAGATTACAGACCTATGGCTGTGATTGTTTTTTCAAAACGAAGTATTGAAAATATAACAGTTAATTTGGAAGATTTTATTGCAGTAAAGGGTATAAAAGCTTTGGGAAATCAGTTGACCGCTGATAAAATTAAACAAGTTGAATTATTAGAGTCTTTACCATATGAACCTCCTGTAATTGAGGAAGTTGAAGTAAATGATGAAGAGGTTATTGACAATGGTTTTATTGAAAATGAGGATGAAAATGATAATCCTGGTGAAGATTCAAAAACTGAAGAAGACGGACAAACAATGTTGTTTTAGATTTTAAAGGAAAATATAATAAAGAATAAAGAGCAGAGAAAAAAGACTTCCTAATCACAACTTTTAAATTCAACAGCAAACTTTTTAACTGAAAACTTATTTCAATTTTTCATAAAAAGTAAATTCATAGTCCTGTAACAAATCTGGATGTGCAATTTTTATGATATCTTTTAACACTAAATCGGGTCGGGCAGGAGCCAATTCAAAATAAATAATGCCACCTTTTTCACCTTGTTTATTTACAAATGAATAGATATTTTTTGTTTGAAATGCTTTAAATTTTGGATACATTTCATTTGCGTTTTTAAGCTCATTTAAAGAAGTATAGTAACTTGGTGAAATCCAAATTTCAGCATCTTTTCCTTTTTCAAATACATTTTCAAAATTTAATGATAAACTACCAGTTCCTTTTGAATCTTTCCATAAATAATTGGTATTGGCATCTTTTAAAAAAGTGGCTTCAAAACTGTCTCCCGCAGGTAAATTCCAAATATCTTTAAATAATCCACCCGATAGGACCGTAGGTTTTTCTTTAGCTTGCAATGCCAAATTTTTTGCACCTACATAATTTTTTTCAATTTCATTAAAAATACTGTCAGCTTCTTTTTCTTTGTCAAATAAAACACCAAAAAACTTGATCCATTCTGCACGGCCCAAAGGAGTTTCTTCTAACCAATCTCCATTTAATAGTACAGGGATTCCTAATTTTTCTATGTTTTTAAACATTTTATTATTACTCGTTATTGAAAAACCGACAACAACAGTTGGTTTTAAATCCAATAAAGATTCCGTATTCATATTTTCTTCGTTCCCCAATTCTTTAATTTTTCCATTGTTAATTAAAATACGGGTATTTTTTGAAGAAACGTAATCTGTATTTGGAAATCCAATTAAGTTACCTTCAATATTTAACAACTCTAACATAGGAATATGAGTGGTGCTGGTAACAACGATTGAACTGATTGGAATTTGAATTTCGTGAATGTTATTTGTTGATTTTGAACGCGTTAATATAAACTCAAACGTTTCTTTAGAATTTTGATAAGGAGCTTTTATAATAAGTTTAGTGTGGTCTTTTAAATGGGTAATTTCAAAACCTTTTGCATATTTAAGTGTGCTTTTTGTGCCAAATTCTCCAGCATTTGTAGTGTTTTTATCGTTTTTACATGAAAAGAGTAAAACAAAAAGAAAAGTGAAAATTAAATATTTATTGCTTACAAAGTTCATTTAAAATAAATTTTCAGCAAAGGTACTATTTTAGAAATTTAATAAGAATAAATGATACTAATTAGTCTGAATTAACTATTTTCGCAACTGATTATGGTTCTTAAATATACTTCTGTATAAATAAGTGAAAAGGGAAGTTGGTTAAAATCCAACGCTGTTCCCGCAACTGTAAGCTTCGCCAATTTATTGGTGGTTGTTATTAAACTTGTAACCACTGTTCGTTTAGAATGGGAAGGTGAATAACAATACGCGAGCCAGGAGACCTGCCAAAATCAAGATAGTTCAAACTTTCGGGCGGAAAGGTTTGAGTATGGTTTTTCTGTACTTAAAAAATTTACCTGATTTATTTTATTAATTAAATCATTCAAAAAATGAAAAAAAAAGTATTTCATTTAAGTGTATTATGCGCTTGTTTTGTGTTTTCAACAGTAAATGCTCAAGAAAAAATGGAGGAATTAAATGAAGTTGTAGTGACTGCAACAAAATTTGCTATTAAAAAGGAACATGTGGGTAAAATTATTTATCAAATTACTGCAAAAGACCTTATAAATTTAAAAGGTCAAACAGTTATTGATGTTTTAGATAACATTGCTGGAATTCAAATTAACGGAACCAATAGTTCTGCCGGAAAAAATAAAAGCACCTACATTAGAGGGGGCAGAGACCGACAAGTATTGGTACTAATTGATGGCGTTCCAATGAGTGATCCTTCAGGAGTAACCACAACGTATGATTTGCGTTTATTAACGTTAAGTCAAATAGCATCTATTGAAGTGATGAATGGTTCAGCAAGTACTTTATACGGTTCTGGAGCTGCAACAGGTGTTATAAATATTAAATTAAAACAAGCTGAAAGCAAACCATTTACATTAAATTATCAAACTTCTGTTGGAACCAATAATTCGCAAAAGAATTCAAGTTTAAACCTAAATGAAATCAATCAAAACGCGAGTATAAATGGTACTATAAAAAAGTTTAATTATTTTACTTCCATTAATACTTCAAAAACAAATGGTTTATCTGAAGCCAGTGATGTAAATAGCACTTCTAAATTTGAAAAAGATAACTTTTTAGCATATAATGCCCTCATCCGTTTTGGGTATCAATTCAATAGCAATTTTGAAGTAAAATTATTCAGTAATTATGATAAAAATATTTATGATTATGATTCAGGTGCTTTTTCAGATTCAGAAATTAATGATGGAGAGAATAAACAACAAAGTGTTGGGATTTTATCAAATTATAACTATTCTAAAGGAAGTTTAAAATTAGTGGCTTCCTATAGTAAAATAGATAGAATGTTCAATAGTTTTAATGGTTGGACAAATGCAACTGATTATTATGATTATACGGGAAAAACATATGTATTAGATGTTGTTAATAACTATAAATTTTCTAAAGAATTTCAAGTAATATTAGGCTTGAATTACCAAGAGCAAAGTAATTCAGCAAATAGTCCTTATGGAAATATTGATGAAAACTTAGCAAAAAACACAATTATTGATCCATATTTAACAGGAGTTTATAATTCATCTTTTGGGTTTAATATGAATGCAGGAGTGCGTTTTAATAATCATAGTGAATATGGAAATCATGTAGTTTATAATGTGAATCCTTCTTATAATTTTACACATAATTTTAGATTAATTTCTACATATAGCACAGCTTTTATAGCACCAAGTACCTATCAATTATTTTCGCAGTATGGAAATATAAATTTGAACCCTGAAGAAAATAAATCAATAGAAGCAGGTTTGGTCTATTCTAAAAGTAAAACTTTTGAAATAAACTCAGTTTTCTTTTACAGAGAAGAGGATAATGCTATTATTTTACCAGATTATATTACTTATCAAAATGCTCAGGGAACCATAAATGCAAAAGGTTTTGAAACAGATGTTAAAATAAATGCATTAAAAAATATTACATTCAGATTTGGATATACATACACCCATAAAAGTGCGGATTTGGATTACATTCCAAAAAATAAATTTACAGTTTTGGTTGAAATAAATAGTATTAAAAATACATACGTATCTGTACGGTTTAAAAATATTGGTGATAGAACTTATTTTGACCAATGGGGAACAGGCTCAAACATTAGTTTAGAAGCATATAATTTGGTTGATTTATATACAAGTCATCAGTTAATTAAAGATAAACTTTCTGTATTTGCACAAGTAAATAATTTACTTAATGAAGACTTTATTGAAACTATAGGTTACACAACAAAAGGTAGAAACTTCAAAATTGGGTTAGATTACCGTTTTTAAATGAAGTAGTTATCTATAAAGGTATTCTCACTTTAAGCGCATTCGAAATGTTTTAACTGCACTTCACTGTGCTTAAAGTGAGAATATTGCATAACTATTTTTATAACTTTTATAAAAAACTTCTTACTTCATCTTTAATAAAAGCCAAAGCAGTTGTTGAAGGCGAGGAACTATTGAGTATTTTTTTTAATATTTCTTCTCTTAATTCCTGAGCGTTGGTTACAGTACTTTCCTCAGAAGTTTTTTTAATAAGATGTGTTGTTGCATTTTTGGAAGCAATAATTACACTCCAGCACTTCTCTGAAATATAAATTTGTTGCGCTAAATTATGTTCAAATTCTACTTCAATAGTGTTTAATAAACTTTGAGTATAAGCATTTTTATCGTTATTTATGGATGTAATTCTAACTACTAAACTTGCTGGATTTATACGTTCTACAAATAAAGTCATTCTTTCATATGCCTGCAGTTTTATGGGTAAAGACATTTTTTGATTTTCTTTCATTAATAAAAGTTGCATTTTCCGTTCTTCATTTTTAGTGTGATTGAGAAAAAAATAATAGGCAACCAAACCTGTAACGATAGAAGGAATTGTAAAACTTAATAGTTCAATTATTTTAGATAAATCCATTTGATTTTTATTTTATTTCAAATTTAAAGTATGTATTTTTAATTTTCTCAATTTTAATGATAAATATCAGTATTTTTATATTTTATCCGCTTTAATTTTGATTTATAAAATTGTAAACAACTGATATACAGTATGTAACAATTGTTACACAAGAACATTTTTAATTCAAATTTAAACTATAATTATGAAAAACTTATTAAAATTAGCAGTCGTATTATTTACAACAGCAACTTTTGCCCAAACTGGGCATATTATGCAAGCAGCAGGAGCCGTTAACATGTCTATGGGTGGAGCTTCAACAGCCCAACCTTTAGATATTAGCGGTGCTTTACAATGGAATCCAGCAGCAATTTCGGTATTTGATAATAAAATACTAGACTTTAGTATTGGAGCTTTCTTTTCTGCCCCAATATTAAGTTCATCCTTACCAGCAGGTGCAATGGGACCTGGATCTCCAGCAGTTTCAGGAATTACAGAGGATGATAGACCGATTTCTCCTATGCCAGCGTTGGCTTTTGTATATGGAAGAGAAGGAAGTAAGCATACCTTTGGTGTTTCTGCATTTGGTATTAGTGGATTTGGTGTTACCTTTCCAGAAGAAACAAATAATCCTATGAGTCCTACTTTTAACCCAACGCTTAATTCAAATCCAATAAACTATCCTCAACAAGCAAGGGGTTTTGGACATATAGAATCTGATTATATGCTATTACAAGTCGGTTTAGCATGGGCTTATGAAATTACAGATAACTTATCTATTGGTGTACAGCCAACAGTTAATTATGCAGCATTAGAATTAGCTCCTAATCCAATAGCGGCTCCTGATCAGACTTTACAGGAATATCCTGTTAGTGATAAAGCTTCAGCAATAGGATATGGTGCACAATTTGGTATCTTTTATAATTCACCTAATGGAATTAAAATAGGAGCGTCATATAAAACACCTCAAAAATTTAGCGATTTAAAATTTAAGAATACATATTCATCAAATGGAAGTGTAGCTCCTGATGTAGCTTTTAATATGGATTATCCAGCAATATTATCTTTTGGGTTGGGGTATTCAACAGAAATGATTGATTTTGCAATTGACTTAAGACAGGTTGATTATGAAAACACAGCAGGTTTTGAAGCTAAAGGATGGAAAATTGCTGAAAGTGGACCTTTTGCTGGCTTTCCTACAGGTGCAGTAAATGGTTTTGGATGGAAAAATATACAAATTTTATCAGTTGGTTTACAATATAAGGGTATTGAAACACTTCCTTTAAGAGTAGGTTATACTTATAGCAGTAACCCGATTGATAGTGAATTAGCGTTCTTTTCAATTCCTGCGACAGCTATTATTAAAAGTGCTTTTGAATTTGGATTTAGTCATAAATTCAACGCTAATTATACTTTAAATGGTGTATACCATCACGGTGAAAGTGGAAAGAAAACAGAAGGTCCAATATTAAATCCAACACCTGATTTTATGGGAGGTCCTTGGAATGCAACTACCAATCCTCTAGGTGTAATGCCAGGAACTAAAGTTGGTTATGAAATGAAAACTGATATGATTATGCTAGGTGTTACTTATACATTTACAAAATAGTAGATATTTAAATAATAATTGAAAAACGGCTTCTTAAGAAGCTGTTTTTTTTATGCTAAATTTTGATGGGTATATTTATTTCTTGTTTATTTGCATTGTAAAAAGCAACTATGAAATTAAACGAAAATTCTAAATCTTTATACTTATTAGCATTTGCGCTCTTCATTTTATCTGCATTAGTAGGGTTATTATTAAGATGGAATTTTGCCTTTCCAATGAGTTGGGTAAAGTATAAAAATTTACTGCAAGGTCATTCTCATGTTGCATTTTTAGGTTGGGGTTATATTGCTACCATAGGATTAATTATGCATAATTTTATCTCTGTGACTAAACTTCAACATAAAATTTACAAAGTTTCTTTATTTATAATTTTTAGTGTAATTACTTTAATGTTAATTAGCTTTCCTTTAACTGGTTATGGTATTTTTTCAATTGTATTATTGTCTGTTTTTGGTATTACAAGTTATGTATTATTATATAAAATATTAAAAGATATTAACGGAGAAACGATTGCTGTTAAATTGATAAAATGGGGTATTTATTACTATTTAATTTCAAGTTTGGCAACTTGGTTTTTGGCAGGTGTTATTGTTACTCAGGGCAAAACAGATTTATATTATAATACAGTCTATTTTTATTTACACTTTTTATACAATGGGTTTTTTGTGTTTGCAATTTTTGGTCTATTATTCAAAGTTTTTGAAAAGCAACAGATTTTAATTGATTCAAAACTTCAGAATAGATTTTTCATTTTTCTAAATATTGCTTGTATTCCTGCATACGCATTGTCAGTTTTATGGAGCACTAATTCATCAATTTATTATATTGTAGGTTTTATAGCCTCCATTTTACAGTTAATATCACTTTTATTTTTGATGAAAATCATTCGTACAGTTCTTAAAGAGCTCAAATGGAATGCTACTTCATTGCTACTATTAAAATTTGGTTTATTAGCGTATTCTTTAAAAATTATAGCACAAATAGCATCATCTTTTCCTTTTATTGTTCAGAAATCATTAGCCTTAAAACCTTTTTTCATCATTGGTTATTTACATTTATTTACGTTGGCTTTTATGAGTGTTATATTACTTTTATTGTTGCAGCAATTTGGAAAAATTTATTTGAATTCAATTATTTCAAAAATTGGTGTCTTTTCCTTTTTAGTGGGAGTTTTAACAACAGAACTATTGATTTTTTTACAAGGGTTTTTATATTTGAAGGGCTTTACACCATTTAGAAATTACAACATATTCATGTTCATTTTTAGCTTCATAATTATTGCAGGATTGTTTTTAATTTTTATAAATCAGTTTGTAAAGAAAAAAGGTACATTATAAACTTTGTCAATAACTTTTATTGTTTAACTAATTTTGGAATAGTACTTTTGATTTTTAAAGAATTTCTGTGACCAATTACTTAGAAAACCTTAACGAATCTCAAAAATCTGCAGTTACTCACATTAACGGCCCAATGATTATTATTGCTGGTGCCGGTTCTGGTAAAACACGTGTTTTAACATACAGAATTGCTCATTTATTGAATCAAAATATTGATGCATTTAATATTTTGGCATTAACTTTTACAAATAAAGCAGCACGAGAAATGAAAAATCGTATTGCAACAGTTGTTGGAAGTTCTGAGGCCAAAAATTTATGGATGGGAACTTTTCACTCGGTTTTTGCACGTATTTTACGCTCGGAAGGACATCATTTAGGATTTCCTTCAAATTTTACTATTTACGATACACAAGATTCAGTTAGATTGCTGTCTTCCATCATTAAAGAAATGGGGTTAGACAAGGAAAAGTACAAACCAAAACAGGTTTTAAGTCGAATTTCTTCCTTTAAAAATAGCTTAATTACTGTAAAAGCATACTATAATGACCTCGATTTAATAGAAGCAGATAAAATGGCTCAGCGACCTAAAATGGGTGAAGTTTACAGTCAATACGTTGATCGTTGTTTTAAAGCAGGTGCTATGGATTTTGATGATTTACTATTGAGAACCAATGAATTACTAACTCGTTTTCCAGAAGTTTTAGCTAAATATCAGCATCGATTTAAATATATTTTAGTTGATGAGTATCAAGATACAAACCATTCACAATACCTGATTGTTAGAGCTTTAGCTGATAGATTTCAAAATATATGTGTAGTTGGAGATGATTCGCAAAGTATTTATGCTTTTAGAGGGGCTAACATTCAAAATATTTTAAACTTTCAACGTGATTATGATAAAATATCCATTTTTAAATTAGAGCAAAATTACCGTTCTACTAAAAATATTGTGGATGCTGCAAATAGCGTTATTGAAAAAAATAAAACAAAGCTTGATAAGGAAGTTTGGACTGCAAATAGTGAAGGAGCAAAAGTTAAAGTAATGAGAGTCGTTAATGAAGTTACAGAAGGTAGATTTGTAGCAAGTTCAATAATTGACAATTTAAAAAATCAACAATTTCAATATTCAGATTTTGCAGTTTTATATAGAACAAATGCACAATCGAGAGCTATAGAAGATGCATTTAATCACAAAGATTTTAAAATTCCTTACGTTATTTATGGAGGTGTTTCATTTTATCAACGAAAAGAAATTAAAGACACTTTAGGTTATTTGCGTTTATTGGTAAATCCGAACGATGAAGAAGCATTAAAAAGAGTCATTAATTACCCTGCAAGAGGAATTGGAGATACAACAATAGATAAGCTTTCCGTTGCTGCAAATCATTATAAAAAGTCAATTTTTGAGTTGCTTTTAAATTTGGATGCGATAGATTTAAAGTTAAATTCTGGAATTGTAACAAAACTCTCGAACTTTGTTACAATGATGCAACATTTTCAAATTGAAGCACAAACTAAAAATGCCTTTGAAGTTGCGGAGTTTGTTGTAAAACATACACATTTAATAAGAGATTTAGAGAAAGACGGAACCCCGGAAGGAGTTAGTAGAGTTGAAAACATACAAGAATTATTAAATGCAATTAAAAACTTTACAGATGAGCAGAAGGAAAAAGAAGAAGGTGATTCTTTGGCTTTTTTCTTGGAAAATGCGTCATTAGCTTCTGATTTAGATAAAGAAACAAAAAATGATAAGCCAAGTGTTTCATTAATGTCTATCCATATGGCTAAAGGATTGGAATTTCCATTTGTATTCATAGTTGGTTTGGAAGAAAATTTATTTCCTTCCGCAATGAGTATGAATACCAGAAGCGAGCTGGAAGAAGAAAGACGTTTATTTTATGTAGCACTTACCAGAGCCGAAAAACAGGCCTATTTAAGTTATGCGCAAACTCGTTATCGTTGGGGTAAATTAATTGATTGTGAGCCAAGTAGGTTTTTAGAAGAAATTGATGGTAAATTTTTAGAGTATTTAACTGAAAAAAAATTGCAACCAATTCAAAATAAATTTATAAATGAAGATATTTTTGGAAGTGTACCACAAAATACTATTCGTTTTAAAAAACCAATACAAAGAACTCCAATAAAAAAAAGTAGTGAGCCATTAGCGGACTATCAACCTCCTAAAAACTTAAAAAAAGTACAAAGAGCTTCCAGTAATGCTCCATCAAACTTATTCGATAGTAAAATTATTATTGGAAATATTGTTTCTCACACGAAATTTGGTCATGGTGAAGTTTTAAGTTTAGAAGGTTCAGGAGCTAACCAAAAAGCAGAAATTAGATTTGCTTCCGTAGGTGTAAAAAAGTTGTTGTTACAATTCGCTAAACTCACAATTATAAGCTGAATAACGTTGTAAAACCAATATTTATATTGTAATTTGCATAAAATAAAATAGAAGAATAGAACCATGGAATTTGATTTAGAATACAATACAGAAAGACCACATTTAATTATACCGGAATACGGAAGGCACATTCAAAAATTGATTGATAATTGCATTGCAATTGATGATGTTGAAGAACGAAACAAAATGGCAAAGGCAATTGTTGATGTAATGGGAAATTTACAACCTCATTTACGCGATGTACCAGATTTTAAGCATATGTTGTGGGATCAGCTTTTTATTATGTCTGATTTTAAACTAGAAGTAGATTCACCATATGTAAAACCAGACAGGGAAGAATTACAAGCTAAACCTGAAAAATTAGCGTATCCTAATTATGCTTCAAAATATAGATTTTACGGAAACAATATACAAACTATGATTAATTCAGCTTTAACTTGGGAAGAAGGAGAAGCGCGCGAAGCGTTGTATTTCGCAATTGCAAATCATATGAAAAAATGTTATCTGAATTGGAATAAAGATACAGTTGATGATGAAGTGATTTATAGCCATTTAAAAGAATTATCTAAAGGTAAAATTGATTTAATAACTAAAAATGAACCTTTATCTGAAGTTAAAGATTTGATAAAAAAAAGGAAAACTACAACTAACAAACCAAGGCAAGAGCAAAGAAAAAAACCATTCAAATCAAAATAATAAAGTAAAAATGTCAACATTTGTTATAGAAGGAGGTCATAAATTAAGTGGAAATATCACGCCTCAAGGAGCCAAAAATGAAGCTTTACAAGTTATTTGTGCTGTATTATTAACAGAAGAAAAAATTACAATTAGTAATATTCCAGATATTAGAGATGTTAATAAGTTAATTTATATTTTAAGTGAGTTAGGTGTTAAGGTTGAAAAAAATAAATCAGATACGTATACTTTTCAAGCTGACGACATTAATTTAAAATATTTAGAGTCAGATAAGTTTAAGCTGGAAGGTGGTTCGTTACGTGGCTCAATCATGATTGTTGGCCCTCTATTAGCACGTTTTGGTAAAGGATATATTCCTAGGCCAGGTGGAGATAAAATAGGAAGAAGAAGGTTAGACACTCATTTTGAGGGTTTTATACAATTAGGGGCTACATTTAGATATAATAAAGATGAAAATTTTTACGGTGTTGAGGCTAACCAGTTAGTTGGTACAAATATGCTATTAGATGAAGCTTCTGTAACAGGAACAGCTAATATAGTAATGGCAGCAGTTTTGGCAAAAGGAATAACTACAATTTACAATGCAGCATGTGAACCCTATTTACAGCAGTTGTGTAAAATGTTGAATAGTATGGGCGCTAAAATTACAGGTGTAGGTTCTAATTTGCTTGCAATTGAAGGTGTTCAAAAGTTAGGAGGATGTAATCATAGAATTTTACCTGACATGATTGAAATTGGGAGTTGGATTGGTATGGCAGCAATGACTAAATCTTCAATCACAATAAAAAATGTTAGTTGGGATGATTTAGGGGTAATTCCGAGAGTTTTTCAAAAAATTGGAATTAATTTAGAACGAAGAGGAGATGATATTTATATCCCGGCACAAGAAAATTATGAAATTCAAAACTTTATTGATGGTTCTATATTAACTATTTCCGATGCTCCTTGGCCTGGTTTTACACCCGATTTATTAAGTATTATTTTGGTAGTGGCAACACAAGCAAAAGGGAGTGTATTAATTCATCAAAAAATGTTCGAAAGTCGTTTGTTTTTTGTTGATAAATTGATTGATATGGGAGCCAAAGTAATTCTATGCGATCCGCATAGAGCTACGGTTATTGGTATGAATCACGAATCAAGTTTAAAAGCTACCACCATGTCTTCACCAGATATTAGAGCTGGAATTTCACTATTAATTGCTGCACTTTCCGCAACTGGCACAAGTACAATTCACAATATTGAACAAATTGATAGAGGTTATCAAAATATTGATATACGTTTAAGAGCGATTGGAGCTAAAATTACGAGAGTTGTTTAGGTTTATAGGCAAAATATAAATGCAAAAGTTTAAAGTCTAATGTAAAATTTTAAATATCCTAATAATTTGCCTGATAGCGAATACAAAAAATCCCGAAATCTAATATTCCAACAATCCAAAAGGTTTCACCTTCTTTATTGAATAAAACAAATGTCATATTGGCATATTTCAAAAAATGGCAATACTTTTGCTAACTATTAAAATGAAAAACTTTTAAGTTAAAATTATGAGTAAAAAGAAGGAAAGTAAAGCTGAAAAAGATATAATTATTGAGGGTGTTGAAGATCAAAAAGTTAAAGAAATTAGCATTGAAGATAAATTGAAGCAGGAGCTTGCTCAGGAAAAAGACAAATTTTTACGATTTTTCGCAGAATTTGAAAACTATAAAAAACGTACTTCAAGAGAGCGAATAGAATTGTTTAGAACTGCCAATGAAGATTTAATGACAGTTTTATTGCCAATTTTAGATGACTTTGAAAGGGGCTTAACAGAAATTAAAAAATCAAAAGACGAAGAATTGTTAGTTGGGATGGAACTTATCAACAATAAATTACGTAATTCTTTAATTCAAAAAGGGTTAGGTATTATTGAGGTTAAGCCTGGAGATGTTTTTGATGTGGAGTTACATGAAGCAATTACTCAAATTCCAGCACCTACGGAAGACTTGAAGGGAAAAATAATTGATGTAATTGAACAAGGGTATAAATTGGGGGAAAAAGTGATAAGATACCCTAAAGTTGTAATAGGTCAATAATTTAAATAGAATGAAGCAAGATTATTACGAAATATTAGGTATTGCTAAAAATGCAACACCAACTGATATTAAAAAGGCCTATCGCAGAATGGCAATAAAATATCATCCGGATAAAAATCCGGATAATAAAGAAGCTGAAGAAAAGTTTAAAAAAGCTGCGGAAGCATATGAGGTTTTAAGCGATGAAAATAAAAAAGCTCGTTACGACCAGTATGGTCATGCGGCATTTGAAAATGGAGGTGGAGGTGGAGGTTTCCACAGTGGCGGGATGAACATGGAAGATATTTTTAGTCAGTTTGGAGATATATTTGGTGGTGCTTTTGGTGGAAGTAGTTTTGGAGGTGGATCAAGAGGAAGAGCTCGTGTAAAAGGGAGTAATCTGCGTATCCGGGTTAAGTTAACACTTGAAGAAATAGCAAGTGGCGTTGAGAAAAAAGTAAAGGTTCGTAGAAAGGTATTAGCTGCAGGTGCAACATTTAAAACATGTTCAAGTTGTAATGGTGCAGGTCAAGTAATGAGAGTTACGAATACAATTTTAGGACGCATGCAAACAGCTTCTACATGTCCTACTTGTCAAGGTGCTGGAGAAATTATTGATCACAGACCAAAAGGTTCAGATGCTAGCGGACTTGATATTAAAGAAGAAACAGTTTCTATTAAAATACCAGCAGGTGTAACCGAAGGGGTTCAATTAAAAGTAAATGGAAAAGGGAATGCAGCTCCAGGAAATAATTCTATTGATGGAGATTTAATTGTTGTAATTGAAGAAGCAGCCCATGAAACATTAAAAAGAGAAGGTACCAATTTACATTTTGATTTATATATAAACTTATCTGAAGCTGTATTAGGCGAAACAAAAAATATTGACACCGTTTCAGGTAAAGTAAAAATTAAGATAGATCCCGGAACACAATCTGGTAAAATATTAAGATTAAGAGGAAAAGGATTGCCTAGTATTGATCATTATGGAAATGGAGATCTGTTGGTACATGTTAATGTTTGGACACCTCAAAACCTTTCAAGTGAACAAAAAGAGTTCTTTGAAAAAAACAAGAAAGATGAAAATTTTAAACCTAACCCATCAAAATTTGATAAATCTTTTTTTGAAAAAGTGAAAGATATGTTTTCATAAAAAAAAGATAAAATAGTTTTTTATTTTAAAAATATTTTTATATTTGGAGTGTTATTAGATTTAAATCTGATAACACTTTTTCTTTTTCATAGCAATTTTCCCACTCAAACTTTGAGTGGGTTTTTTTATGCAAAAATATTAGCGTAATTTTGCAAAAAATTAAGTAGGTCGTCTTATCGTTCCAATTTATTGGAGAGGAAAGTCCGGACACCAAAGAGTAGCATAGCGGATAACATCCGCCCAGCGTAAGTTGAGGACAAGTGCAACAGAAAGAAAGTACAGTTCGGCTGTAGTGAAACCAGGTAAACTCTATGCGGTGCAATGCCATGTATATTGAAATTTTAGAGCTACTCGCTCTATTTCAAAGGGTAGGCAGCTTGAGCTATAAAGTAATTTATAGTCCAGATAAATGATAAGAACTTTTAGGAGTACAAAATCCGGCTTATAGACCTACTTCATTTTTTATCATATTCTAAATATTTACAGCGTTTTAGTAATCGCTTTTTATAGTTTCAGAAAAATTAAGCATTGTAAATATTTATATCTACAAAAATGAAGGTATGATGCAATTATTATGATTAAAAACAGCAATTTTCGTAACTTCGCAAAATAAAATAATTAAACAAAAATTAATAGATATGGCTTTTGATATTGAAATGATAAAAAGCGTTTATAGCCGAATGACCGAAAGAGTTGATACTGCAAGAAAAGTAGTTGGTAAACCTTTAACGTTGGCTGAAAAAATACTATACAATCATCTTTGGGATGGCAATGCTAAAACTGCCTTTGAAAGAGGTAAAGATTATGTAGATTTTGCACCTGATAGAATTGCTTGTCAGGATGCGACTGCTCAAATGGCATTATTACAATTTATGCAAGCAGGTAAAAGTAAAGTAGCTGTACCAACAACTGTACATTGCGATCACTTAATTCAAGCTAAAATTGGTGCGGATAAGGATTTACAATCAGCTTTAAATAGTAGTAGTGAAGTTTTTAATTTTTTAGCATCTGTTTCAAATAAATACGGAATTGGCTTTTGGAAACCAGGAGCAGGAATCATTCATCAAGTTGTATTAGAAAATTATGCATTTCCAGGTGGAATGATGATTGGAACAGACTCACATACAGTAAATGCAGGTGGTTTAGGAATGATAGCAATAGGAGTTGGAGGAGCTGATGCTGTTGATGTAATGGCTGGAATGGCTTGGGAATTAAAATTTCCAAAACTAATTGGTATTAAATTAACAGGTAAATTATCTGGTTGGACAGCTCCAAAAGATGTGATATTAAAAGTTGCTGGTATATTAACTGTAAAAGGTGGTACTGGAGCTATTGTTGAATATTTTGGTGAAGGAGCAAAATCTTTATCTGCAACTGGTAAAGGAACCATTTGTAATATGGGAGCAGAAATTGGAGCAACAACTTCAACTTTTGGATACGATGCATCAATAGAGCGCTATTTAAGAGCAACAGATAGAAATGAAGTTGCGGATGAAGCGAATAAAATAGCGCCTTATTTAACGGGTGATGATGAAGTATATGCAAATCCTGAACAGTATTTTGACCAAGTAATAGAAATAAATTTATCAGAATTAAAACCTCATTTAAACGGACCTTTTACACCAGATTTAGCAACTATTGTTGGTCAAATGACCGAGAAAGCGACTAAAAACGATTGGCCTTTAAAAGTAGATTGGGGATTGATAGGTTCTTGTACAAATTCATCGTATGAAGATTTATCAAGAGCGGCTTCTGTTGCAAAACAAGCTGTTGATAAAGGCTTAGTTGCAAAAGCAGAGTTTGGTATTAATCCTGGTTCTGAGCAAGTTAGATTTACTGCCGATCGCGATGGATTATTAGCTATTTTTGAAAATTTAAATGCAAAAATTTTCACTAATGCTTGTGGTCCTTGTATAGGACAATGGGATAGAGAAGGAGCTTCTAAGCAAGAAAAAAATACCATTATTCACTCATTCAACAGAAATTTTTCTAAAAGAGCTGATGGAAATCCAAATACTCATGCATTTGTTGCTTCTCCAGAAATGGTTGCTGCAATTGCAATAGCTGGAAGGTTAGATTTTAATCCAATGACTGATAAACTAATTAATAAAAACGGTGAAGAAGTTTCATTTGATGAACCATCAGGATTTGAATTACCACCAAGAGGATTTGCTGTTGAAGATGCAGGTTATGAAGCACCTTATGAAGATGGGTCAGGTATTAATGTTGTTGTAAACCCAGATTCTGAAAGACTACAACTGTTAGAACCATTTCAACCAATTGGAAGTGAAGTAAAAGGTGCTAAATTATTGATAAAAGCACATGGAAAATGTACAACCGATCATATTTCAATGGCAGGTCCTTGGCTACGTTTCCGTGGACATTTAGATAATATTTCTAATAACTGTTTAATTGGTGCGGTGAATGCTTTTAATATGGAAGCCAATAAAGTTAAAAATCAATTAACTGGTGAATTTGCTCCTGTGCCAGATACAGGAAGAGCATATAAAGCAGCCGGAGTTTATTCAATTGTTGTTGGAGATCATAATTACGGTGAAGGTTCATCTCGTGAACACGCTGCAATGGAACCTCGTCATTTAGGTGTTGCTGCTGTAATTGTAAAATCATTTGCTCGAATTCACGAAACAAACCTAAAAAAACAAGGAATGTTAGGATTGACTTTTTCGAATGAATCAGATTACGATTTAATTAAAGAAGATGATACACTTAACTTTTTAGATTTAAATGAATTTGCTCCCGGAAAACAGTTGACTTTAGAATTAGCACATGTTGATGGAAGTAAAGACACTATTAAGTTAAATCATACGTATAACCAAAGTCAAATAGAGTGGTTTAAGGAAGGTTCAGCATTAAATTTAATCAAGAAGCAAAACGCATTGAAATAAATTTTATTTTAGAATAAGTTTAAAGAGGTGGTTTTTACCACCTTTTTTTATGAATATAATTTTGATAAGAAAGAATATTTATTAATATTGAAAATTATGATGGTAACTAGTCTATTTTATTTAAAATCTTCATAATTATTTAACTTGTAAACTTCTATTTTATTGAAAAAATTTGTATTTTTAGAATTAAATAAAACGTATGAATATACTTCACATTAGTGCTGAATGTTACCCAATTGCAAAAGTTGGAGGTTTAGCAGATGTTGTTGGTTCACTACCAAAATATCAAAATAGTTCAACTATTGTATCTCAGGTTATGATGCCGTTTTATGATACGAATTTCACTAAAAAAAATAAATTTTCTGCAATTTTTGAATCAAAAATAACCATAGGGAATGAAATTTATGAATATAGAATTTTAACGCTTAAAAATAATTCTTTGGGTTATGATTTATTTTTAGTTGATGTTCCAAAATTATTATTTGAAGATTTTGTATACTCTAATGATGATACAAATCGGTTTTTAGCTTTTCAAATTGCAGCGTTAAATTGGTTGTTAACTTTGGATAAAAAACCAACTATAATTCATTGTCATGATCATCATACGGGACTTATTCCATTTATGATGACACAATCCCATAAATATAAAACACTTAAAAATATACCTACAGTTTTAACGATTCATAATGCACAATATCAAGGTTGGTTTTCTTATGATAAATTAAATTTAATTCCAGAATTTAATATTGCGAATGTTGGTTTATTAGATTGGGGGGGAACTATAAACCCCTTGGCAGCAGCGATAAAATGCGCTTGGAGAGTTACAACAGTTTCTCCAAGCTATATGGAAGAATTAAAAAAAGAAGCAAATGGTTTAGAAAGTTTGCTTTCTCATGAAAGTGCAAAATGTTTAGGGATATTAAATGGGATTGATTGGGAAGTTTGGAATCCGGAGACAGATGCTTATTTAGAAAAGAAATATAAAATTAGTATAGTTCAATCGGGTAGAAAATTCAATAAAAAGTATTTGTGTGAGCATTTTAATTTGGATTCAGATAAGCCTCTTTTTGCATTTATTGGAAGATTGGTTGGTGAAAAAGGTTCCGATTTATTCCCTGAAACATTTAAAAAAGCACTTCAAAAAGGAGGGATTTCAATTTTATTATTAGGCTCAGGAAATAAGGAAGTTGAAATTCAATTAGAAGAGTTAAAAAAAGAGTACATTGGTTCCTATAATGCTTTTATTGGGTATGACGAAAAATTGTCGCACCTCATTTATGCAGGTGCAGATTTCTTATTAATGCCTTCCAGAGTTGAACCTTGTGGTTTAAACCAAATGTATGCATTACGATATGGAACAATTCCTATTGTTAGAAGTATAGGTGGTTTAAAGGATACTGTAATTGATATTTCAGAAGAAAATGGATTTGGAATTTGTCATGATACTGTTACAGTTTCAGAAATTATAAATGCTATTGATAGAGGCGTAGAACTCTTCAAAAATGAAAAAAAATATAAAAAAATTAGAAAACAAATAATGAGCATTAACCATTCTTGGGATGCTTCAGCAAAAGAATATATCAACTTATATCAATCTTTAAAGTCATAATTATGGTAGGAAATAAAGTTTTAGCAATTATATTAGGCGGTGGTCAAGGTTCAAGATTACATCCATTAACAGCAACACGTTCAAAACCAGCAGTTCCTATCGCTGGAAAGTATAGATTGGTTGATATTCCGATTTCAAATTGTATCAATTCAGATATCAAAAGAATGTTTGTTTTAACACAATTTAACTCAGCATCTTTAAACAGGCATATTAAAAACACCTATCATTTTAGTTTTTTTAGCTCAGCATTTGTTGATGTTTTGGCTGCTGAACAAACTCCTGGAAATAGCACTTGGTTTCAAGGTACTGCAGATGCGGTGAGGCAAAGTATGCACCATTTTTTAAATCATGATTTTGACTATGCTTTAATATTATCAGGAGATCAATTGTATCAAATGGATTTTGAAGAAATGGTTGAAAAACATATTAAAAAGAAAGCAGCTATATCTATCGCAACCATTCCAGTAAATGCAAAAGATGCTACATCATTTGGTATATTAAAAACAAATAGTAAAAATGATATTACTTCCTTTATTGAAAAGCCAGCTACAGAATTATTGCCTGATTGGACTTCAGAAGTGAGTTATGAAATGAAAGATGAAGGACGTAATTATCTTGCTTCCATGGGTATTTATATATTTAATAGAGACCTTCTAATTGAGTTAATGAGTAATCCTGACACCAATGATTTTGGTAAAGAGATAATTCCGCAAGCTATTGATAAACATAAAGTTATAAGCCATCAATATGAAGGTTACTGGACGGACATAGGTAATATTGATTCTTTCTTTGAAGCTAATTTAGGGTTAACAGATGATTTTCCACAATTTGATTTATACAATGTTTCCAAGCGTATTTATACACATGCCAGAATGTTGCCTACGACCAAAATTTCAGGAACTATTTTAGAAAAAACGGTTATTGCTGATGGTTGTATTATAAATGCGGGTAAAATAGAACACTCTGTTATTGGAATTCGATCTCGAATTGATAAAGAATCTACTGTTATTAATACCTATATGATGGGAAGTGATTTTTATCAACCTTTAGAAGAAATAGTAGATTCAAGTATCGTTTCAATGGGAATTGGTGCTCGTTGCTTTATTAAAAATGCCATTTTAGATAAAAACTGTTGTATTGGTGATGACGTTCGTATAAATGGAGGAAAACATTTAGAAGATACTGAAACTGAAACATTTGTGGTAAGAGATGGAATTGTGGTTGTTAAAAAAGGTGCTGTAATTCCAAATGGTTTTACAATTTAATTTATGGACAAAGTTATAACGTACAGTTTATTTACAGATTTTGATATTGATTTATTTAAGGCAGGAAAACATTATAAATTATATGAAAAATTTGGTTCTCATATCATTACAGTTAATGGTAAAAAAGGAACATATTTTGCTGTGTGGGCACCAACTGCTAAGCAAGTTTCTGTTATTGGTGATTTCAATCACTGGGTAGATGGAGGACACCAATTAAATGTGCGTTGGGATTCGTCAGGAATTTGGGAAGGATTTATTCCTTCTATTGAAAAGGGAACGAGTTATAAGTATAAACTTCACTCTAACAATAAGGGTTACATATCTGAAAAAGCGGATCCTTATGCAAGACGTTGCGAGCATCCTCCAAAAACTGCATCCATCGTTTGGGATGATAACTATAAGTGGAAAGACAATAATTGGTTAAAAACAAGAAAGAAACACAACGCGCTAGATGCGCCTTATTCAGTTTATGAAGTTCATTTGGGTTCTTGGAAAAAACATTTGGAAGAAGATCGCTTTTTGTCATATGTAGAATTAGCTGATGATTTGGTGAATTATGTGAAAGAGATGAATTTTACTCATGTAGAATTGATGCCAATTATGGAATTTCCTTACGATCCTTCCTGGGGTTATCAAATTACAGGCTATTTTGCACCAACTTCGCGTTTTGGTTATCCAGAAGAATTTAAATATTTAGTAGATAAATTACACGAAAATAAAATTGGAATTATTTTAGATTGGGTTCCTTCACACTTTCCAGAAGATGCACATGGATTGGGTTATTTTGATGGCTCAAATTTATATGAACACCCCGATAAAAGAAAAGGATATCATCCAGATTGGAAAAGTTTAATTTTTAATTATGGAAGAAATGAAGTCCGTTCCTTTTTAATCAGTAATGCCATTTTTTGGTTGGATCAGTATCATGCCGATGGGTTGCGTGTTGATGCTGTTGCTTCCATGTTATTTTTAGATTATTCTCGCGAGGATGGTGAATGGGAGCCAAATATTTATGGAGGAAAAGAAAATTTAGATGCTGTTTCATTTTTCAAAGAATTAAATGAAGAAGTATATAAATCATTTCCTGATGTACAAACGATTGCTGAAGAATCTACGGCATTTCCAATGGTTTCTAAACCAACTTCAATGGGCGGTTTAGGGTTTGGAATGAAATGGATGATGGGTTGGATGCATGATACGTTAGAATATTTTTCGAAAGATTCAATTTACAGAAAATACCATCAAAATGAAATTACATTTAGTTTAGCATATGCCTTTACAGAAAATTTTATGTTACCACTTTCTCATGATGAAGTGGTTTACGGTAAAAAATCAATTTTAGGACGTATGCCTGGTGATGAATGGCAACGATTTGCAAACCTTAGGTTGTTGTATGGTTATATGTTTACGCATCCAGGAACAAAATTGCTGTTTATGGGAAGTGAATTTGGGCAATATGATGAGTGGAACTTTGAAAGTAGTTTAGACTGGAATTTACTCAATTTTTACCCACATATAAATACTAAAAAATATTTTTCATCATTAAATAAATTTTACAAAACTACCCCGGCACTTTATGAAAAGGGGTTTAGCAATGAAGGTTTTGAATGGATTAGTTATGATGATACTGAAAATTCTGTAATTTCCTATATTAGAAAAGGAAACCATGAAGAAAATGATGTATTGGTTATTTGCAATTTTACGCCAACCAAAATCGAAAACTATAGAGTTGGAGTTTCAAGAAAAGGAAAGCTAAAAGAAGTATTTAATAGTGATTGCAAAGAATTTGGAGGGAGTAATGTTGTTAATACTAGGCAAATCACCATAAAAAATCAATCTTGGAACCATAGAGAATTTTCTGCAGAATTAATTTTACCACCACTTGGTATGACTATTTTGAAATTCAAACTATAATTTATTTAAATTTAT
>Ga0209231_1000188_pt1 | contig 42862 bp, 29 predicted proteins | sample Deesub45470m_DNA_FD_188086 | JGI IMG/M metagenome (GOLD analysis project Ga0209231, IMG submission 188086) | Deep subsurface microbial communities from North Pacific Ocean - 450_OLKR46/470m Metagenome (SPAdes) (version 2) | ecosystem: Environmental > Terrestrial > Deep subsurface > Unclassified ... | reverse complement strand
CCGCTACCCCAATTCGGTTGTGCGCCTTTCAGGCAACACGCAGGCCGCAGCAGCTAGTAAGAACAATCGAAAATACCGGCTTTAAAGGCAGGCTAATGATTGACGGTCGGCTGGGGCAGGCTCATGCCGACCTGCTGGAGTGCGTGATGTTCTTTTGTGAAAAATCGAAAATTAAGGAAGGTCGATTGTGGATTGTGATTGATCCACATAAAATTAGACGAGGGATGGGAAATGGCAGAAGTAAATATTCGGCCAGCAGCATAAATAATTTTGAGTTGGATTTGCTGCGTGTGGTTATTAGCATTGAAACTCCAAAACATAAAATTTCTGGGCATATCGTAGATAAAATTGTCGAATCAGAAGTGTGCCGAAATGACCGGCGAGCCTGGGCTGACGACGAAAAAAGGGCATTGCAGCGTTGGATATTTTCGGAAGAGTGGACGGCGCTAGTCCAGTCAGATATACCACGCTACTATGATCCTCGACCGCTTTGCAGAATTGAGTACGGAAGTGTTGCGGCCATTGCTCGTCATGTTTTAACCCATAACTATAAAAATCAACCAAATGGCGGATGGAAGTTGGCCGGACTGCTAAAGGCAGCGGGGGTGAATCGAAGGGCTGACAAGGTACGGCACGAACTAATGTGCAGCTCCGATCTGCTGAAAGAATTGGGCATCCGACTGGACGACGACCGGATATTTTTGTCCGCCCAAGCCCCATCTGTGTCCGCCCAAGCCCCATTTCCCTGACGGAATGTCCGTCTTGGCCCCATTTTTGAGGGGCTCAGCAGGTTTATCAGGTTTCTTCAGAAACCCGGAGGAGGTCGCCTTAGCTCCCCTCCCCCGGGTAGGCCACCCTTGCGGGTGGCTACTCCCCCCTGCGGGGTGAACGCGGAATCAGCAATGTCGCACCACGAGCTGGCAACCATCCATTCTCGCGTGCGGTGCGCACCAGCAACCGCCAGGTTGCGTAAGTTCACGCCAATCCCGGCAATAGTTTCTTCATCATCGCGTACAACTATCCGTAACTTTTTTAAACCAGTCCGCTCAACTTGGCATGCTTGAAGTATTTATTGTGCGTCCCCGCGCTTCAACGCCCGAGCAATCGTCATACTGATCCAAGCCGCCCTTGATATGCCTAGCTCATCTGCAGCTTGATCAATCAGTGGCAACATTGCAGGAGATAGTGTCAGGCTAATCTGGCGTTTGTTACCGCGCATTACTCCTTTGACCTCAGATTTATCTGATGCTGTGTCAGCGTCAGGAGCGCCCGAGATGAACTCTTCTTCCTGGTTCTTTACAGCTTTTCTGATAGCCATTTAATTCTCACTTGATATTAAACTGATTCAAAGAGCGAATTATATAGGGATGTAATTTCAGCGTTGGCTTTTGTATCTCGTGGTTTCCACTCTACAACGGACAGACCTGCGCCGGCAGCATCAGCCAGTGCCTTGCGTCGACCGATCGGCATGTTAAGGTATTGGATGTGTTCCAGCTCTGCAACGGCTTCTGCGGCAGACGCATTATCACTTCCACGTGCATCAGCTCCATTCAGCAAAGCATAGGCGCGCAATCCGTCCCGCATGCTGCATGCCTCTTTCACAAGCTCAGCCATATCCCCTACACCCCACACATCGAAGCTGCGCGGCTGAAATGGGATTAACACCACATCGGATACCATCATCGCGGCACGTAGCGCCGTAGAATCACGCCCTCCAGCATCGATGATGATGTCATCGTATTTGGCTCTGGCCTGGAGCACCTGTGCTCGCAGCAACGGCCCGTCCGTGAAATGCGTCACTGAAATGACAGGCAATGTGCCGGTAAGTGATCGCTGCGCGATAGCCTGCATCAGCGTGGCCTGCCTGTCCCCGTCAATCAGCAGCACGTCTTTGCCGGCCAAGGTACGGAGGATGGCAAGATTCAGTGCGAGAGTGGATTTACCTACGCCTCCCTTGGTGTTGAGCGTTGAAAGAATCATAATTATTCAGAATCAATCCTGCTTACTATTCAGTTAATATCAAAATATGCCCATATTGCTATGAATTGTTCCTTCATATGAGCATATCGAGGATAGGTGCTCAGAGCGCCGATGCTGGAATTTTTGTAAGTGCCTCCGGGATGTTTTTGTGATGGTTGTTAAAAAACAGCCACCTCAATGCATCCAACGAAGTGATGCGTCTCGCAAATAGAATCTTGCTGAGTATTGTCATTTCAATCAGATAGAAGTTTTCTCCCTTTGGGTATAAATACTGCCGCCGATCTTCGCAACTAATCTGGCTGCACCTTCCAACAAAGGTGTAGCCATTAAAATCAATTTCTTCAACAAAATACTCTTTCGATGCGTATTCGTCTGTATCAATACACACGCCATCATCTGTAATTATTTTCACGCCAGTCTCCTAATTAAAGTTGTTTGTTTCAGGATCAGTATAATATTAAAAAGAAACTACATGCAACCTTTTTTAATATCAAATTGACATTTATATGATTGAGTATTAGTATTTATCCAATCGTCACCGATATGGATGCGTGAGCCTAATAAATGATCATGGGAGCGGTATGAAAGTTGAATTCAATGGCCGGAACGTCTTGCTTGAAATCCGCAAAGCACGTTCGATCCGTCGTAAGCGCACCACCTGGGGGACATCCTCGTTAAACAAATACCTGCCTGAGTTATTGGCGCTCCATAACGAAGGTGCCAGCCTGGGTGAGATGCAGTTTTGGCTACAGAAAGACAAGCGAACCAAGGTGGCGCGTTCCACCATTCAACGCTTTTTGGCACAGTTGCTATCCGTAAGTAACACTTTGGAATAATGTGATGGCTTGTTTCCGTTCACCTAAAAGTCAGGCCAAACACGCCGTCAGCCAGAAACTGGCCATAGGCAAGCCGAGTCATTCCAAGCAGGGTGGCGATGGCAAGATACATAGCCTTGGTACTGCACGTACTTACCAGGAATCGCTCGCAGGCGTTGCTGTATTTATGTCCAAGAACGGCCGTGATGTGAAGGGTAAGGGGCTTGCCGGCCTGAATGCCGAGCTTGCCCAAGATTATCTTGAGCATCGTTCCGGGCTGGTACGCCAGAAACAACTCGACAAGGATCGTCAGTCCATGCAAATGATCCTGACTGACAAGCTGCTGGTGGTGAAGAGCGTGTTGGATCCCGTGGTTGAAAGCCGCGCGTACACGGCAGCGCAAATTCAACTGATCGCGTACTCACAAACCCCCAAACATTTACTGGCAACACAAATTGCGGCAGATGCGGGTTTGCGTGCCCATGAATTACTGACCATCGCGCCGCTTGAACAACGTCTGCCATCATCGCATCGTATCTGGACAGATGAACGCTTCCTAGGCAGGATTGATGTGCAGAAATTCACGGTAGTGGGGAAGGGCGGGCTGATCCGAGAAATTGCCATTTCAAAAGCGTTGGTGGAACAGCTGGAGTTATTGCTATTGGATGAACCTCGGAAAGTGGTTGATCGTACAATTTACTACCAGCAGCACTATGACATCGCCGGTGGCAAGCGGTGGAGTGATTCGTTCAGTAAAGCCTCCACGCGTGCGCTGGGCTGGTCTACAGGCGCGCACGGGGTACGTCATAGCTATGCACAAGTGCGGATGCGCACCTTGCAAGGTTTAAGGATGAGCTACGCATCTGCTCTGGCAATCGTGAGTCAGGAAATGGGACATTTCCGAGGAGACATCACGGAGGATTATCTGCGTTGACACTGACGGACATTCCCCTTATATTGCTCACACATTCCGCCTAGTCGGATGTGCGTCTGGTGCACGATAACAGCACTGCGTTATTTTGGTTCTCAACGCAGCCGCAAGGCTACAACCAAAAATTGCAAACCTCGAAACGATCCCGTCGTTTCAAACTCAGCTCCATCCGGGGCTTCGTGCGACCTCAAAAGTTAGCCTTAACGTGCTTCAGTCTATCGGCTGCAAGTACTTCGCCCGCGTCGGGCAATAGATACTCGTTCGTTCAAACCAAACCATTCAGTAGCGTCATAGTAGGTCCGATGAGTACGCTCGTCTCCAGAGTTGCTTTGTACAACGCCGCCACAGCCATCGCGCCGGTAGCTGGTTGCAAAGCAATGCGTGAGATTGAGTTGTACTTCGTACTGCCGGGCAATAGCCCGGAACAGCAGACGTAGGACAGAACCGATAGCCAGGAATGGGTTTGATTTTTACCAACAGTATCAACAAGACGACTGGCGCTGCGCCAGACCACTCAAGTGGTAAAGCAGACGGCTGCGGGGCTTAACCCGTGAAGTAAATGTGAGCGAGATCAGTCCGAGCTCTTCACCATTGCCGGGTGAAAAACAGGTGGCAAATCGGGGATGGGAGACCTACCTCGCGCTGACGGAAACGTCAGCGGCAGTATTTCTTACGGGGAAATTGCAGGGCAGTGTTCAGTAGAAATTTCACCATCCGGTTCATTGATTGAGCTGGATGGTGAAGGGCTGCAAGGAGATTTAAAGCCACAAGATGGAAGGATGTCGGAATTGTTTTGGCGCAGAGATTTCAAAATGGCGAATTTATGGTAAATAATAGCCAATTGGGTCAAATAGATGGTCAATAGCGTTAGAGCATCCCGATTCGATTAGAATGTGATGGAATTCACCACGATGGTGGAGTTAGTCTACTGATTACCAAATCTTGTTAGGCTGATTATTTTTCATCACGCTTTGACAATCAGCACACACCTTTTTTCTTTGGAAAACTAAATGAGTTCTATGCCACCCGCACCTGGCGCGCGCGTCCTGATTCGTAGCGAAGAATGGATCGTACGCAATGTCGAGCAATGCGACATGGGAGGGCATCAGCTTGAGTGCCTGGGCGTCTCTGAATTAGTGCGTCATCGCGAAGCTATTTTTCTGACTCAGATTGATGCGGTCAAGGTGCTTGATCCGAGGGAGACCGAACTGGTAGGTGATGTGTCTCCGCGTTATATGTCCAGTCTGCTTTACCTTGAGGCGCGACTGCGCCAGACCGTGCCGACTGATGAGGCTATAGCGCTGGGAAATCGAGGTGCGATGGATACATTGCCTTTCCAGTTAATGCCCACTCACCGTGTCCTACAGCAACTTCGCCCGCGTTTTTTGATTGCAGATTCTGTGGGGTTGGGTAAAACCTTAGAGGCTGGAATTTTAGTATCCGAGTTGATGCGACGCGGCAAAGGGCGGCGTATTTTGGTGGTCACCACCAAAAGCATGATGCAGCAGTTTCAGAAGGAATTCTGGTCACGTTTTTCGATTCCATTGACGCGGCTCGATTCAGCGGGTATCCAGCGTATCCGGCGGCAATTGCCTGCCAATCACAATCCGTTTCATTATCACGACAAGACTATCATTTCGGTGGACACGCTCAAGCGTGATACCGAGTACCGGCATTATCTGGAGACTGCGTACTGGGATGTCATCGTCATTGATGAAGCGCACAATGTTTCCTACAAAGGCAACCGAACCCTCACCAATAAGCTTGCCTCACTACTGGCGCAACGTTCGGACGCCCTAATTTTGCTCACCGCCACGCCGCACAATGGCGATAAAGAAAGCTTCGCCAGCCTGATGCGGATGCTTGATCCCACCATTTTGCCGCGTAAATCGGACTATACGAAAGAAGATGTCGAGCACCTGTTCGTTCGACGCTTCAAAAAGGACGTGCGTGATGAAATTCACACTGAGTTCCCTGATCGACAAGTTTTCCGTTTTCGAGCAAAGCCCAGTGCCGCCGAGGAGCATGCGTTTGCCACGCTGGCAAACCTGAATCTGAATATCGATCAAGATCGACGAACCGGCGCGGAGATGCTGTTTCGCACTATTTTGGAAAAGTCGTTGTTGTCATCGCCCGCAGCATGTGCAAAAACTGTACGGGAGCGCATTAGCCGACTGACGAAAAAAGATGCCTCACATCCTGATATACCTGTTCTCGATGAACTGCGTGTTGCGGTCGAGGCCATTGCGCCCGATGAAGTCAGCAAATTGAATGAACTGGTGAATCGCCTGAAGAGCGACCCAATATGGCAGTGGCATTCGGACAACCCAGCTGACCGTTTGGTTATCTTCACCGAGCGCATTGAAACTTTGAAATTCTTGCGCGAGCATTTAGCCAAAAAGTTGGGGCTTAAAGACAATGCCGTTGCCATCTTGCATGGTCAATTGCCAGACACTGAAATACAAAAGACTGTTGAAGATTTTGGCCGAACCCTCTCGCCGCTGCGTTTGCTGATTGCCTCCGATGTGGCCTCTGAAGGTATTAACCTGCATTTTCAATCGCACCGTCTGGTGCATTTTGATATTCCGTGGTCATTGATGGTATTTCAACAACGTAACGGGCGTGTAGATCGCTACGGTCAGGATAAAACCCCATTGATCGCCTATCTGCTGAATGAAACGGAGAACCCCAAGATTCGCGGCGATATGCGCATCCTGGAAATCCTCACGGAAAAGGATGAGCAAGCCGCCAAGAATATCGGCGACCCGTCCATCTTCATGGGGCTTTACGATGAAGATGCCGAAACACAGCGTGTCGCGCAGGCACTTGAAAAAGGGGAATCGCCTGATGCCTTCGCTGCGACGCTCAATGCTAATGATGATCGGATGGATTGGCTGGATGCATTGATGGGCGGTAGCGCCCCCGCCGAACCTGCTGAAACGAAGCAGCCCTTGTCGCTCTTCCGTAGTGATTTTGATTACACACGACACGGACTGGAATTCCTGCACCAGCACGACCGATTAAAAACACATCCCAAAGCGGATGAGCGCCACCAAACCATCGAGTTGCAACCGGACGATGATCTTGATCGTTTCCTTAAGCAGCAGCTCGCGCCGGAAATGCGCCCGAGCGATCATGTCTATGCGCTGAGCGCCAACATCGAAGTGGTGAAGACTGCCATCAAGACAGCGCGTGATGGTAATGCCTGGCCTAATATTCATTACCTATGGCCATTGCACCCTATGTTGCAATGGCTCGATTTCAAACTGCTGTCATTGGTCGGCCGCCAACGCGCGCCGGTCATTCGTGTGCCGCGTGGCATTGCCACGGGAGAATCTTTGGTGCTGATCTCAGCACTGATTCCAAACCGTCGTGGTCAGCCGATGCTGAACGACTGGTTTGCCGTGCGCGTAGCTGATGACGGCAGGGTGTTGGGTGACTTGTCTTTTGATGAGTTGATTAAATCTACCGGGCTGGGGCATGAAGAATTCCCTAATGCGCAAAAATCATTTGATGCCAAAGCACTGCAAGCCTTGTTGCCGACCGCACTCGACCATGCCGGACGGCGTATGTCGCAGTTACAAAAACAGTTCAGCGCGAAAATGCGTGAACGTGCCACTAGCGAACTCGCGCGTCTGGATCAATTACGTGGCCAACATCTCCAGCAGCTTGAACTCGACTTCCAGGCAGTGAGCGACACTCCGTTAGCTAAAGCCGCAGCACACAAACAAACACAGCGGGTGAGTGAAATTGACACCTTGTTTAAAGAATACAAACGCTGGGTTAGTGTGACGCTGGAACTGGATGAACGCGCCCATTTAACTGTTGCAGCAGTATTGATTTCTTAATGGACACAATATGGCCTTCCCGCTAACCGGTATCGAAAATTCCAACGACTTCTACAGCCAGCACTATCTGGATGAGGTGTTGGAAAATGACCTCAAGGAATTATTCGCCAGTTGGCAAGAGCAAGGTAGCGCTTCACCTGCCGCGCGGTTGCGCAGTATGGCTGGGGAATATTTTCGCTTGCGTGACAGGACTCTCAAGGCGCGCACACTAAGTGATCGCGTGATCTTGCTGCGTGAACTGGCTGAACTATTGCTGCCTGCGCTGGGCTATGAACTGAAGCCGGAAACAGTGGCATTCGAAGCGGGTGAGTTACCGGTGCTGACCTGTTACCGCAGTGCAGACGGCAACCCGGCGCTGGTGATTGCTCTCGCACCGATGGAAATGTCGGCCAGTGACGACGACTGGTGTGTGTTAAACGCTGCGCCGCTCGCGCCGCGTGAATCGCCAGATGCTGAACCCGCCTTCATCCCGGAAACAGATTGGGAAACCGCTATCAGTAAAGTTGTTTTTTCTGACACCCATCCGCCGCGCTGGCTGCTGCTGCTGGGGCACAACGAACTACTGGTGATTGAGCGCAGCAAATGGGCGCGCAAAGCCTTATTGCGTTTTGACTTACCGGAAATCTTCGGTCCGCGTGACGACAAATTATTCCGTGCTGCAGCAGCACTCGCCAGCAAACAATCGGTGCTGCCACTTGAGGGCATGGCACTACTCGACACGCTGGACAGCAATTCCCATAAACACGCGTTTGGCGTGTCTGGCGAACTTAAATACGCACTACGTGAGGCCATCGAGTTAATCGGCAACGAAGCCATCCGCTACAAGCGCGAAATCGCCAAAGAAAAAATCTTCGAGCGCAATGACATTGACCTTGCGTCTGAGCTGTCCCGCGAATGCCTTACCTTCATGTATCGCATGTTGTTCTTAATGTATCTGGAAGCACGTCCCGAGCTGGGTTATGCGCCGGTGCAGGCTGCTGCGTACCTGCGCGGTTACAGTCTGGAACACCTGCGTGATCTTGAAAACTTGTCGCTGAACACGCCGGAAGCACTGGACGGTACTTACATCCACGAATCGCTGGAAGCTTTATTCAGCCTGATCTGGGAGGGGTTTCCCGCGCAGGGGAAATCGCTGGGTGGGCTGGAACTGAACAGCACCGTCAATAACGGCTTTCGACTCGCACCCTTGCAAGGTCATTTGTTCGATCCCGGCAAACTAAAAATTCTCAACTCGGTGAAGTTGCGCAACCGCGTCATGCAGCAAGTCATCAAGCTGATGTCGTTGGCCGAAGCTAAAGGCCGTGGCAAGGCAGGGCGCATCTCTTACGCGCAACTGGGTATTAACCAACTGGGTGCGGTATACGAATCGCTGCTGTCGTTCCGGGGATTTTTCGCCGAAGAAGAGTTGTACGAGGTGAAATCGGCTGGCAAGATCAAAGCGCCTGAAGTTGACCCAGGCAATGACGGGGACGACGAAGAGTCGGATGACCAGGTGCCCACCGAACAGGGCAGCGGTGAAGCTTACGACCCGCTGGCAGCGGCCTGGTTTGTACCTGCGCGTGAGGTGGCCAACTACAGCAAAGACGAAACGCTGTTTAACGGCGAGCCGCGTATTCATCCAAAAGGCCAATTCATTTACCGTTTGGCCGGGCGTGCCCGTGAAAAGAGCGCGTCCTATTACACCCCTGAAGTGCTGACCCAGTGCCTGGTGAAATACGCCCTCAAGGAGTTATTAAAAGACCTCAAGTGTGCGGACGATATTTTGCAGCTCACCGTGTGCGAACCGGCGATGGGATCGGCGGCGTTCTTGAACGAAGCTATCAATCAACTTGCCGAAGAATACCTGCTGCGCAAACAAAAAGAACTCGATCAGCTCATTCCTCACGACGATTACACACGCGAGAAGCAGCGCGTCAAAATGTACCTTGCCGACAACAATGTGTTCGGCGTGGACTTGAACCCCATCGCCGTGCAACTCGCCGAAGTGTCGTTGTGGCTCAATGCTATCTTTGAAGGCGCACATGTGCCGTGGTTTGGTATGCAACTGGTCAATGGCAATTCTCTGGTGGGCTGTCGGCGCGAAGTATTTTCCACTGCGCAGTTAAGCCCCGGAAAAGGCGAAAAGGGTATAACCGAGCGTGACTGGCGCTGCGCCACGCCGGAGCGGATACCCATTTCCCCTCGCCCGCAGGCGGGAGAGGGGCTAGGGGAGAGGGTGATTTTGCCCCCCCACCAAGTCTGGCATTTTCTGCTCCCCGATCCCGGCATGGCGAGTGCATCGGACAAGGTGTTAAAAAGCCTTGAACCAGCGCACATGGAACGGTTCAAAAAGTGGCGTGCAGCATTCAATGCGCCGCTGTCCAAAGATGAGATCAATCGCGCCAAAAAACTGTCGCAACAAGTTGCACTACTTTGGCAGCAACACGCGCAAGAGCTCGACAAGATCCGCGTGCTCACATCAGACGAGTTGCATGTCTGGCCTGACCCTGCACTCAACCGTTCTCCTACGACCACCAGCGATAAAGACGAAGTGTGGGCGCGCGAGATGCTGTCCGAGCAAGTGAAGAACGCTTCGCCGTATCGCCGTCTCAAACTGGTGATGGACTACTGGTGCGCGCTGTGGTTCTGGCCGGTCACTGAATCAGAGAAATTACCCAAGCGCGAAGAGTGGTGGCACGACCTCGAATTGCTGGTGCATGGTGAAGTGCAATTGGGCGTTGCAGCGGCAGACGAACTCTTTCCCGAAACCTTACCGCAGGCACGGCTGAACCTAGATGTTGAGCGTGACCGTCACGGGCATGTCAATCTGGATGCGCTGCTGGAAACGAATGAGCGGCTGCGCTTGGCGCAATCACAGGCAGAGCAGCACAAGTTTCTGCATTGGGAGCTGGAGTTCGCTGACATCTTCCAGCAGCGCGGCGGCTTCGATCTGATCTTGGGAAATCCGCCGTGGATCAAAGTGGAGTGGAACGAACAATCGTTGTTGTCGGATTTCGATCCTAAATTCGCCATTCGCAAACTCAGCGCCACCGAAACCACCGCCAGCCGCGCTGCGTTGTTCTACGCCATTCCTGCGGCTAAGCCGGAATACATCAACGAGTGCGCAGCCCAAGGTGCTATGCAGACCTTTCTCAACGCCCAGCAAAACTACCCGCTACTCAAAGGCATGAAAGCAAATCTGTACAAATGCTTCATGCCGGTCGGTTGGATGCTGGCCGGGCAGCGCGGCGTGGTGGGTTACCTTCACCCGGAAAGCCCTTATGACGATCCAGACGGTGGTGCGTTAAGGGAGGTGGTGTATGCGCGTTTGCGGGCGCATTTTCAGTTTATAAATGAATTGCAATTGTTTGCTGAGGTGCATCATTGCACCAAGTACAGCATCAACCTGTACGGTGCGCCGCAAGTGCAACCGGTGTTCGACCAACTCGCGAATCTGTTCACGCCCGCCACGGTGGATGCCTGTTATGCGCATGATGGAACAGGAAGGGTGGATGGATATAAAAACGAGGAAGGTAAATGGAACATCGCCGGTCATCGCGACCGCATCGTGCGTGTCGGCTTGGCACAACTCACCGTATTTGCAAAGCTCTACGACGAACCCGGCACGCCGCCGCAACGTGCGCGTCTGTTAGCACTACACGCTGGGCTGCTTTCCAGCGTGCTGACCAAACTGACCGCTTATCCACGCCGGTTGGCAGAAATTGGAGATGACCATTTTTCAACTTACATGTTTGATGAAAACATGAGGTGCCAAGATGGCACGATCATCCGCAATGCTGACAGGACGTCACCGTTTGCCAACAATCCAGAAGATTGGGTAATGTCCGGTCCACATTTTTTTCTCGCCAATCCGTTCAACAAAACCCCGCGCGCGACTTGCAGTCTTAACAGTCACTACGACCCGCTAGATTTGGAAGCCCTGCCCGACGATTACCTGCCGCGCAGTAACTATCGTCCGATGGCCGACCTTGCGGAATATGCAAGGCGCATGCCGAGGGTGGGTTGGAAAGAAGTTGGCGAGGATAAAGCAAAATGGGTGACTGAGTATTTTAGGTTGGCTTTTCGAGCAATGATCGGATCATCGTCAGAAAGAACATTGACTGGTGCTTTGATGCCCAAAGGCACAGGTCATATTAATGGTGTTCAGTCTAATGCTTTCAAAGACACGGCAGCTTTACTCAGTGCTGGTGCAATTTCTTCATCCATAGTAGCTGATTTTTTTATCAAATCGATGGGACGAAGCAACTTGCACTACACTTGGACCGGTTTGCCATGGATCAAAACCACCTCGTCGATCAATGCTCTTTACCTCGCTCTTAACTGCCTCACCACTCACTACTCAGCACTCTGGTCTGAAGTTTTCTCTCCCGACTTCACCGCCCAACGCTGGAGCCAATCCGACAACCCGCGCCTGCCGCAGGATTTTTTCACGAAGCTCACCCCCGACTGGCAACGCCACTGCGCGCTGCGTTCCGACTACGCCCGCCGCATGGCGCTGGTAGAAATCGACGTGCTGGTGGCACAAGCACTCGGCCTCACTCTCGACGAGCTGCTACTCATCTACCGAGTTCAGTTTCCCGTGATGCAAGGTTACGAGCGCGATACCTGGTTTGATATGGCTGGCCGCATCATCTTCACCAACAGCAAAGGCTTGGTCGGTGTCGGCCTGCCGCGCAATGGCAGCCGCAGCACGGCGGACGTGACCATCACTTACCCCGATGGTCACAGCAAAACCAGCAAGCTCGGCTGGGACGACATCCGCGAAATGCAGGAATCCGGTAGCCTGCCCGCCGACAGCATCGTCACTACCACCATAATCGACGACACCCAACCCGGCGGCATACAAACCCGCACCCGAACCTACACAGCTCCCTTTGCGCTGGCCAGTCGCGAAGCGGACTACCGTATCGCGTGGGAATTTTTTGGTAGGTCGGGTTAGATACGGCTGTTGGCATCGTAACCCGACGAAACCAACATAGAAATTGCACGCTAACTTGAGTGTTGTTACCGTGCAATTCATGACGCTTGCATCTGATACTGTTTGAGACTAACCTAGTCACATATTTGCAAGTAACGAGGCTTGTCTCTTGATGCTATCCAATACTATTTACCAACACATCGCCAAGCATGGGGTCACCACGGTCGCTGAGCTGGCTAAGCTCGAACTGTCGCGTCCGGCTTTGTATCGCGAACTTGCCTTGTTGTTGGAGGAAGGGCGCATCGTGCGGGTGCGCCGTGGGGCATATCAGGTAGCCGAGGCATTGGATGAAAGTGACACTTGGGTGCAGGTGATGCAGCGTTATCCGCAAGGGGTGCTGTGTTTGCTTTCGGCCTTGGAATTTCATGAACTCACCACGCAATCTCCACCGGTGGTGTGGCTGGCACTTCCAAAGAGCGCGTGGCACAAGACTGATGAATATCCACCATTGCGCATTCTGCATTTTTCCGGTGAAGCATTCACGGCGGGAGTTGAGTTACACCAACGGCAAGGGGGAACAGTGCGCGTCTATTCAGTCGCTAAAACCGTGGCCGATGGCTTCAAATTTCGCAACCGCATCGGGCTGGATGTGGCGATTGAAGCACTGCGTGAAGGCTGGCAGCAACGTCGCTTTACGCTGGAAGAATTGGATGCGATGGCGCGTATCTGTCGCGTGCAGACGGTGATGAGACCTTACATTGAGGCGTTGGTAGCATGACAGAAATTCATTCTTTGGCTGCGTCGATTCGGCAGAAACTCAAAAATCTGGCTCGCGAACGGAACGAGAATTTCCAGCAAATTCTGGTGAATTATGCGCTGGAACGTGTGCTTTACCGGCTTGGAAAATCAAGGCATCGCGAGCGATTTGTACTCAAAGGCGCATTGCTGTTCCGATTGTGGTTTGCGCTTACCCAGCGGCCTACGCGTGATGCTGATTTTCTGGGCTTCGGTAGCGCTGAACCGGAAGAATTCGCCGAGATGTTTCGTGAGATTGCAGGCATGGTCGAGGAAGATGGTTTAGTCATTGATGCGCAATCCGTGAAGGTGGAAGACATCCGCAAAGCGGCGGGTTATCCCGGCGTGCGGGTGAGTATGACCGCCACGCTGGATGGTGCTCGAATCCCTGTTCAGTGTGATATCGGCTTCGGTGATGCAGTGACGCCCGCGCCCTTGCAGCAGACCTATCCCACGTTGCTGGATATGCCGGCACCAGTATTGGCGGTTTATCCCTTGGAAACCGTGGTAGCCGAAAAGCTGGAAGCCATCGTAAAGCTGGCCAGCTTCAATTCTCGCGTGAAAGACTATTTCGATCTGTGGGTGCTAATGCGCTTTGAAAATCTCGACCGATCGTTACTGCCGGTGGCGATACAGGCCACTTTCGCACGTCGAAAGACGGCGCTACCGCTCACTTTACCAGTCGGACTTTCGCCCAGTTTTGCGGAGGATAGACAGGTGATGTGGCAGGCTTTTCTCACCCGCAGTACGCTCTCTGCTCCGCCGTTGGCTGAAGTGATTGATGAGTTGCGCACCCTGTGCTGGCCTGTGTTGCAGGCCGCAGCAGACACAAAGGAAAACTGATGCAGCCGCTTATTCTCGCCGAACAAACCCGCCAGGGCGTAGCAGATTTTCTGGAGACGACCTTTCCTGCCACCACGCCGGGTTTCGAAGATTTAGTGGCGCGATTTCTGGCCGAGCCGGGTAATTTGGCGAAAGGGCCTTATGTCACAGTCGCTCTGCCGTTTCGCAAGCAATCCGGTGGCAAGAAGGCGTTTGACTGGCTGAGCGACAATTTCATCCCGCATGCGCATCAGGCGCGTTCATTTACCCGCCTTGTTGGAGATACACCGCTTTCGACACTGGTGGCGACCGGCACTGGCTCGGGTAAGACAGAGTGTTTTCTGTACCCGGTATTGGAACATTGCCGCTTGATGCGCAAGGCGGGTAGGCGCGGTATCAAAGCCATTTTGATTTACCCCATGAATGCGCTGGCCACGGATCAGGCCAACCGTTTAGCAAAGGAAATTTGCACACGTCCTGAGTTGGCGGGTATCACTGCGGGCTTGTTTATCGGCGGTGAATCTGATGAGGCCAGCACGACAGTGGGGCCGAATAAAAATGACGATGGTTACACCGTCATTACTGAACGTGACCGGATACGTGAAGAACCGCCGGATATTCTGCTGACCAATTACAAGATGCTGGATTTTCTGCTGATTCGCGCGCGCGATTCGGTGCTGTGGAAACATAATGAGCCGGATACATTGCGCTTTCTGGTGGTGGATGAGTTGCACACTTTTGATGGGGCGCAAGGGACGGATCTAGCCTGCCTGATTCGTCGCTTGAAAGCTCGGTTGCGCACGCCTCCAGGTGCGCTGGCGTGCGTGGGAACGTCAGCGACACTGGGTACGGAAGGCACGACGCCGCTGCTCGATTTTGCACGGGATGTGTTCGGCGAAAAATTTGACGATGAGGCGGTCATTGGCGAGGACAGAGAGTCGGTCGCGGACTATCTGGCCGATAGCTCGATTGAGTCTATGCAGATGCCGTCGGCAGCCGATTACGCAACCCTGTCACCACTGCAACACGATGATGCCGATGCCTATATCGCCGCGCAATATGGCTTGTGGTTTGGGACTTCGATATCGATAGAGCAGGCCAGAACTTTAGCTTTTAAGATCGAGCTTGGTCAGCAGTTCAAGCAGCACGTCGCGTTTCAAAATTTGTTACGAGATTTGCATCGTCAGGGAGGGCGCTCAGTTGCGTTGGCGGATTTGGTGGACACCATTCGTCGCCGCCTGAAAGATGCAGATGCGGCTCCTGAAGATTATCCCGCACGATGGTTGTTGAGTTTAATCTCGCTGGTTTCACACGCCAGCAAGGAAGCTTCAGGGGAAACCGATCGTATACCCTTTCTGAACGTACGCATCGAGCTGTGGTTGCGTGAACTGCGACGCATGGTGGCGAGTCTTTCCGCTACGCCGCGTTTAGTGCATTCGGATGATTTGCCAGCCAAGGATCGTGAGGGATATTTACCCTTGATTCATTGCCGTGATTGCCATGCAATGGGGTGGGGTGCGACGGTAACGAAGACCGATGCCGGTAAATTGAAAAGTGACTTGAAGACGTTCTACACGGCATTCTTTGCGGAGGATGTCAGTACACGGTTTATTTTCCCCGGGAATGATTTGGTAACGGTGAATCCCAAGCGGTTCATTCGTCAAAAAGCCTGTCCGGAGTGCCATGCTTTGAATTCAGCTATGGCCGTGGAATGCGGCCATTGCGGCAATGCCGATTTGTTGCTGGTGGAAGTAGCCAGTAATGAGCGTCATGTGCGACGTAACGGTGCGCCACTGACACTTTCTTCTCACGATTGTCCGTATTGCGACGGTGATCGCACGTTGACGATTGTAGGTTCACAAGCGGCCAGTCTGGCGAGTGTGGCAGTGGGGCAGTTGTTTGGCAGTAGTTATAACGCCGACAAGAAGTTGATTGCGTTTTCTGACTCGGTGCAGGATGCGGCTCATCGTGCGGCTTTTTTTGAGGCGCGAACCTGGCGACTGAATTTGCGCCCTGCGATGGCGCAGGTAATACACGCAGCGGTGGCTGCAGGCAAGCCGCTGACCCTGGCGCAATTGCCTGCAGCATTCGAAGACCGCTGGATCAAACAATTAAACGAAAAGACCTACATTAAAACTTTTCTGCCGCCCGCCATTGCCTGGCTGCGTGATTACGAAAAATTGGTGCGTGACGATGTGTTGCCGGCGGATGGCTATCTCCAGAAATTGGTACGCCGTGGTTTAACCTGGGCGATGCTGGCGGAGTTTGCCCAAGACGCGCATGTGGGTCGAACCTTGCCGCGTACACGGACTGCCTCCGTATTGTTTAATGAAAACTCACTCGAAGCCGCCTCTATGGCGGCGATGCAATCTTTGCGCGGAAAAGTCGATGCCTTACGAGATATTTCTCAGCAAGACGTTCTCGTTTTTATGCGCGGATTTTTGGCGCGCATGATGCGGGTGGGGGCAATTTGGGATGAGTTTCTGGTGCTCTACGCCCGGCATGGATGCAACGTGTTTGTGTATAGGAGCAATAAACCTGCTGAGTTCTCGATGCTGGCAACGCCACGCAGACCACGCTATCTGTCGCTTCAGCCCTTTAACAAATGCGATGCCATTACCGGTGACGAGGCGGTTTTTTATCGCGACTGGGCATTCAAGTCGCTGGATCAACTAAATCGCGAAACCTTCGTGGATGATTCTGTGATTGCTGATATTTATCGGGTCATATTGCTGGCACTGGAGGCTCAAGGACTGGTACAGCCCGTGGAAGCGGAACAGGCAGGTATTCAAGTCTGGGGGCTGCGTGCAGAGGCGTGTCAGTTGCTGGATGTGGCTGCGGAGTGGCGCTGTGACAAATGTCATAACGCACTGGTGGATGAACCCGCAGCACCGATTACAGGGACTGTGTGCAGGCAATTGGGCTGTCGCGGGCATTATGTGCAATACGCCGGCAGCAACGCGCAGTTTTACCGGCAGTTATACCTGACAGCCGATATAAAACGCATTCTTGCTCGTGAGCATACGGGTTTATTGGCGCGTGATAAGCGTGAGCAGGTGGAAGCAGACTTTAAGCAGGGTAAGGTGAATGTTTTGTCCGCTACGCCTACGCTGGAAATGGGGATTGATATAGGCGATCTTTCGGCGGTGCTGCTGTGTTCGGTGCCTCCGGCGCAAGCCAATTATTTACAGCGTGTCGGTCGTGCCGGTCGAAAAACCGGTAATGCATTTATGACGACATTTGCTGCGGGTCGTCCGCACGATCTTTATTTTTGGTCTGAGCCCCGAGAGATGCTGGCCGGTAATGTGGCTACGCCTGGTGTGTTCTTGAATGCGTCGGCTGTGCTGGAGCGTCAACTGACGGCATTTACATTGGATTGCTGGGTGCGCGAATTCGGCGATAAAGCCAAAGTGCCATCCAAACTGGCAGATGTGATGGGGGCAATCCGTAACAAGAACCAGTCCCGATTTCCCTACCCCTGGCTGACCTATATTGATCAAAATCGTGCCACGTTGCTGGTCGCGTTCATTGATTTATTCAAGACTGAAACCGACGGGTTGACATCTGAAAGCAAGATATTCCTTGAGAAGTTTATCGAGGGTAAGGACAGTGACGAAGGGTCACTCTCGTGGAAAATTGTTAACCGTTTATATGCTGTGTGCAAGGATGTAGATGACCTGAAAGCACGCCGCAAGCGCATTGATGCCGAAGTTGAACGAATTGAAAAATTGCCCGCCAAGGGTGAGAGCGATGTGCTTGAGTTAAAGGAGATGCAAAATGAGAAGGCAGCCTTGACGAGGTTGTTGGCGTCCATCAGTGGCCGTGACTCACTACAGTTCTTGACGGACGAAGGCTTGCTGCCGAATTATGCGTTCCCCGAACAGGGCGTACTGCTGCATTCGGTGATTGTGCGCGATGATAAAAAAGTGAGTCAAAGTGATGGTGATCGGGTGCTGACGTTTGAGTACGAACGCCCAGGTGCAAGTGCAATCACAGAATTGGCACTGAACAGTCATTTTTATGCGGAAGGCCGCAAGGTGACGATTGATCAGGTGGATGTGTCACGCGATAAAACGGCTAAGTGGCGTTTCTGCCGTAGCTGTTCTTATTCCGAGCTTGAGTCTGTTGCCAGCAGTCTCGCCAGCTGTCCGCGCTGCGGCGATACGATGTGGTCTGATGCTGGCCGTGTGCAGAACATGCTGCGTCTAACTAAGGTGTATGCCCGCACGCTGGAAAGCAAGAGCCGGATTGGCGATGACGCTGATCAACGTGACCGCTGTTTTTATGTGCGTCAGGCGTTGGTGGATGTTGGCCCGAATGCCGTGCGTCAAGCCTGGGCCATTGAGAGTAATGAGTTTCCCTTTGCATTTGAATTTTTGGATCGCGTGCGTTTTCGTGAGATCAACTTTGGTGAGCAGACTGGTGAAGGTCTGCCTATTCAAATTGCTGGTAACGATGAGCGTAAGCCGGGTTTTAATATATGCCCTGAGTGCGGGACGTTACAACGCCGACGTAAAAGTGAGGATGCCTGGAGGAATCATGCCCTGTATTGCTCCAAACGAAAACAGCCAGAGGCGGCCACGCAAGAGTGTGTTTTTCTGTATCGTGAATTTGATAGCGAAGGGATTCGTTTGTATCTGCCGGAGTCGATATTCGGCGGATCAGAAGATTGCGTACAGTCATTTATCGCGGCATTGCAAATGGGGCTGGAAAAACGCTTTCGAGGTTCAGTAGATCACTTGCACATCGCGCGGGACATTCTGCTGGCACAAGGACAGGAAACGCCACGCCAGTATCTGGTGATCTATGACAGCGTACCGGGTGGTACTGGGTATTTGAAAGAATTGATGCGGGATGCCAGCCCGTTATTTGAGGTATTTAAGCTGGCACTTGATGCGCTCAATACATGCGGCTGTAATAGCGATGAAACCAAGGATGGGTGTTACCGCTGCTTGTACGGGTATCACAATAGCTATGAGCGTATCCATGTGTCTCGGCGCACGGCGGCCAAACTACTCACCGAAATTGTCGCGCATCAGGACAAGCTGAAATCCATTAAGTCTATTGGTGAGGTGGTTGCCAATAACAGTTTGTTCGATAGCGAGTTAGAGCGACGCTTCATCGAGGCGTTACGGCGTAAACCTGCCGATGGATCACCGCGCTTTGAGCTGAAGGAAGAAATCGTTCGCGGTAAACCCGGTTATTTCGTGAAGGCGGCTGAGAACGTGTGGCGCATCGAGCCGCAAGTAGAGCTGGGCACGGATAAGGGCGTGATGATTTACTGCAAGCCGGATTTTGTATTCTGGCCGGATACGGCAAGCGGGTGTCTGCCTATTGCAGTGTTCGTCGATGGTTGGCAATACCATAAAGATCGCATTGGCGATGATATCGCCAAGCGCATGGCGATTGCCCGCAGCGGAAAATTCACTGTTTGGTCGCTGACCTATGATGACATTGCGATATTCCTTGAGCCGGGAGGGAATAAGCCTGAAACGCCGTGGGACAAAGCATTTATGTCGGGGGGTGATGCTACCCCGATGTATCAGCGTTTTGGTGTGGTTGAACAGAAGAACTTTCATGTTCTGACTGCATTCGAACAATTTCGCTCCCACTTATCCGGATTAACGGATGAGCAGTTGCTGCGTATCGGTGTAGTGTTGACGATGCGTGTGGCTGCGGTTGCTTATCAATTGGGGGATTTTACTGAAATCAATGCGTCCTTGGCAGGACAGGTATTAGAGAGTCTACCCGTATTCTCCTGGCCGAAATCGCCCGATTTGGGGCGGTGCTGGTCATCAACTGACAAACAATTTCAGATCGCCGTACAGGCCTGTAAAGCTGATTTACTAGCTTTGCCGAATGACATTGACAATCGAATGATTCAGCCCTGCGTGGTGTTGCGCTGGGCAGATAATCCCACTGTGGCGGATGGTGAACGTCGGAGGCTTTGGCAACAGTGGTGGCATGCTGCAAACCTACTTCTAGCTTTGATAAATACTTGGGCGGTGGCGGATGTCGAGTGCAATCTTGCACCTTTGTCTCTATCTCCCGTATTTCAAGCATCTTCTGGTATGACTGCCGAGTGGGAAGAAGCTGCGGCTTATGCTGCATCCGAAGTGCAAGGGTTACTCGCGTCGCTTTTTGCGGCGGGTCTGATGGCGCCTGTTGTGGGTTACCAAATGATGGGCGACAGTGGTTGCGTTGTGGCTGAGTCCGAATTGGCTTGGCCAATGAAAAAAATAGCAGTGTTATTGTTGGGCACAGAGGGGGCTGTTTTCGAATCTCAAGGTTGGAAAGTAGTCTTTGTCGGAGATGCCGAGCTGGATACTACCTTGCGCGAGCACTTGAAAGAAGGAGGAGAATAAAATGCAGCAGCCAGTGAAAGTAGCCATCTCGGATGATTGTTTAAGTTCGTTTGCCTCTGTTGCAAAAGACAGGCAGCAGGCTGTCCTCAAATTTATTTCACAGTTCCGGAAAAATCCAATGTCATCCGGAATTAACTACGAAAAAATTCAGAGCGCTGCTGATCCCAATATGCGCTCAGTGCGGATTGACCAGAATTATCGTGGCATTGTGCTTAAACCTGATGCAGGGAATGTCTATTGTCTGTTATGGATTGACAAACATGATGATGCCTATGCTTGGGCGCATACACACAAAGTCTCGATTAATCCAGAAATTGGGAATCTTCAGGTATTTTTGGCCAGCCATGAACAAGAAGCTGACGCGTTGCCATTATCGTCAAATAATCAAGATGGCTTATTCGCTGAATTGAAAGATCGAGAGCTTCTTAGGCTGGGTGTTCCTGCGGAGACTTTGCCCATCGTGCGAATGATAAGTTCTGAGGATGAGTTGATCGCGTTGCAGGAGAGATTACCCGATGATGCTTTCGAGGCTTTGTTTCTTTATGTGGCCGGTGATAGCTACGACGATCTGGTACGCGAACGGGAAGCCCCAGAGACTGTTGATATAGGAGATTTTGCTGAGGCATTGAATCGTGATGCGACGAAGCGTCATTTCGTGGTAATTACGGATGACAGCGATCTTGAGGCTCTGCTGGCTGCGCCTCTGGCCAAGTGGCGAGTATTCTTGCACCCCTCGCAACGCAAGTTAATCGAGAGAGATTGGAATGGTGCAGTTCGTGTGCTTGGAGGTGCGGGCACGGGTAAAACAGTAGTGGCGATGCACAGAGCGGTATGGCTTGCACGCAAACTAAAGGATATTCCCGGCAAGCCTGTTCTTTTTACCACTTTCACGCGAACCTTAGCGGATGACATTAAAACTCAAATTGCCATGATTGCGTCGCCTGCTGAACGCGAGCGTATTGAAGTGGTGAATATGGATCAGTGGGCTGCCGCGTTGTTGCGTCGTTTCGGATATCGCCAGGAACTCTTGTTCGATGAGAGGAAGCGGAAAGACCTTTGGACGCGCGCACTAACGCGCAAACCCGATAGTGTGGAATATCCTGACTCCTTCTATCGTGCCGAGTTCGAGCGCGTCGTATTGCCGCAAGGCTGTGAAACTGTTGATGATTATATGAAGGCGACTCGTATTGGTCGTGGGGTACAGCTTGGTCGCCCTCAGCGTGGCGCGATGTGGCCGGTGTTTGCGGAGTATCGTTCTCAACTGCGTTCAGCCAATTTTCGAGAGCCTGAAGAAGCTTATCGAGATGCCCTCGCATTATTGAAAAAAGAAGGTGGCTCGTTAGGTATCCATTCCATTGTGGTGGACGAGACTCAGGATTTAAGTGCCGCAGCACTTTTATTGTTGCGCGCTGCTGTGGGACATGGGCTTAATGATTTATTTCTTGTAGGGGACGCGCACCAGCGAATCTATCGGCATAAAGTTATATTGTCTCGGGTTGGGATTGATATTAAAGGGCGGGGACGCCGACTTAAAATTAACTACCGCACCACAGATGAAATTCGTCTTTGGGCAGCGGGGCGATTGGCTAATTGTTCTATTGATGACCTTGATGGACAACCTGATACATTGGTTGGCTACCAATCCTTAACGCATGGCGCTAAGCCGAAAGAAATAGCGAGTCATTCACGAGAGGATGAGCGCGCGTCAATATCGGACACGCTGAATCACTTGGCTGCAGAAGGCTTTCCTGAACGAGGAATTTGCATAGTCGTTCGAACCAATGCTGAAGTCACCGAATATGCTAACTGGCTTAACTCTGAGGGGAAAGGTGTACTCAAGCTGGACAAGAATAATGGCGATAACCAGGATAGTCCGGGGATTCGCATTGCAACCATGCACCGAGTTAAAGGACTTGAGTTTGATGCGGTGATTATTGCAGGCTATCGAAGCCCGGAATATTACGCCAATCAATTTGCTGAAGACAATGACGCTGGAGTATTAGTGGATGCGCTAACAAATGAGCGATGCTTGTTGCATGTGGCAGCAACTAGGGCAAAGCGATATTTACTTGTTTCAACGATTGTTGAATAGGAGTTTCTTGGCAAGGCAATGGACACATTGTGTGTTATCAGCATTGAAGCCATTTTAAACTGCGGCGGAAATTTGTCTTTTCGAAAGTAGTCGGTCGTAAATTGTAGCTGTGGGTCGTTTTTGTAGCGGCCAGTCAAAAATAACAGCAGTGGCTTGTTATGTTGAGCTGAATTCGCCGAAGGATAGTTTTTGGTTTCTGTGATATTAAATTTGTTGCGCTCAGATTGTTGCGTGTAACTAGACGAATCCCATATTCCAAAGGGTTGCGCTCGCCTTTTTGAGAGTTCGACAGAGCGGGGGGGATATATGGGCGGGACGCAACAATTTTTGCGCTGGGACGTGACCGTCCCGAACGGTATTCAGGTCGTACTCAGATTGAGATGAACTTTGCGCAAAAGGGAAATTGGCGGGGGAAACTTTCCGGTTTACAGTGCTTGGCGACTTACGTCAGATGGCACTTCAGCCTAGGCAATCCGTGACCCTAAATGTGCTACTTTCCGTAAAATACACACAAACCGGAAAGTTTATAAATTTTCTAGTAGTCAATGAAATTTGAAATGAATGTAGTTTGAACGCCCGGTTTCGGGAAGGCAATTAGTAGGTGCGATGGACAAGTCTGTGCCATAACCGGATGCACAGGAAGTTCCCCATAGCTGATGCTCAGCGCTGTTATTCGTTCGCCACTCCGTGCGGCACATGGCCGGTCGCGACATGCTGACGTGCGGATTCGCAATGTTTCTGCTGATCATCAAAGAAAATATCCGCACCGAATGCTTTCAGAAACTCGCCTTTATCCTTCCCTCCCAGGAAAAACGCCTCATCAATACGGATATTCCATGCGCGCAAGGTGCGAATGACGCGTTCGTGAGCTGGTGCGCATCGGGCGGTGATGAGTGCAGTACGAATAGGCGATTCATTTGCCGGATAATCAAGCTGGATCTGGTGCAGTAAGCCAAGAAAATTCTTGAACGGCCCTCCTGGTAAGGGACGCATGGCTTCAAGCGTCTCGTTGTGCTCAAAAGCATCCAATCCCTCTTGCTTGTAGATGCGTTCCGACTCATCCGAAAACAACACCGCATCTCCATCGAAAGCGATGCGCAACTGAGCTGGATGATCTTCAGCGACAGGTGCAGCAGATGGCAGAATCGTTGCTGCGGCGAAGCCTGCCTCCAGCGCATGACGTACATCGCCAGACTCTGCGGAAAGAAACAGTTGCGCGCCGAAAGCCGAAATATAGGGGTGTGTGCTTTCGCCCCGCGTAAACGCCGCACGGCTGATATTCAGGCCGTGATGCCTGATGGAATTGAAGATGCGTAACCCCGTGTCAGCACTATTGCGCGATAGCAGTATTACCTCGACGCGCGGATTCTCAGGATCACGTTCGTTAAGTGCCAGCAGTTTTTTTACTAGGCTGAACGCTACACCGGGTGCTAGGGGAGTATCCTCACGCTCAACTTGATAAAGGCAGTAAGCATCAATTCCATCATTTTCAAAAACAGTGTGGCTCTCATCCAGATCGAACAGAGCGCGAGATGAAACGGCAACCACCAATTTTGCGAACGTGGGCGTGGCATTCTTTTGCTTGTCTGTCATACACCGCTCTCAAAATAATGTGCAATCCGCACCATCGCCAACGTATCCCTCTCGCAGTACAACAACAGCGCATTATGTAACTGTTGGCGACGCTCTGTTGTACTGTCAGGACGCATGATTTCACTGAATGCCTCTTGTGCCATGCCGCCATTCGCCACTTCCAAAGTGTCATAGGCCAAGTCGGGGGCAATCGTCGGCAGAACAGCCTTGATCGACCATGAGCCGCGCATGTCCGGATGGTAGTAATGTTCGCGCGCAATTGGCAGCAGATCGACCAAGCGGTCAATCGCAGCACTAAGAGCCGGTGCAAGATCGGGGTAGTAATCTGCCAATTCCTGCATGCGGCTGCGTTCAAATGGTGCGTTGTAAACAAAGACAGGCCCGTCTGTGCCAACAGCATCAATCAGGCTTTCCGCGAAGGGTCGGCGTGGATCGCTTTGCCCATCTGCCAGAAATGCACACTGAGTCATCGTACCCTTGGATGTTTCGGTATGGCACGACCACTGGAATGGTACTTGCATATAGGGACGTGTGCCAGCCCAAACCGGAACAGCAGGGTTGATGGTCTCAAAGTCGATGTAATAACGCGGATACGGTAGCGCGGCAATCTGCTTACCTGCTTCTGGATTTAAAAACGCATGACCGCTTTTTGTGACTTGCCAGACACGCTGATGTTTCCAGTTTTCCATGCGTTCTTCAGGCACATCGCGCAGGTCGGTGTAACCTTCGGCGCGTAAGGTGGCCGCCAACGTGCCGCCATACGGCAACACTTCGGGCGGAAATGCATTCTCAATTTCAACCCGTGGTGAGCAGTAGCCAAAAAACGGGCAGTCAAATGGTTTGCTGCATTGAGCGCCGGGCGAGATACACGGTTCGTCACCGGACAACGTTTCACGAGCGGCAATGATCCAGTCGGGTACCTCTGTTCGAATGTCGGCAATCTGATCGCTAATATCGGCGTAGTGGAACAGCCCCTGATAGTCACCACCACCAGGATAGACGAATGAATTATCAATGTGTGCAATTTCCACGCTGGTCAGCGGAAGTTTCGCTCGTTGTGCCACCCAACTTTGAATGGCTGCATCCTCCAGATAATACTCTTTGACACTGGTTGAAGACTTGACTTCAACCATGCGAAAACCACCATCCGCAGGTAGTAACAGATCGGCGCGGATTAGCAGCCCGTCCGACTGAAATGTAGCTTCAAAAATCGGACGACTTTCACCCACCAGAATTTCTTGAGTATCGGCAACCGCCTGCCACAGATCATCGCCGTCAATCAGAATCCCGTCAGGATAAAGCTGCTGCGCCACTTCGCCGACATACGTGCCGGTGGCAAAACGGGTCTGATTACCGTCATCTATTTCCTCCAGTTCAGGCCGGTGTACTTTCAGCCACAACCGTTTAGGGCATTGCCGATGCAGAAGCAATCGGGATTTGGAAAGACCGTGGCGTTTAGGTTGAGTGTTATTCATGGGGAATGTTAGTCAGTGAGAAGGGAGCGCATTATTTAATCAAAGCAACTTTATTTTTAAATGCTTGAGGAAGCCATGAAAGAGACTCATTCAAGAAACTCGATAGTTCAATTCTGGTAAGACAAATGACATTGTCTGCCTCATCACCAATGTACCGCTCATTCGATTGAAATAAAAAAATCTTTTGTTGAAGGTGGGCGTAATTATTTCTGTTTAGCGTTGAATCACCTGTTTTAACTTGTGTCAGTGCCTTTTCGCCATTTTCAGGGTTAATCGCAAGGTACTCAAAACTCATGGTGTCCGCTTTACGAGAGTTGGGCAGAACATGCCATCCCAAACTTTGTAGGTACAAGAAAACCAAATCCTCTGTTTCCTCATCATCGAGCATCATGAAAATATCGGAGTATTTAGCTTTGTCAATTTCATATTCTTGTCGAGATGAAAGGGTATTCCACAAATATTTTGAATATTCCCTTGCACGGGGATCAGCTATCTCCTGAATCGTTCTTGTCGCACGAAAACAGGCAACTACTTTTCCTGGCACTGAATCAATTGGCACGGGCCAAATTTCACAGCGAAAAATGTTCGCTATGTCAATGTCTAGGTCAATGGCCTCAGGGGATGCCCAATATTCCCAGCCAGATTTTACTCGCGCCAAGTAATATTGCCCTGCTGCATCGCGAGTCCATACCAAATCTCCTTCGCTGACCCATTTTTTGATGTATTTGCATTGCTGCAAATTGTCATGCGTCAGCGATGCCTCGTTGAAATACGCATCCCAGTCTTTTGTATTACGCTGAGAATTGGTTCTCCAGCCAACACCCAAAACGCTATTTTTCAAACAATAATCGAATGTCGTTGCCATATCGGCGGTTCCGCCTTGGGGTCGGATATGAATTCTGAATAGGTACATAAGTGCCCCTTAATTGCTGAAAAAATTGTCGTTAGACGGATTGCTATGTGGAAGTGACTTTGCGTATTGTGCGCTAATGTTGCGACAGGTTGCGTCGTGCTTCATTGCTGCACATGTTATCAAAATCCAATAGGACGATTAATACCCTCAGGTTTCACCTGTTATTCGGCCATTACACAGGAGTTCCCATGAGATCACCAATATGTAAAGATTGATACCACTCAGCGTAGATGCGTACAAATCGGCTCGTCATCGCACGGACAAGGGCAACGCGCTGCTCGCATTCCATCAATAAATATTTTTCATCAGACTTATCAGTCGCAGAAGCTTGCCAGTTTTGCCAGTCGTTTTTGTCATCAATGAAGCTTGCTTCCCTCAGTTCTGCTTCACTTTTCATTTCGTAGTGACGCTCGATACTCGTCACGTTGGTCAACTTCCTTGATGGAATTGAATCGCTGTCAGCGCGGTTAGCTTCCAGCGGCCATGCACGCAGGTTACCTATAGACCGATGCCAATGACGGATGATAGGCGGTATGTTGCGGAAACTGTTCCCGGCATCGTTGCGCAAAAAATTTTGAGGATGAATATGGTCGTAATCCCATGGGCGATTTTTGTCCTCAAGATATTCCGGCTGTGAGGGATCAAACTCAGGGAACCATTTATTCAGCCAATGGCGCTGGGCGTACAACAGAATGGAATGGTTATCCCATAACTTATTGTTTATGAACTGATACCAGGCAAGAGGCTTGTTAAATCCTGCCAAATTGGCTCCGGCATGTGCGTTGAACATAGCTTCGACCTGCTCAGGCAATTTATTGGCAAACTTCTGCCAAATATCCCAATTTGCCCATAATTCAGATTTCTGATTTTCAATATTTTCAAGGGCGCCTTTTTCGATTACGAGCTTTAAATCGGCAGGTGATATCAGCGGAATCATCGGCAAAATACCTCGCTCGTCAATTTTTAGCAGTTCGCTAAAGCGCCCCTGATTAAAAAAGTTCTCTATATCGGTTGTACTGTGTAGGTCCGACCACAGGCGCGCTACTGCTGCTGCACCGCGATCCGATGAAAACCAGGACAGGGCAGTCAGGAAACCCAGCGTTTGCTTGTGCCGCATGGCAGTAATGCGGCATGGATCAAGTCCTTTCTGGAGCATGATGTCAATCCAACGAAGAAACAGAAAAAACACTTCTGGTGCCTGTTGGGCAAGTTCTGCGGCCAATACCGGCGGCAAGGCATTGTCGTCTGTTGTCAGGAATTTATGCGCGGTTTCGAATACAGCTATACCCTGTATGAGACTGGATGTTCCTCCACTAATGAAATCTTTCAGATCTTCTGGGAATGATTTGTGATTCTGGTCAAGTCCCCTCATCAATCTGCGAAAATCGCGTACTGACGGTGCGGAAGGTGGTTTTCCTTCCGCAGAACGGGATCGGGCAAGAACCAGCCGAGCGCCAAAAAGAACAAGGCGGGATGGAACGACCATTTTGTGACGAATTTTTTCGATTGCCTGAGGAGCTTCGGTCCAGGCTGCCTTCAGCATTGAGTAGATAAGCTCCTCGCCTTCCAATGGTGTGCCTTTGCTGTTGATGCGCACGAATAACGTCTCGACTGGGTCAGGTCGCTCGTTATTTTCCGTAGTGTCATGAGAATTTTTGCGGTCGTTGATGTCGAGAATTTGAACCGGAATTCCATAACTGCCCTGTAGTTTTCTAATGTCGGCCATCAGCATTTGGAATCTTAAGGAAAGTTTATCTGCCGAGTTTGTTAGTGCAAGTCTGACGGTTGCCTGTTGCTCCAGATGCCGTAAATCTCGGTTGCTGGAATCGCCACCGCTCCAGAATGCAGTCTTATTCAGTTGTTCGAGAATAAATTCCCCTTGTTTGTCCGGTGCAGCCTCCTTGTCGGCAAGCAGCAAAAATGCAAAAGGAATCGGTGCGATGGCATCCCATGGCCAGGCATCCTTTAGTCGAATGTCGCTGATTTTCTGATCCTCACGACCGGTTGCCATGCTGAACGCATTGAGCCAATGTCGAATCTGCTTCAAACGTATCGTTGGACGCTGATAATCGCGCGTGTAGCCCCACGGGTGAGCTTTGGTCAGTGCGCGGAAAACAAATTCAACATCACGCTTATGCGGCGGTGGTGCCAAATCGACCCATAGTGCTCCTTTAGCCTGTTCGGTATCGCTCCTGCCGTCGCGCCAAAGATCAAGATAGCCCAGCGCAATGGCAGTTGCACGCTGTTGCCCATCCAATAAATAGTGCGTGTTTTCAGGAATGCCATCTTCCTGATATTTTAGTGCCGCTGAGCCCAGGTGTTTGGCTTCATTGACAGGTGAAACAAGAAAGGCACCCACGGGAAATCCTTGAACGAGCGAATCCCATACTTCTTCAACTTGCTGTGTTTTCCAGACTGCGCCGCGCTGCAAGGCTGGTAGTCCGGCAACAATGGCGGCATCCGCAGGTCCTGCCTGTACAAGCCGGTCGTCTGCAATCTGCCAGGCTGCAATTTCGGCTAATGTAAGAACCTTCAGAGATTTTGAAAAAATTGTATTCATGTAATTGGTTACCTTTGCCTCGCCAGTTTGTATAATTTACGGATACTACGCCGTTACATACGCTGTATCAGATCGGTATGATTTGAGTGAGTTTTAAAACCCGATTTTCCGTTTCATGCCTTCAGGTTTGACCTGACATTCGGCTGCCAGCCTGTCGATCAAATCCTGTGTGGACTTCATCTTGCGCAGCCGTGACTGTCTGACGACATTGGCAAAATCGCCGGGCGTGAGACAGGTCAGCCGGGATAATTCAACGCGATCCGTATTTGAAACTTCTAACTGGAATTTTGAAACGGTATCTAGGAATATTTGCCAAGCCTGTTCCGGCTTCAGGAAATCAAACTTCACTTTCATGTCGAAGCGCCGCAGTGCCGCTGCATCCAGCGAACCCATCAGATTGGTGGATGCAATGAAGATGCCTTCGAACGATTCCATTTGAGTCAGCATCTCGTTTACCTCGCTGACTTCCCAACTATGGGTCGCACCATTGCGGTCGCGCAGAAAGGTATCTGCCTCATCCAGCAGTAGAACTGCATTCTCTTCGCTGGCCTCGCGGAACATCCGGGCCATGTTTTGCTCGGCGACGCCGACATAGGGGCTCAATATGTCCGATGCACGACGCAGCATCAGCGGGCGATCAAGCGACTCTGCCAGATACCTGCCAAATGCGCTTTTCCCAGTCCCGGGCGGACCATACAGGCACAGCCGACCTTCGCCATGTTCGCGCAGGCCATCACAGACATCTTGAATGTCGCAGTCTGTGTTCAAAATTTCCAGACGATAGTTTGTGTCGTTTTGTGCCGCGTTTCTGGGACTGCGGGCTAGTCCAAGTGCCTCAAGGGTATTTCCTAACACCCGATCCAGCGCTTTTTCGGCATGAAGTTCGGGGTGGCGATTTTTTGCAATCTCGATGACCTTGGCGGCACGCTCGATCACGGCAGGATTGAGATGCTCATGTTCGGCCATGCCGCGTTTCCATGCCGCGCCAACACCAATGCCATCAAGATATTGATCCAGGATTTTGCTGCGCACGCTGCGAGGCGGCGTATTGAGCTCAATGACGTAGTCGAAGCGGCGGATGAACGCATTATCCAGACAGTGCAGATTATTGGACAACCAGAAGGATGGAATCTGATTTTCTTCCAGCAGCTTATTGATCCAGCCCTTCATGCCGCTGGTATTGCTGTCTTCGGAATCGTCATCGTCTTTGCTATTCCGGAAGACATCTTCAACTTCGTCAAACAAAACAAGCGGCAGCGCTGCGTTGGTGGAAAGAATATGCTGCGACAGGCGAAAGGAACGAAAGCGGTTAGCACGCCGTACTGGATCTCCATCGCTATCCTCGGTTGCAATTTCAAAAAGTGGCCGATCGATTTCATGGGCAAGCATTTTGACGAATTCGGTCTTCCCGCTGCCCGGTGTGCCGTAGATCAATACGTTCACACCCGGGCGTTTTTCCGCCAACGCATCGGACAAATAACTTTTCAGTAGCGCAATGTCTTCACTCAGATGGGGATAGTCCTGTATCGTCAGGCGAGCGGGACTGGCCGGGGTGAAATTATCCCTGAACAGGAAATAGGGATCGTCTTGTTTGGTTAATAAATTATCGGCTAAACCCGGTAGTAGGCCGATCTTGTCCATCAGGTCATCGAGCTTGGGCGGAATGGAGATCAGTCCTGCCCGGACGAGCGGTGCCCCCGGTTTAAGTGCCGTTTCGACATCTGTCGAATTTACATCCAGCAGCAACCCGAGGATATTTGCGGCATACAGCAAATCTACTCCCTGTCCTAAACTTAGCAGACAGGTTCTCAATACGAGGTGACGCGATGCAATCACCCGAAAATGCAGAATGGCTTGTTCTGTCTCATTAAGTCCAATGACCTTTCCCAGCCACTGGATGTTTTCGGCAAGTTTGGTCTCGGCGGGCATAGCGGACATTGGGGATTCACCGAATTCGCTGTGCATTTTCTGCAATTCTTTCCTGGCCGAATTTGGGCAAAATTTTTCAGTCTCCAGCAGGTGACTGAGCCCCAATTCATGCAATACATCGTCCTCAGTGCAATGACGTTCGTTGATGATGCCCTTGTGCCCCCCCAGAGAGACCAATAATTGCAACATCCAGTAATGAACGACTTTACGATAGTCGCTGTAAATGGGATGAAATTCGTTGATGTGACTGCGATTTCTGTTCCTTATCATGACGATCTGCCTTGCAGGACTGATCCATCAGTAGTTGGTTCAAGTTGAATATCGAGGTTCATGGCGTGCTTACTTGTTGTGGCTAATGTAAATAGAATAGGCCAGAGTCGCGACAGGATGTGTCGTAATCGGGAATTGTCTGAAAATACTATGGACTGTTTTTCTCCAGCAACCAAACTGGCAACCTATTTCCGTCTTGGAGATGAGGTGGCGGACGATGCACCTTGCGGCACTTATCACATAGTGTTTCAACCCATCGTCCCAGTTTTCTCTCCCCGTCGCATTGTGCAGGCGCACCACACAACTCGCAGATCACCCCCGATGATTCAGAAGCCTTCATGGTAACGGTATAAATTGACTCACTCACATTGCCATGGAACTGCACCCGAAGTGTGCCAAATTTTTGTTTGAGAACTCCCACCGATGGCCAAGCCCTTGATGTTTTTGAGATGCCTTCGAGCGCTGCTGCCGCTTCGATTTCTGCGGAGGTTTGCCAGACCAAATCAAACCAGCCGTCACCGCACTCGAAAGTTTTCTCTCTAAGTTTGCGATAAAGCCTAGGGTAGGCGGTGAGAAGTATTTGAGTGTTTTCTGGGCTCATTGGGGAGAGAAATGCTGAATGAAATTTTCGTAGCGACCACGCGAGGGATGCATTTTGGGTTTTAATATCACCTTCTTTTTCATCTCGCCCAGCAGGCCAAGCACAAATGCCTTGCGCTCTTCAAAACGGTTGGTTGAACCCCAGCCCAGAATCACAATATACGACTCAAGCAACGCATCACGGATAACCTCTGCGGCAATCTCAGTGCGCTGTTTGTTTTTCAATTTTTTTACCATGCTCGTTGCAGTGCCAGTGAGGATTTCCGGGTTACCCCTTTTTAACCGGCGGATTCTCTCAGTAGCATCAGAGATTACCTGAGACAGGGAGGAAAGACTTGAATCACTTATATTATTCATTTCTTCGTCCTCAAAAATATTGCGACCTGCCCATTTTGGATCCTGACTGCGACACATGGCGTCGTAGTCAGGAAATATGATGCGTGCAAGTATATTACTGCAGGGTGAGCACCATGACCTATTCGTCGGCAACTATCAACCCGGACATAAATCAGGCTGAAATCCAAGTGATCGGCATAGGCAGTCATGGCGGCGCCATGCTGGCTCGACTCCGCACCTCCTTGTTGAGCGATGTCAGCTTCTCTATGTTTGCTGAAAATGAATCAACGGAGTTCATCCGACAGAAAATCGCGGGAACAGAGCTGCTCATCATCGTCTCAGACGCCAGTGACGCGGCCGCAGTTCAGTGTGCCGCACTGATAGGTGATATCGCACGGCAGTTGGGGATAACGAGCATCGCTACGCTCACTTACTCCGAACCAGACCTATCTCCGACAGATGCCTACGAGCGCTTAATGTCCGGCATTGGTCAGCATGTCGATTCAATACTTAGACCCTGCATACCGACGAGCTCGGCTGATGTGACTACACCTAACGCAGTAATGCTCGCAATCAACGAGTTGGCATGTGAGGCCATCCGCGCCATCGCAAGCTCAGTCACTGTTCCAGGACTAATCAATATTGGCGTGTGCGATCTCGATGAAATCATTTTTTCAGGTGGTTGCGCAGTCAGGCTGGCGGTTGCAACCGCGACCGGGGAGCAACGTGTCCGACAGGCAACCATGAGCGCATTGGCGGCAGTACTGCTCCCCAAGGAAGATGCAACAACCTTTCGTAGCGTTTTCATCCACCTCGCATCCTCAACTCGGATGAAAGTCAAAGAGGTCGCCACACTTCTGGATTATTTCGATCATGCCAATCAAATACCGGTTGTCATCATGGCGGCGACAATAGATGAGACGCTGGGAAGCCAACTGCGTCTGACGATGCTTGCAGCGAAACAGCAGACAGGTGACTTGACTATGGTTAATGCAGAATGTGCTTCATCAAACAGCTTAATCGATTGCGACATAGCTTGGCGCAACTAGGGCGTTAAATACAACCCTGACGAAACCCGTGTCATAGGTATTTCAGGTTGTAATTATTAGTAATTAATTGAATTTTATTAGAAAGGTATGTGATGAACGGAAAAGTTTCATGTGTAATTGCTGTTGGAGTAATGAGTATTTTTTTGACTGGCTGTTCGAAGACACCGCCAAAATGTTCCGATGAAGACACCACGTCACTGGTCAGAGAAATAATTCTCGACCACTTCGGTGGTAGTGACGGGTTAACGGAAAAGGAGATCCTGGAAAACCTGAAAATTGAGTTACCCAGAGCCAGCGCATATGACGAAAAAATCAAGAAATATAGTTGTGAAGCCAAGTTGGTCGCAGGTAACAAATATCAGTTGCCGATAGCGTATGAATCCCAACTCGATGACCAGAATCAGCATGTCGTATCGGTTAGCGGTATTACGCTGGGCGACAAATTTAATTTGAAAAGTGCTTTTACGGATGCCATTGAAAAATCGCGTAGTACACAGAATGTGGTTGCGCCCCTATCGGCACCGGTTGTAAATGATTCGCAGTCACAAAAAATCGCAGGTGCATGGCAGGGTACGCTGGAAGGTGATGGCGGCATGGAAATTAAAGTGGCACCGACAGGCTTCGAAGTCGCTGTTAATGTCTCCGATGCGTCCGGTTGTTCCGGGTCGGTTGAAGGAAATGGCACATTGACCGGCAATTTGTTGACGCTGATCAAAAAGGAAGAGGATCAGGTTTGCACAATTACCGCCAAGTTTTCGGGAGAGACGGCTGAACTTAGCGAAGACAATTGCTCCCGCTATCACGGTGTTGCATGCGGTTTTTCAGGAATTTTTAAGAAGGTAAAGTAACTCTTTGAATTAATGTAATTTTTATTAACCTGATCTACAGTTACGGAAAACAATAGGCCATGAACTTAGCCGAAACACTCGCAGAAAATTATCAACGTGCCGCACAAGCCATCAGGGAAGCCGATGGTTTGTTGATTGCGGCGGGTGCCGGAATGGGAGTGGATTCCGGCCTGCCGGATTTCCGTGGAAAGGAAGGATTCTGGAAGGCTTATCCGGCTTTGGGTAAGGCCAATATAGAGTTTCAACGTATAGCCTCACCGGAGGCTTTTATGCAAATGCCGCAGCGTGCGTGGGGATTTTATGGGCATCGCCTTAATTTGTATCGCGACACCGTGCCGCACGATGGTTTTCGCTTGCTGCGCGAGATGGTAGCGAGGTTGCCGCAGGGGGCGTTTGTTTACACCAGCAACGTGGACGGGCAATTTCAGAAAGCCGGATTTTCCACAAACAATATGTGCGAACTCCATGGCAGCATCCATTACCTGCAATGCCTGAGCAATTGCCATCAAAGATGGCCAGCTGACGACTTTCATCCAGTAGTAGATATGGAGCAATGCAGGCTGGTTTCACCTTTGCCGCGTTGCCCGCGCTGTCATGAATTGGCCAGACCGAATATCATGATGTTCAATGACTGGCGGTTCATCATGGATCGCGTCGAGCTGCAACAAATTCAGTACGATGTGTGGGCAGGCCGTGTTAAAAATTTCGTCACCATCGAAATTGGCGCGGGCATCAACCTTCCTACCATACGCCGCTTTGCTGAATCAGCCGACAAAGGATTTCTGATTCGTATCAATCCGACTGATGCGCGCATCTCCAATGCATACAACAAACAAGGTGTATCGCTACAGGTCGGGGCGCTGGAAGGATTAAGGGGGATAGCAGCGGCGTTGCTGGCATCGAAATAGAAAAAGTCATGTGATGAGTCGGAGACTAATCGGGCTGTGCTATCAGTGGTTCGGCGCGCGAGTCATGAACGTGCTATCGTCGCATTTAATCCCACTCGTGATGAATGTTGCTTGTTGAGATAATCTGACTTTTGTATAACTGTAGAGGGAAACGCGATGTCAATTCATCTCCAAACTAGCAACAAAGATAGCCTATATACAGCCTTCACTGATGCCTTAGCAGAATTAAAGTGGCGAACACAACGGTCACACAGACTGATAATCTTGAGTTGTTATGTTGATTTTGATGCCATTAGAAAACTGATTAGCTCTGTCCGTAATGAAATAAATCTGACTGAAGTGTCATTAGCATTCGAGTTTTTTGAGGCTTTTAGAGGACGTCAACCCAATGAAACTGTCAAAGAGTTAAAAAACTTGAAATCATGGTGCGACAAAAGTGGCATTGATTTTAATTGGGATGCGATTCGCGCCGGTGCCTTGATGCACGTGAAGGGTTATGCTGTTGTTCAGTATGTGAAAGGTCAACTTGGAGACTCTGGTGTGGTCTGCATAGGTTCCGGCAATGCAACTAAACCCGGATTGGGGTCAAATTCAAAAACCAATGTCGAACTTTTCTATCTGTCTGATAAAAAAGAAGATATTAGTGAGTTTCAGAAGGTTTGTAATCGGTTGCTGAAGAAGAGTCGCAGTCTTGATAAAGCGTCTCGACGCGCAGATGCCTATGAATTTGCATACACTTTGCTCGCAACGGGAATTTTTCTTCATGACTGGCGAGATTCTTTAACATCTCAGATAGGGATCAAATACACACTTACTTCGGAAGGGAAGGCTGCTATAGCCGTGAATGATGAGTTGAAGCAACTTGGCTTTGATATCGATCAAGCGACGATCAACCGCAACCCGCTAGAAACAGTTGATTTCTCGTTTACACGCACCCTACCAAAAAGTTTTACGAGTAGTTACACGGTTGATACGGTGATAGGCCGCTGGTGCCCACTTTCCGTATGGAGCATTGTGGAAAGAACCGTTGAACGTGATGAAGATTTTCAGGATTTCCTTGTCTCTTTTCGCGAAGCCACAGAACCAGATAAGCTTAAGCAAGTTGCTGAGCAGGAAAGCCAAGTCGCTGCGCGTCTAATTGATCGTGGATTTGTGACAGAAGCACCGGAGCGTGTTGAACGTTGGCTGGGAAAAATCGAAGCGTTGAGAAATAGTGAGGATAAACTTGCCCGTATCTTTCTGAAATTCATGCCCTTTGATCTTCCCTATGACTATTCAGCACGTGAGCAGATTATGGACTTGCACGACAGCCTTTTCGAATCTTTAGCGATGAAAAGGAATAAGTCATTCGTAGCAAATAAAATCGAGCAGGTTGAAGAGCATGGCGACCTTGGTTTGTTGGAGCTGACTGACAGAGAATGTGCAAATCTGGAAAAACTTCTAGCTGAATGAGTGCATCCTCAAAACTATCTATCTGGATCTGTCGCGTCGCATTATGACGCGACTACATGCAATGATGTCGTCATCTACTCAAGGAGATGGTGATGTTCAAAGCTCACAATTCGGCAATCAACCTGTCCGACATCAAGTTCGACGAAACAGAGGCTGCGTACCAACCGCTGCTGGCTATCTGGGCGATCAAGCTGGCGATTGCTTGTGGATGGTATCGAAAACCGCATGCACACAAGCTACCTCTGATTCTGCGTGAGGATGACTTTGCAGGGCTGACGGGTGTTGTTTTGCCTCTGGAATATGATGAGGATGGCGACGTTAAAGTCCGTTTTGAGCGTTACGCTAAATTGACCAATGCCAAGATATTGACGCTATTCAAGAAACGCTTGGCTGAGCTTGCTAAAGCAGATGTCCCGAATGATTTGCCGCTGTTCTCAAATGTGGAAATTCTGGGCGGTATCGTTGGTTTAACTCAAACAGAAAAAGTATTGCTGGTTTTCATAACGGCGCTGACTGCCTTTGCGGAATTCAGGAAAGTCATTGCTTCGACCAGCCACGCAGTTTCTACTTCGGCACTATCCAAAATCCTCGCCACCACGTTGAATTTGCCCGAGGGGGAGATTCAGGCAGCTATACGCGATGATGGTTTGCTGACCTTGACCGGGATAATCGAGGTAGATAAACATTCCGGCGATATTGAGCGAAAGCTCGAAGTGAGCGACAGATTCGCTGAAATGCTGTTGATGCCGGGCGCGAATGAGGAAGACCTCATCCGGCATTTTCTTAAAAGTGCCGGAAAATCCAGCCTCCATCTGACTGATTATCCGCACTTTGCCAATGACATACAGGTGCTGTCCGCCTATTTGAGCAAGTCACTGGCGGGCAAGGAAGCGGGCGTAAACATACTGTTTTATGGCGCACCCGGCACGGGAAAAACAGAACTGGTTAAGGCCCTGGCAGAATCACTTCAGGCTGATCTTTATGAAATCGCCTATACGGATGAATCTGGCGATCCAGTGAAAGGGACGCAACGTTTAAAGGCATTTAACTTGTGCCAGCATATCCTCGCGCGCAAGCCGAATGCCATGTTGCTGTTTGACGAAGTGGAGGACGTATTCGAAAAACAGAATATGTTTGTCAGGATGTTTGGCGGCGGCACCAATCCTGACAAGGGAAAGGCATGGATCAATCGTTCGCTGGAGATGAGCTCGACCCCGGCCATTTGGGTGACAAATGATGAGGACATTGATCCGGCTTATCTGCGCCGCTTTGATTATTCTGTGCGCTTTCCGATTCCACCGCAAAAAGTGCGTCAAAAAATTGCACGGCATCATCTGGGACAATTCAATCCAAGCGAGGATTGGCTGGCACGTATTGCAGCCAATGATCAGGTTTCACCGGGTCAATTGGAACGCGCTGCCAAGGTGGCGCGCATCGTCGGGGCAGAAAACGCTGAAATAGCTCAGATGCTGGTCGAGCAAACGCTGGATCGCAGCGTCACTTTACTGGGGCAGAAGCGTGTACCGAGTCGCAATGTGCTGCGTACCGGTTATGACCTCGGATTTATCAATACTGACCTGCCTGTTACCAAGCTGGTTAATGCAATGAAGTTCAACGCCGGCGGCACGTACTGTTTTTACGGACCAGCCGGGACAGGAAAGAGTGAGCTGGCACGCTATATGGCTGATGAAATCGGCAAACCATTATTGTTGCGCCGTGCATCCGACATTTTGAGTAAGTGGGTGGGAGGTTCAGAGAAAAACATCGCCGATATGTTCGCCGAAGCGCGCCAGCAGGATGCTGTGCTGGTGCTGGATGAGGCGGATAGTTTTCTGGCGGATCGGCGCGATGCCAAGCAAAGCTGGGAGGTCACGCAGGTCAATGAGTTGCTTACCCAGATGGAAGCATTCGAAGGCATTTTTGTCTGCACGACCAATTTGATGGATCGACTCGATCAGGCTTGCCTGCGCCGCTTTGCTTTCAAGATTAAATTCGATTTTCTGACAGCCGAACAGCGTTGGTTGATGTATCTGAATGAGCTGACACGCATGGGCTGCGATATTGCCCCGTCTACGGAATGTGCGCGTAATGTGCGCAGCTTAGATACTCTGACACCGGGTGATTTTGCGGTGGTATCCCGTCAAGTTGCCATGCTGGGCGAAGCGCCTACACCGGAGTCTATTTATGAGGTGTTGCGCGGAGAGTGTAACGCCAAAGAAAAAATGAGCAAGCCGATGGGTTTTATGAAATAACCGAAATCTGGTGGGGCGCGCCTTGTTTTGACGCGATACCGGCTTACACTATTAACCGTTGCAATTGGCAACGACCATCACAGGAGCTGTCATGAAAATCACACTATCCATTGATTCACGCGAATCCATCGAAATTAATCATTCGGATTTGGCGCATTTTGCCGATTGGATGGATGACGAATTACGCTATTCTGCTTTCTTTGCTCGATTGGCAGCGCATCCGTCCAGCGAGGTGCGTTGTTCGATGGCTGGTAAATATTCTTTACCAACGGAGATGCTTGAACAGTTGGCGCGAGATACGAGTATTGAGGTGGTGCGTCGAGTAGCTAATAACGACCATGCGTTGCGACTGTTATCTCTGTCTATGTTGATGGAGATGTCCCAGCGTGATGTGAGTGTCGCCGCTGATATTGCTGATAATCTGTCTGTGTTTGGCAAGCACGAGCGTGAAGCACTTATTTGTGAGCTTGTAAAACATAGCGATCCCAAGGTGGTCGAGGCCGTTGAAAATTTTGTTCGCGATGCGCAATGAATCCAAAAAATATTCCAACCGATGGGGTTCATAAATTGATCTGTGGATACTCGACTCGAGAAACAGGGTGGATGGTAGTGGAACCAATATTTTCGATTACAGATGTTGAAACAGCTTTCAAGGCGGTAGCGCTCAACGGCACAGCCTTGCAATTTGTATTGCATGATTTGCGTACCGAGGCATTGGCGCTGGTCGCGATAGAACAAAATGCTCATGCGTTGAAATATGTGCCGATACAGTATCGTACTGAGGCCGTGTTGCTTAAGGCTCTGGAGTCGGATATCTATGTGCTGCCACATATCCCTGAACAAGCGTGGAGCGAAGCGATTGCCGTCAAGGTGGTTGCCAGGCACGCTTTGGATCTGGAGCATGTACCCTTGAAATTTCTCACTGAATTGGTTGTACTCAAGGCTGTGCAAGGCAATGGTATGGCGCTGGAGCATGTGCCAAAGCAATTTCTTACCCAGTTATTGGTTGATGTTGCGGTGGCGGGTTGTAACAAGGCATTGCAATACGCCCCGCGAGAATTCCGCACCGAAGAGGCATTACTTCGAGCGGGTCTTATGTACAAATTCAATTATCAGTTCCTTGTGCCGGGTGACGATCCATTTTTTACCTGCATTGTGCCGACGGAATGGCTCTCAAAAAATCTGCCGACAATGGGTGGCGATGTTGCCTATGTTTCCCCGCAAAGTCAGCAGGAGATACGCACTGATTATATTTTTGAGGTTTCAGAGGGCGATGCTGCGAGCCAGTCGCGAACCATCATTCTGGAGATACACCATAAAGAATGGACAGCGGAAACTGGTCAGGCTGCCACTCACACCAGACTTCTTGCTGAGCCAGTAACAATTCACTGCCGCGCTATAGGGGATAGCGAGGTAAATAACGACTGGTGTGTTGAGGTGTTGCTGTTGAACCACTTCTTTGGTTCATGCGCCTTATCCGCATCCATGGGAAATCATTATTTGGATTACGCAGATGTCTATACCGTGATGCAGATGAGTCCAGAATTTGACTTTGAATTCGGTATCGGTGCGATGCCAGCGGATATTCTCCCTGGAATTCTGGAACGTGTAATGCCTACTGGATACAAGTCAGCATTTTTAATGCTATCTGGTAAAAGCGGGAAGGTTGGCTTGGCGCATCTCGACGAGTTAGCGCAGGCATTCGATTCTGACGAAGCGTCGCTCCTTTTTAGTGATGTCGCTGTTGATCAGGACAAGATGCTGATCAGCGTGTTGCTTGGTCGCTGAAAAAATTCGAATCAGGCATAGGCAGAGGCTGCCTGTTTAAGTGTTTCGTAAATATCTGTTCGCAGCTCCATAGGTGCCAGTACCTCAATTCCTGCTCCATGAGACAAAATCCACCACTGGAGTTGCATTGAGTCGGGAACCGTTGCCGTTAGCCGAGTCTTGTCACCGTCAACGATCAGCTTCTGATCTGTTGATAAAGGTGTTTCAGTTATAAATTTTGCCAGCCAATCATTTACATACGCTTCGAGGTGTAAAAATTTGCCATTGCCGAATTGAAGCGCTCCGGAGTTGATGTAGTCATCCAGATTGAAATCTCCTGGACGGACGACATCCTCGTCGAGCTTGACGGCCTTGCTTATGCGGTGAAGTGCATATAAGCGAGCATCTGAATAGTCGAAGGCGGTCGCAACCAGATAAGTGACCGAGCCGCGATTAACCAGTCCTAACGGTTGAAGCTTCATGATAGCCGATTGCTCCGAGTTCATGGATTGATATTCGGCTTCAAGCTTTTTGTTGAGTAGCAGCGAGTCTTGCACAATTTCCAGTACTTCCTGGTTAACCTGGGGCGGCAACAAGGGAAGTGTCGGCTGCACGTTTCTAACCTTGCTCGCCCACTGGGCGTTGGGATTTTCTGCATCGAGTGAAGCAAGCTTTTCCTGTGCTTGTTTGAAGTTGCTTTCCAATGAGGCAAGCACAGACTGAGGCAGCAAAGGTTTTAGCGTGTCTTCAACCAGTTTCATTGAAAGCGCTTCAGCAACGGTCAAGCCGGGTAGATCTGCCGACCTGCCATCCATCCATTTCCAGCCGTAAGGAATGCTTTGATCCTTGCAATCAAGCGGGAACGGGCCGCTCAGCGTCGTCAGGTCGCGCTCAATTTGGCGCTTGCTGACTTTGAATCCGGCATCGTTCAGCGTAACGGCCAAGTCCTTTGCGGTTTTGCCCGTTCCTCGTTTTGGCAGAAGTTTAAGTAATTCCCATTGGCGTATCAGCGTATTTCTGGTTGTATCGGATGGCATTGGAAGTCTTCCTGGAAAAATGTGGCATGCGTGAACCATCATACTCAATTGCGAGTCAAAATGTGACGCGATTGATGTTTTAAATTCACAAATACGACTTGTTGTGACGCGGTAAGATGCTATCTTATTTGTGTAGCGATGCCACGTTAAGGAATATTGTCCTTAAGGCGAAGTGGTATCGCCATGCTTTTCCGCACACGATTGTCCAGGGAATTTGATTAAATGAAAACATCAACTAACGTCATGGTTGCTGACGCGACGCGACTTTTGGATGCACACCCTGACTTTAAGGTCATTCGTCGGATTTTGCCTCGTGCCACATTCGGAGATCATGAAGGAAGGGTGCTATCCAAGGGCGTAGTGGTCGATACCGAAACGACAGGCATCAATCCGGACAAGGATGCAATTATCGAACTAGGTATGGTGCTGTTTGAGTTTGATCCGGAAACAGGCAGTGCATATCGGGTTCTGGGTACCTTCGATCAACTGGAAGAACCGGGTTTCCCTGTTCCTCCCGAATCCACAGCCGTTCACGGCATTACCGATGAAATGGTTGCGGGTCAGAAAATCAATGATGACGAGGTGGCTTCGTTTCTCGATGGTGTCAGTCTGGTGATTGCCCATAACTCCAAGTTCGACCGTGTTTTTCTTGAAAAGCGCTTGCCGATTTTTGAGACGCTACCTTGGGGGTGTTCATTTGCTCAAGTGGACTGGAGCGGCGAAGGCATCGGCTCCGCCAAGCTGGATTACATTTCGTACCAATATGGCTTTTTCTATGAAGCGCATCGGGCAGAAAATGACTGTTACGCTTTGCTGGAGATATTGCAACAGCCGCTGCTCAAGTCTGGCGAGTTGGTTTTGAAATCCATATTAAATCGTTTGGGGCAGAAAAGTTATCAGGTTTTTGCGACTGGCTCACCCTTTGAAACAAAAGATGTCCTCAAGTCGCGTGGCTACCGATGGGATGGCGAGAAGAAGTGCTGGCACACCACGGTTGTAGGCGATGATGCGATCAAGGCTGAGGTTGAATGGTTAAAGGACACCGTTTATAGCGGAAAAAAAGCTAAGGTCGAAATTGCAGTGCACAACTGCATGACACGATTTTCGAATCGAACTGGCAATCGTGCCATCAGAGAAATATAGATTATTACGACTTGTTCGATAATCCCCCCTGAAATTAGTTGCGATTAGAAGTAGAATTTTCTCACTTGGAAATAGAGGAATTTTTACATGAAGTTATCACGCTTTTCAGATAGCCAGATCATCGCAATTCTTAAGCAGGCCGAGGGCGGCAGCCCCGTACCTGA
>Ga0209231_1000187_pt1 | contig 43115 bp, 33 predicted proteins | sample Deesub45470m_DNA_FD_188086 | JGI IMG/M metagenome (GOLD analysis project Ga0209231, IMG submission 188086) | Deep subsurface microbial communities from North Pacific Ocean - 450_OLKR46/470m Metagenome (SPAdes) (version 2) | ecosystem: Environmental > Terrestrial > Deep subsurface > Unclassified ... | reverse complement strand
CAGCTAAACATACTAAGTATTTTTACTTAATTAAATAAAACATAAATTCAATGTCTGTCAATAACATTTTAAAAAAAATCAAACTTGCTAGAATAAATAAAAATTATTCCCAAAAAGATATGGCTGAAAAGCTAATGATATCAATTCCTACTTATTCTAGATTTGAGCGTGGTATTACCAAAACAAATTATAATTTTCTAACAAAAGTTTGTAATTTATTAGGCATAAACATTAACCTTTTAGATACAGCAATAGATATGGACTTAGTGGAAGATTTTCTTCCTGTTTATGAAACTACATCATCAAAAACAACTACTACAAGTTCTATATCTCAAAAAGAAATTGAGGTTCTTATTAAATTACTCGAAAAACAACAGCAGGTTAACAAACTAATTTTAGAGAAATTAATACACTTAAAAGCTAAGAGTATCTAACACTAATCCATCATAAGCTAATTCAATAAAATTGGGTAATTCTTTCTGAACATCTTCATGTTTTCCCATTAAATGACTAATGTGAATTAAATATGCTTTTTTAGGTTTGAGCATTTTTAATAGCTCAACTGCTTCATCTAAATTATAATGAGATATATGTTTTTCTTTTCTGAGTGCATCTAATACTATAATTTCTGCTCCTTTAATTTTTTCAAGCTCTTGGGCATCAATTTTATTAGTATCAGTAATGTAGGCAAAATTGTCTATTCTAAAAGCTTTTACAGGCATTTTATAGTGCCAAACACTTATAGGAATTAAATCAATATCCCCAATAGTAAAGGGTATATCATCAATGGTATGTAGCTTTAATTCTGGGACTCCGGGATATTTGTATTCAGAAAAAGCATAATGAAATTCTCTTATTAATGCCGACTGCACTTCTGAAGTAGCATAAATAGGTAATATACTTTTTTGCTTGAAATTAAACGCCCTAACATCATCTAGTCCAGCAATATGATCTTTATGTTCGTGAGTAAATACGACAGCATCTAACTGTTGTACATTTGCTCTTAGCATTTGCTGCCTAAAATCGGGACCTGTATCTATAACAATGGTAGTTTTTTTTGTTTGCACTAAAATTGAAGTACGCAAACGATTGTCTTTAGGGTTTTCAGACATACAAACCTTACAGTTACAAGCTATAACCGGTACTCCTTGTGATGTTCCTGTTCCTAAAAATGTTATTCGCATCTTTATTTTTATACAGTTTAAAAATCTACCAATGCTTTCAATGCTGTTTTAAAGCGTTCTTTAGGCATAAAATTTTGTTCTAATTCTCCAATAAATGGTACGGGAGTATCTAAACTTGCCACACGTTTTATTGGTGCATCTAAATATTCAAAGCAATTTTCGGTAATTAAAGCACTTAATTCTCCTCCTATCCCATTAAACATGGTGGCTTCGTGCAAAATAATTACTCTGTTAGTTTTCTTTACAGAATTAAAAATGGTTTCCGTATCCAAAGGTACTAAAGTTCTTAAATCTATTAAATCTGCTGAAATTTCCGGGTTTTCATCTAACGTTTCTAATGACCAATGTACGCCCATTCCGTAAGTTACAATGGTTACTTGTTCTCCTTCTCTCACTAAACTTGCTTTACCAAAAGGCAAGGTATAATAATCATCAGGAACTTCTTGTGTAATGCTTCTGTACAACCCTTTATGCTCAAAATACATTACCGGATTTGGGTCTTCAAAAGCAGTATTCAACAAGCCTTTTGCATCATAAGGAAAAGCAGGATAAACAACTTTTAACCCTGGAACTTGTGTAAACCAAGCTTCATTGCTTTGAGAGTGAAACGGTCCTGCTGCCATTCCTCCACCTGTTGGCATTCTTACAACCACATCGGCATTTTGTTGCCAACGGTAATGACTTTTAGCTAAATTATTACAAATTTGAGTAATGCCTTCACTAACAAAATCGGCAAACTGCATTTCTACCATAGCTTTTTGTCCGTTAATAGAAAGTCCTAAACCTGCTCCTAAAATAGCAGATTCGCAAAGCGGTGTATTTCTAACTCTTTCTTTACCAAACTGAGCTACAAAGCCATCCGTAATTTTAAAAACGCCTCCATAATCCGCAATGTCTTGCCCCATCAAGACTAAGTTTGGATGTTTTTCCATGCTTTGTCTTAAGCCATCAGAAATAGCATCAATTAATCTTTTCTCCGATTTTTTTTCTGTTGCAGGTGTTGTTTCTGAAAAAGAAAATGGTGCATAAACATCATTCAATTCTGTTTCAAGGTCTGCTACAATTTTTGGTTCGTTATAAGCTTTTTCCCAATCTCTATTTATTTCCTCCTTTATCTCAGCTTTAATTGCTTCAATTTTAGCATTATCTAATACTTTTTCGGCTAACAAATAATTCTCGTAATTTACTACAGGATCTTTTTGCTGCCATTCGTCCATCAATTCCTGAGGAACATACTTAGTACCAGAAGCTTCTTCGTGTCCTCGCATTCTGAAAGTAAGTGCTTCAACTAAAACAGGTCGTGGTTTTTTACGAATAGAATCTGCAATCTGACTAATTTTATGGTAAACATCTAAAATATTATTTCCATCAATTAATTCTGTTTCAATACCGTAACCAATTCCTTTATCCACAAAATTTTTGCAAATAAATTGCTCGCTAGAAGGAGTTGAAAGTCCATAACCATTATTTTCTACTAAAATAATTATCGGCAACTGCCAAACAGCAGCAGTATTAATAGCTTCATGAAAATCTCCCTCACTAGCACCACCATCTCCAGTAAAAACTAAAGTAACTTTTCCTTCATCATTCAATTTTTTACCTAAAGCAATTCCGTCAGCCACCCCCATTTGAGGTCCTAAATGAGAAATCATCCCAACAATTTTAAAATCTTGTGTTCCGAAATGAAAAGAACGATCTCTACCTTTGGTAAAACCATTCATTTTTCCTTGAAATTGTGAAAACAAGCGATGTAAAGGAATATCTCTGCTGGTAAAAACACCTAAATTTCTGTGCATGGGTAAAATATATTCATCTTTTTCTAATGCTAAAGCTGCTCCAACCGAAATAGCTTCCTGACCTATTCCTGAAAACCACTTTGAAACTCTTCCCTGACGAAGTAAAATCAACATTTTCTCTTCAATCAGACGTGGTTTTAATAAATTTTTATAAAGCTTAACAAGCTCTTCATCTGTATATTTTCTTCTGTTAAATGTCAACGCCATAAGTTGTGTATTTTGAAGTGCCAAATTTAACCGATTTTACCTAACTTCGTACTTTATTAATATAAAAATATAAAAATGAATATTCAGGAAATAATTGCCGGAATATGTATTTTAGGAGCTGTAATTTTCTTAGTTTACAAGTATATTATTAAAAGAAAAAAACACGATTGTGATGATTGTGGACTAAAATAAATAAGCATGTCTGAAGGGAAAAACCGAGCAAACATTACTATTGGTGACGAAGTGGAAGTGGTGCAAAAACATCATCAATCTTCTGGAGAGCTTACACAAGGAATTGTAAAAAGAATTTTAACCAACTCTAAAACTCATCCTCATGGCATTAAAGTTATGCTCGAATCGGGAATTGTAGGAAGAGTTAAAAATATTATTAAAGACTAAAACATGGGATTGACTAATAACGATATATTTAAAAAATTAAGAGTTGCTCACAAACTCAGAGATGAAGACATTGTAAACATTTGTGCTTTAGTAGATTTTAAAATTACCAAAAGCGAATTAGGTGCTTTTTTCAGAAATGAAAGTCACCCGAAATATATGGAATGTGGCGACCAAATTCTACGTAATTTCTTAAACGGATTAATTATTCATTTACGAGGACCAATGCCAAAGAAAGAAGATAAAGCATCTCATTAACCTTGTATTATTCTTTTAAATTTATTTATTAGTTTTGTGATAGACATCTTTTTACAAACAATTAATTGAATTACAATAATTTAAAAACTTATTATTCCAAACTAAACGTTTTCTTTCAGTTAATCCGAAAAAATGATCATCCCTAATTATTTATCTCACCTCATTCCTTTTGCCAAACGAATTGGTTTAGCTTTTTTGGTTTTTACATTATGTAGAATTTTCTTTTACATTGTCAATCAATCTCATTTTCAAGATGTTGTTTTTATGGACTTTATCTATGGAATTCGTTTTGATGCTGTTGCTATTGCTTACTTGTATTTACCTTTTATATTAATGTCGGTACTTCCTTTTTCGTTTAGAAGTTTTAGAAAGTATCAGCGAACTTTAGCTATCCTATTCTATATTCCTAATACCATTGCTATCATTTTAAATCTAGTAGATGTTGCTTACTTCGATTTTACCATGAAAAGAACCACTACAGATTTATTCAGCATGATTGGTGCCGGTGGTGGAGAAGATTTTATGACCTTATTACCTTCTTATATCATCGATTTTTTATACGATTATATTTTACTGGCATTTTTAATTTGGTTTTCGTGGTATGTTTATAAAAAATATTGCCGTTTTAAAGGCATGTTTTATCCTTATGTCAAGAAAAATTACATTATTCAATCTTCTATTTTTGTTGGAGTAATGTTGTTTACCATTTTGGCTATGCGAGGAGGTTTACAACTAAGACCACTAAATAGTGTTAGTGCCGGACAATATACACACGCCCAAAATGTAGCTATCGTTTTAAATACACCTTTCACCGTTTTAAAATCGCTCACCAAAGAAAAAGCTAAACCCATCAATTTTTATACTGATGATGAACTTGAAAGTCTCTATTCTCCAACTCTGATTGTTGAAGCAAAAAATCCACCTAACAAAAAAAATATTGTTTTTATTATTATTGAAAGTCTTGCTAAAGAATATGTTGGCTACCACAACAATAAAGGATATACGCCATTTTTAGATTCTTTAATGACAGAAAGCTATGTGTTTACAAACGCTTATGCCAACGGACAAAAATCTATTGAATCTTTACCTTCCATTTTAGCAAGTTTACCTCAATTAATGAATACGCCATTAGTAGTTTCTAACTATGGCAGTAATGCTATTGATGGCTTACCTAAAATCTTGAAAACACACGGCTACAACACTTCTTTCTATCATTCAGGAAGCAATGGCACTATGGGCTTTGACGCTTTTTCGAGTATGGCAGGAACTGAAAATTATTTTGGTTTAGATGAATACCCTGAAAAAGACAAGCATTATGATGGCAAGTGGGGCATTTTTGATGAGCCTTATTTACAATATTTTGCTAATGAATTAAATAAAAAAGAAACACCCTTTTTTAGCACCATTTTTACTATTTCATCACATCATCCTTATACCATTCCGGAAGAACATATTGGTAAATTCCCTAAAGGAACGTTACCTATGCATGAGGTAGTTGGTTATACAGATTATGCCTTAAAAAAATTCTTTGAAACCGCTAAAAAAATGCCTTGGTACAACAACACGTTGTTTATTATTACTGCAGATCATTCCACACATTCTGAACAAGCAAAATATAACACCCCAATAGGACGATTTGCAATACCTGCTTTAATTTTTGAGCCTAGCAAAAAACTTAAAGGCGAGTATGATGCTCTTTTTCAACAAATAGATATTGCTCCATCACTATTAGGTTGGCTAGGAATTCCTACAAAATCAATAGCTTTTGGAAGAAATATTTTTAACAAAAATCCTAAGAACCCTTTTGTAGTTAATTTTATTAATGGTGTTTATCAACTCTATCAAGATGATTATGTTTTGTTTTTTGATGGTAAAAAAACGATAGCCTTTTATGACATTTCAAAAGATGAATTGCTAATGAACAACCTACTAAAAACACAACTTAATGGAGAGGAATTAATCAAAAAAACGGATATGGAAGTTTTTATGAAAGCCATTGTTCAGCAATACAACAATCGACTAATAAACAACCAATTATCTATTAGCAAATAATTTATTTGATAAGTTATGTCTAAAACCAAAGTGCTTTTCATTATTAACCCTATTTCTGGAACAGGAAGACAAAAAATAGTGGAAAAACTACTAGAAAAACATTTGGATACTCAACACATTGAATACGATATAATTTATACCGAAAGAGCTAAACACGCCATTGAAATTGCTAAAGAAGCTAAAAACAAATATGATATTATTACCGCTGTTGGCGGAGACGGATCTGTAAACGAAGTTGGCAGTCAACTAATTGGAAGCAATACTACTTTAGCAATAATTCCTGTTGGTTCGGGAAATGGTTTGGCAAGACATTTAAAAATTCCATTAACCATTCAAAATGCAATTGAAACCATTAACCATCTTAAAAAAACTACCATTGATGTAGTTAAAATTAATGATGGCTATTTTTTAGGAACTGCAGGAACAGGTTTTGATGCTCGTATTGGCTGGTTATTTTCTCAATCGAAAAAAAGAGGTTTTTGGACCTATTTTAAAATTACCATAAAAGAATATTTCAACTACCCCGAAGGAGTTTATGATATTTCTATTGATGGTGAAAAAATCAATACCAAAGCCTTACTCATCACTTTTGCTAATTCTAACCAATATGGCAATAATGCTTATATCTCTCCTAATTCTAGGCTTGATGATGGTTTAATAAGAATAATAATAATGAAGAAATTTCCTTTAATTTATTCCCTTAATTTTGCTTATAAACTTTTTAATAAAAAAATTAACACATTTAAGTACATAAAGGAGTTGAAAGGGAAAAACATTACTATTGTTCCGCCAAAGAAAGAGTTACATATTGATGGAGAACCAGCTTTAACAGAAAGTGAAATTAATTTAACCATTCAGCCTTTAGCTTTAAAAATTATTATACCATGAGCAAGAAAAACATAGTATATTCTACCAACAAAAACTTTGAGTACGAAGACGACTTTGATGAAGAAATGGAAACCCTTTCTCTTGAAGCACAAAAACTAAAAGTAATAATTGACCGTAAACAACGTAAAGGTAAGTCAGTAACTTTAATTACAGATTTTGTTGGCACTGATAATGACTTACAAACTTTAGGTAAAATCCTTAAGCAAAAATGCGGAGTTGGAGGAAGTGCAAAAGACGGAGAAATTTTAATTCAAGGAGAGCATAAAGATAAAGTTTTTGATATCCTCTTAAAAATGGGATACAAACAAACAAAAAAAGTAGGAGGATAAAAAACTTAAAGCTCTTAATGAATTTACAGCATTATTGTTTATTATTGTATAATAAAGCATTTTGATTGAACTATAGGCAACTTACATATCACTTTTTAACATTTACACTGCTTATAGTAAGTGTTTTTTGTTTTAATCTAAAAGTTTTTGGACAAACTTACAATTTCAGTTATTTTAATGTACCAGAAGGATTGCCACAATCTTCCGTGAATGCAATCTATAATGACTCTAGAGGATATTTATGGGTAGCTACTTCGGGAGGTGGTGTTGCTCAATTTGATGGCAAAGTTTTTAAAAAATATAATGAAAAAGATGGTTTAGCAGGTAACATAGTTACTGGAATTGCTGAAGATAAAGAAGGTAACATGTGGTTTACCTCTACCTGGGGAGGTGTTTCTAAATACAATGGCAGAAACATGGTTGTATTAACTAAAAATGATGGACTTCAAAATAATTCTAATAACTGTATTTTTATCGATAACAAAGATAGGATTTGGATAGGAAGCACCTCAGGATTGTGCTATTACGAAAATGGTTTTTTTCACACCTTAAACAAAAGTTTTTTTAATACATCTGTCAATTTTATTACCTCCGACAGTAAAAATAATATTTGGGTTGGAACAACAGATGGCTTAATAAAAATAAATGGAAAAGACACATTGTATTTTAATACTGAAAATAATTTACCTTCAAACAACATTACTTCTCTATTACAAAATAATGAAGGCAACTACTTAGTTGGATTTAAAGATGCCGGAATACATAAAATACTTGCCGGTAGTATTGATAAAGATGCTAAATTAGAAGTAGAAACAATTAATTCTTCACATAGGGTTTCTTCTATATTAGAAGATAATGACAAAAATATTTGGTACTCAACTTTCAACAATGGAATTTATCATGTAAATATAAGTACCAATGAAATTAAGCATATTAGTAAAGAAAATGGTCTTGAAACAAACAATATAAATACCTTATATAAAGATAGAATTGGTAATATTTGGATAGGAACTAATGGCTCCGGTATAATTAGAGTAAATAATACTGCTTTTACTTATTTTAATGAAATTGTTGGTTTAAATCAAAACGATATTTTTGGAATTACACATGATAACAATGAAAACATTTGGGTTGCAACAGCAAGTAGTGGCATTTATAAATATAATGGTAATTTCTCGACCCAATTTACTGAACTAAACGGATTAGGTAGTAACACGGTAAGAGCTATTACAAAAGATAATAAAGGTGATTTATGGTTTGCCACTTCAAAAGGACTTAGCAAATACAGTAATGGAACTTTTAGAAATTATACTACAAAAGATGGATTACCTTCCGATGAAATAAAGAGTTTACTTTTCGACAAGAGAGGATATTTATGGATAGGAACTAATGGTGGTGGATTATGTAAATATGATTTTAACACTTTTACTACTTACACTACAGATAATGGACTTTCTCATAACTATATACACTCTTTATTTTTAGATAAAAGTAAAAATTTATGGATAGGAACAGGAAATGGAATAAACCGTATGAGTAAAGAAGTAATTACCAGCTTTCCTGTTTCAAAAATTTGTAATTCTTATATCAGTAGTATTACTGAAGATGCTTTTGGAAACATTTGGTTTGGCACCGACCGTTGTTTAACCAAATATGATGGAATTGACTTTACTTCATTTACTACAAAAAACGGTTTATCCTCTGATGTGATTTATTTAGTCCATTTTCATAAAAGAGGACATTTATGGATTGGAACTAACAACGGATTAGATAAATTTACATTTAATAGTTACGGACAAGTAGATGAAATAAAAAATTATGGTTTAAGTGATGGTTTTAGAGGAGTTGAATGTAATAGTAGAGCTATTTATGAAGATGAAAAAAATAATCTATGGATTGGAACCGTTAAAGGCTTAATAAAATATACCCCTTCAGAAGACAGAGAAAATGTTTTTGAATCTAAAACACATATTACAAGTGTTAAACTATTTTTCGAAAATGTTGATTGGTTAAAACATTCAAAAGAATTATCCAAATGGTATAATTTACCAGAAAAAATTGAACTTAAATACAATCAAAACCATTTAACTTTTGAATTTAACTCCATCAATCTTTCTCATCCTGAAGCAGTACTGTATAGCTTTAAATTAGAAGGTTTTGATAATGATTGGTTTCCTGCCACTACAAAAGATGTAGCCACCTACTCTAATCTACCACCGGGAACTTACACTTTTAAAGTAAAATCAAGAAATAATGATGGTGTTTGGAACCAACAACCAGTTACTTTTTCATTTACCATTAAAGCTCCTTTTTGGCAATCGTGGTGGTTTTATTTAATTGTTGGTTTAGGAACTTTTTATTTAGTTTTTAGAATTGCTACCTATAAAGAAAAAAGACAATTACAAATTAGTAAAGAACTTGAAGAAAAAGTTAAAGAAAGAACAATGCTTATTGAAAAACAGCGTGATGAAAAAGAAATTCTTTTAAAAGAAATTCATCATCGAGTAAAAAACAATATGCAAGTAATTAATAGTCTTTTAAGTATCCAATCTAACTATACTAAAGACGAAAAAGCTCTGGCTCTTTTTAGTGAAGCTCAAAATAGAATCCGTTCTATGGCCTTAATTCATGAGAAAATGTATCAATCCGGAGATCTTTCTAAAATAGATGTTCAGGATTATATTATTTCTTTAATCGATGATTTAGTTAGCTCCTACTCTATTAATTGCGACATTCATTTAGATTTAAAAATAGATGCTTTAAAATTTGAAATTGACACATTAATACCTATTGGTTTATTGTTGAATGAGATAATTTCTAACTCATTAAAATATGCTTTTAAAAACAAAGATAAAGGAACTATTACTATTCATTTATCAGAACAAAATGACAATACATTTAAATTAATTATTGGTGATAATGGAATTGGAATGCCTAAAGGTATGTTACAAAAAGATGATGAAACACTAGGAATGGAACTTATAAAAGTATTTGTTAGCCAAATTGATGGCGAAATTAAACGAATGGATAAAGATGGCACCTATTTTGAAATTATTTTCAAGAAAAGAATAAATAAAAAATGAGACTAACATCCATCAACATATTAGCAGTTTTGTTGCTTTTTTGTAGCTTTCAAACAAAAGCTCAAGAGGCTGTTTTTGTGGGTACAATTTTAAATGCCAGCGATTCTATTGCTTTAGAAGGAGTACATATTATCAACAAATCAACCAATATTGGTGTAGTTTCAAAAACAAATGGCAGCTTTTCTATTATGGCAAGTCCAAATGATACGTTAATCATTTCTTCTGTGGGGTTTTCTACCTACAATCATGTGGTAAACAATTCTTATTTCAACGTTTATTTGCATAGAAGAACGTATAATCTTGAAAACTTTACCGTACTTCCTTACAAAGATTATGAGGAGTTTAAAGAAGCCTTTACACAACTAAGAATTCAAGAAAACCCTAATCCTATTAATAAAAGCATATATGTTCCTAAAGAAGAGCTTTTGGCTGCTTACCACGAAGCTAATGGAGGCATAATAATTTCTGGAGGAATTTCTGCTATATTGGGAGCTTTTAATAAATATGTTCAGGACAAAAAGAATTATTTAAAATTATTAGAACAAGATAAAAAGCAAGCAGCAATTGATGATAAATTAAATCCCATTATTTTAATGAGAATCACGCCTATTAATGATGTTGAAACTGCTGAATATTTTCTTTCCTATTGCGATTTTTCAAATTATTTTATTTTAAATGCATCCGAATTCGATCTCCATAAAGAAATCCATATTTGTTACGATGAATTTAGTCGTTATGTAATCAATAATTAAATACTACCTCATTGAATACTTTTTTAAATAAAACTGCCAGTCATCTTATATCAAAATACAACGAAAATCTAGAGCATCTGCTTATTGTATTACCCAACAAACGTGCAGGATTATTTTTAAAACAAGAACTAAGTAAGTTAATTAAAAACCCCATTTGGTTGCCAGAAATTGTTGGTACAGAAGATTTTATTGAACAAACTTCATCAGCTGAAATTATAGATAACCTTACCCAATTATTTGAGTTGTATGAATGTTATAAAAGTATTAGTCATGAACCAGAAACTTTTGAAGATTTTTCTAAATGGGGACAAATTTTATTACACGATTTTAATGAAATTGACAGGTATTTAATTCCACCTGATAAGTTTTTTAAAGAAATAAACGACATTAGAGCCATAGAAGTTTGGAACTTAGGAGATAAAGAATTGTCTGATTTTCAAAAACAATACCTTAAATTTTGGGATGAACTTAGTAATCTGTATGCTGCTTATAAAACCACTTTAGAAAGCAAAAACATGGCTTATCAGGGAATGGCTTTTAGAAAAGTAGCAGAAGAAATTGCTGAAGATCCTGAGTTTTTTATCGAAAATAAAATTCCACAATGGCAAAAAATAATCTTTGTTGGTTTTAATGCATTAAACCAAGCCGAAGAAACCATTATTAGTTCGCTTATTAAACAAAATAAAGCTGAAATTCTTTGGGATGCTGATAAATATTACTTGGAAGACGACCTACAAGAAAGTGGTTTCTTTTTAAGAAAATATATTAAAAAAGAGATTTTTTCTCCTTTTAATTGGATAAATGATAAATTTAATCAAACTACCAAAAACATTGAGATTATTGGTGTTCCTCAACAAATAGGACAAGCCAAGTATTTATCGAGCATCTTAAGCAAAATTGATTCTACTGATAATTATAAGGATACTGCAATTGTTTTAGCTGACGAAAACATGCTCATTCCAGTTATGCAATCTATTCCGGATGAAATTCAGAATGTAAACGTTACCATGGGATATCCCCTAAAAAATACTAGTCTTACCATATTTTTTGAAACCATTTTTCAGCTTTTTATGAATGCAGAAAAATTTGGTTCAAAAGACACCCTAACCTACCATTACAAAGATTTAATCAACCTGTTTAGACTTCCTTTTAGCAATGTAATTATAGGAAACAAAACAATTGAACAGCTTAATTCAAAAATTATACAGCAAAATTGGGTTTTTATTAATAACGATAAACTTCAATTTATAAATGATGCTCTGCCTTTTAAATTACCCGTAAGAGCAACTATCTTAGATTTAATAAGCATTTCTAAAACCATTGTTTCTATTGGGAAAGAACATTATCAGCAATTAATTAAAAAAAATACTTCCAGTAGTTTTCATCTGGAATTAGAGTATTTATTTCAATTTTCTAAACTTTTCAATCAGCTAGAGTTGTTACTTACTCAGCAAGATGCTATAACAAGTTTTAAAGGGTTTTATAGTATTTTCAGACAACTATTAAGCTCTTTTTCTATAGAACTTTATGGAGAACCACTACAAGGTTTACAAATAATGGGAATGTTGGAAACGAGAAATATCGACTTTAAAAATGTAATTATTGTTGGAGCTAATGAAGGCGTTTTACCCAAAGGAAAAACATTTAATTCTTTTATTCCTTATGATTTAAAAAATGCTTACCAACTACCAACACATTACGAAAAAGATGCTGTTTATGCATACCATTTTTACAGGCTAATACAAAATGCCGAAAACATATTTATCACCCATAATACTGAAACGAATGAGTTTGGTAGCGGAGAACAAAGCAGGTTTATTACTCAAATTGAGCATGAGTTAAATAGCTCTAAAAAACCTAATATTAAAATTGCTAAAAAACTAATCAACTATCCTACTTCTAAATTTGAACAATCGAACATATCTATTAAAAAAACTGACGAAGTAGTAAATCGTATAAAAGAGATTTTGAGCAATCAGTTATCTCCAACAGCACTTAATACTTACATTAATTGCCCGTTAGATTTTTATTATAAATACATTTTAAAAATTAACGAAGAAGATGATGTTGAAGAAACTATAGAACACAACACTTTCGGGAGTTTTATTCATGAAATTTTTGAACAGCTTTATAAAGAGTTTATAAATATAGAACTTAAAGAAGAACACATAAAATTGATGTTGAAAAATGCCAGCAAGGTTACTTATGATGTCTTTTCAAACAACTTTAGTGATGTTGAATTAAAAAGCGGTAAAAACCTTTTAATTTATTCTGTTGCTCAAACTTACATCAATAATTTTCTTAAAAAAGAATTGAACTTGGTTAAAAAAAGTCAACAAGCATTAGTAGTAAAATCACTAGAACAAAAATTAGATTATACAACAAATTATGGATCTGAAGGAAATACTGTTAAACTTTCCGGAACAATTGATAGAGTTGACTCAGTAGGTAGGTTAAATAGAATTATTGATTATAAAACTGGTAGTGTAGAGCCTGCTGAACTAAAAATTAAAGAACTTGATGAGTTATTATTGCCTAACAAGAAAAACAAAGCCTTTCAAATCTTATTTTATGCTTTGCTTTACCACAAAAACAACTCAACATTTTTAAATGAAACGACAGAATGTAATGCTGGTATTATTTCATTTAGGAAACTTACCAACGATTTTATGAAGTTCAACCTTAATGGAGAGGGAAAAATAACAGCGGAATTACTAACTGATTTTGAAAATCAAATTAAAACTATTTGTGAAGAAATGATAGATATAGAAATACCTTTCACTCATAATTCAAGCTCTAAATATTGTAAGTTTTGTAACTAACAACCATCTATTTTTGGGCTTCTACAATTTTTTCCAACTTAATTCCTCTAGATCCTTTTACTAAAATATTTCTGTTTTTAGGACTGTTTTCAGTGAACCAATTAATTACTTCTTCATAATTATTAAAAAAATGGAGTAATTCATTGTCTTTATATTTATCTGATAATGAGAAGAAATTATGTCCTACAAAAATGGTCGTTAACTGGTTGTTCAAAGCTTTTTCAATAATTGTACAGTGCTCTTCATCACTTACATTACCTAGTTCGAGCATATCTCCTAAAATCATTAACTTATTTGAAAATTGCCCTTCAATAAATGTTTCAATTGCTGCATTCATACTGGTTGGATTAGCGTTATAAGCATCCAGATAATAAATATTTCCTCCTATTTCGGCAAATTGAGAACGATTATTAGTGGACACATAATTTGCTATTGCATCAATAATATCTTGTTTAGCAACATTAAAGTAATCTCCTATACAAATTGCAGCCATTATATTAGGGAAATTATATTTACCATATAAATTGGTTGTAATCAAATTGTTGTTCCATGCAATTTTTAAATTAGGAGAGCTTTCTACTAATTTAAAATCATAACTTTTTGCATTTTCTCCATAACCAATTCTATTTATTTCAGAAGACAAATCCATTAACAATTCATCGTCTTCATTAACAAACAAAATTCCTTCATTTTGCTTTATAAACTTGTATAATTCAGATTTTGTTTGAATAACACCTTCGTAACTTCCAAAACCTTCAATATGAGCCTTACCAATATTGGTTATTATTCCAAAAGTAGGTTCAGCTATCTTACTCAAAAACTCAATTTCCCCGATATGGTTTGCTCCCATTTCTATTATTGCAATTTCTGTATCTGCCTTTAACGACAATAATGTTAACGGAACTCCTATGTGGTTGTTTAAATTTCCCTTGGTGGCCAATGTCTTATATTTTTTAGATAAAACAGCAAAGATTAATTCTTTAGTGGTAGTTTTCCCATTGCTACCAGTAATTCCTATTACGGGTATTTTAAATTGTTTTCTGTGATGGTTAGCTAAATTCTGTAAGGTGGTTAAAACATCATCTACTAAAATAAATTTATCAGATTTAACAACATTTTTGTCATCAACAACTGCATAAAATGCTCCATTATCTAATGCTTGTTGGGCAAATTGATTAGCATCAAAATTTTCTCCTTTTAATGCAAAAAAAATACTGTCTTTAATAATATTTCTAGTATCCGTAGAAACATTTTCTTTTTCTAAAAAAAGATGATACAATTCCTGAATTTCCATATAAACAAACATAAAAAACCTCTTATGAAATTCATAAGAGGTTTTAATTTTTTATAAGCTAAACAATGTTAATATCCTAAACCAACCGGACTACCAACTCTTGTCATAGCACATCTAAATCCAATATAAGAAGTAGATTGTTCTTCTGTTAAATATCTTCTTGTTCCAGGAACCATCCAGTAAGCTCTATCTCTCCAAGAAGCACCTTTATAAACTCTAGCTCTATCATTAACTAAAGATGTTTCTCCAAATTGATACATTTGCTTTTGTTTATCTAATTCATCAAAATCGGAATCTATAGTACCTGCACCAACTTCTCCATAATATACACTAGATTCCCAATGTCCATCAAGATAATCAATATTGTCAGCTGATTTATAGTTTCTTCTATCTGTTAAATTATCTTTTTCAGTATCAACATCTCTGTATTTAATTCTTCCTAAACTATCTTTTTCGGCAATATAACCATCTTCATCCAACTCTTTAGTTTGATAAACATTACCTCTAAATGGTCTAAAATCATCATTATCTTCTATAGATAAAGGTCTATAAACATCCATTACCCATTCGCTAACATTGCCAGCCATATTATATAAACCGTAATCATTTGGCCAATATGCATAAACAGGAGCTGTTACATCTGCATTATCATTTAATTTACCGGCAACTCCCATATTATCACCTCTACCTCTTTTAAAGTTAGCTAATATCTGACCAATATACTTTTCATTAGAATTTCTAACTGCATGACCATTCCAAGGATATAATTTTCTGTCCGGAATTAATTCATCTATCGTGTTTCCTATTAATCCGTAAGCTGCATACTCCCATTCTGCTTCTGTTGGAAGTCTATATTTTGGTAATAAAATACCATCTTCCATTTTAACATTTCTAAATTCTTTGTTAGGGTCTAAATCAGGGATACCATCAACTCTTTTTCCACTTTCATACTGACCTAACATATAAGCTTCAGTATTAAAGTTATCTTCATTAATTTGGTTAGGATAATGCTCAAATAATCCTTCTCTGATTAATATTATTTCATTCACTCTATCTGTTCTCCAAGCACAAAAATCGTTAGCTTGCAACCAGTTTACTCCAACTACAGGATAATCTCTGTAGGATGGATGTCTTAAATAATACTCAACATAAGGTTCATTATAAGCTAATTTACTTCTCCATACCAATGTATCAGGCACAGCTTTTTTATATACCTCCGGATAATCTAATGAAAAAACTCTATCTAACCAATATAAATATTCTAAATAAGCAAAGTTAGATACTTCTGTTTCATCCATATAAAAAGAAGAAACAGTAACTGTTCTTGGAATATTATTCCAATCATAATTCACCTCTTGTTCTACTCTACCCATTGTAAATCTACCACCTTCAATTAAAACCAAACCAGGACCTGTTTCTTGTTCCAAATAAGGTACTTTTTGAAAACCTCCATTTCTTGGGTCATTATAATTCCATCCGGTTGTACTTGATTGTTCATGCTTACAAGAAGTAAAAAACAATGAAGTAATTACCAATGAGACGAAAATTAAATTTATTTTTTGCAGTTTCATAACTATTTATTTTTAAAACTATTTTTTAAGATTAACTAAAAAGAAGGACAACTTATTGTTCTAAATCTAGGTTTTTTAGGTTTACAATCAAACTTCATTCCTGTAGAAAACTCATGAGAACCTGCTGTTTGATTCGTTAACTTAGATACTGTGATATCATAACTATACCCAAATTTTAATATACCTGCTTCAAAACCAATAGAAGCAATAAAAGAATCTTGATTTCTATACCATAAACCACCATAAATAGGTCCTTTATTATAATACATACCAAAATTTATTTGTAAAAAATTTTCTTGTAACTGAACTAATACATTTGGTGATAACGTTGCTGGCTCACCTTTACTGTCTATAGGGATTTGAACCCCCGCATGGAAAGTATATTTTCTCGGTAACGGACTAATTCCTTCAATTACTGACTCATTAGGCTGAGTTAAATGGTGAACAGCAAAACCAACAAATATATTTTCGGTATACCCTAACAAACCAGCAGAAAAATCAACAAAACTTCTTGGTTCATCTCTTTGTACCTCATTAGTATTAAAAATAAAACCTCTTCTTGGATCAATTTGATCTCCAAAAGTTAATTTATCCCAGTCAACTCTTTTTTGAGCCCATGTTCCTTGAACACCTGCTCTAAGAGTAAGTTTCCTTGTAACTTGCAACTCATAAGAATAAATACCACTCACATTTATCGTATTTAAAGTCCCCTCTCCTGCTCTATCATTAAGCACTAATAAACCAATACCACCAGATAGTGCATCCACATGCTGATCATAAGAAGCACTATTAGTAACAAACGAACCGCTTATTCCCGGCCATTGATTTCTATGGTTTAATGAAAGTTTTGGACAATAAGATGCCCCCGCAAATGCAGGATTTAAATAGAGTTGATTAGCATAGAACTGTGTGAATTCAGGGTCTTGCGCAAACAATTTACCTGTGAAAACCACTGTTAACAAAGCTATTAAACCTAATTTAAAGCCGCCTTTTATTATTATGTTACCTTTTATCATGTAGTTTTTAAACGTATAATTTAAAAATCAAGTTCCAAATGTAGCTATTTTTTTTACAAACCTAAAAAAACAATAAAGATTTTTTAATTTCGTTTAGCTTTAAAATTAATTTGTAAAACTAATGTAATTAGTCTTAATTTTATAAAAAAAATTTAAATGTTTTACAGTAAATTACTTTCTATTGCCCTGTCAATATTACTTCCTCTAAGTTTTTTAGCTGGAAATGTTATAGTTGAAAAAACCATTTCATGGGACTCAACAGTTAAAAAAAACACTGAATTTTTAACTCAAAAAAATAATTCAAAATGGTTTCCTTCATTTAATAATATGGATTTTATTGCCGAAAAAGATTATTTAGCCATCTATTTTGACAGAATTTTTCTTAATCAAGAACGACTTATTGAAATAAATATTATAAATATCAATTATGAACCTATTTCTTTTGAAGAAATACAGAATATGTATGGGTTTGATTATTTACCTAATAATATAGAACTGAATTTTTTTAATGGTATAGAAAAAAAAGTGAATTATGGCTTCTATAATTTTATTCCTATTATATACGACAAAAACAGCGGAACTTATAAAAAAGTAGTAAGTTACAAATTTGAACTAATTACTGAAAAACCTACAGCAAATCCTACAAATAAAAGTTTAACACTTAATTCCGTACTAGAAACCGGTGATTGGTACAAAATAGGTGTCTCTAAAGATGGTGTTTTTAAACTTACTTATGACTTTCTAAAAGATTTAGGACTTGATATTGACAATATAAACCCTGCCAACATTAAAATTTATGGTAATGGTGGAAAAATGCTACCACTATTAAATAGCGATTATAGACCTGACGACCTTCAACAAAATGCTATACATGTTGCTGGTGAAAATGATGGTGTCTTTAACAAAGAAGATTATGTGTTATTTTATGGTCAATCTCCAAACACATGGGAATTAAATACAGTTAGTAACCGTTTTACTCATAAAAACAACTTGTTTAGCGATACTTCTTTTTACTTTATAACCGCAAGTAATACTGGACAAGCACCAAAAAGAATTACTTCTCAACCATCTTTAAGTGGAGCAACAATTAATGTTACCACTTTTAATGATTATACATACCATGAAAAAGATTTAGTAAATCTTATTAAATCAGGTCAGGAATGGTTCGGAGAAGTTTTTGACATAAGAACCAACTATAATTTTAATTTTAATGCCCCCAACCTTGATGTAAATACCCCAATTCAAGCAGAAATTTTTGTTGCTGCCCGTTCTAACAACACCAGTACTTTTATAATAAATACAAACTCTAACTCATTTAACGTATCTTGTGGAGGTGTTGACCTCAATAGTTATACATCTAGTTTTGCAGCAACAGGCTCCAATGCAACTTCTTTTACAGCAACAAACAACATTATTAACATAGATATAACTTACAACCGCCCTAATTCTTTATCAACCGGTTGGTTAAATAAAATTGAGCTTAATTATAGAAGAAACCTTAGCATGAATGGAAACCAATTATTTTTTAGAGATATAAATTCTATTGGTGTTGGCAACATTGCTTCTTTCAACATCTCTAATGCAGGGACTATTACCAAAATATGGGATGTGAGCGATCCTTACAACATCAAAGAAATTAATTTCAATCTTTCCGGAGGTACGGCTTTATTTAGTATTGCTACTGATAGTCTTAGACAATTTGTCGCTTTAACCAATAATTTTGAAACACAAGTTAGTCCATTGGGTAAGGTTGAAAATCAAAACTTACACGGAATAACGCAAGCAGATATGGTAATAGTAAGTCACCCCATGTTTTTATCTCATGCTGGACAAGTAGCAGACTTCCATAGTGATGAGGGACTTAATGTAATTATTGTTACACCTCAACAAATCTATAATGAATTCTCTTCTGGTAGTCAGGATATTGTTGCTATTAGAGATTTTATTCGCATGCTATACAATAGAGCTACTGTTTCTACAGATTTACCAAAATATCTGCTTTTATTTGGTGATGGTTCTTACGACAACAAAAATAGGCTAACCAGTAATACTAACTTTATCCCAACTTTTCAATCTGTAAACTCAACAAACCCACTAGGAACAGCTTCTTATGTATCTGATGACTTTTATGGAATGTTGGATCCAAGCGAAGGCATATGGAATGGACCGGAGGTAATGGATATTGCTATTGGAAGACTACCTGTAAAATCTCAACAAGAAGCCACTAATGTAGTAAATAAAATAATAAACTACAATATAATTACTACACTTGACGATTGGAGAAATGATGTTGTTTTTGTTGGTGATGATGAAGATACCAATACCCATATGAGACAAGCCAATGAAATAGCTGATACTGTAATGTCTCAATTCAAGTCTTACAACGTAAATAAAATACTTATAGACGCTTATAAACAAATAGCAACACCAGGAGGAAACAGGTATCCTGAGGTAAATGATGAACTAGATAAAGCAGTAAATAACGGTTCTTTAATTATCAATTATACAGGGCATGGTGGAGAAGTTGGTTGGGCTCACGAAAGAATTCTTTCCGTACCAATGATAAATAGTTGGGAAAATCAAAGAGGATACCCCCTAGTTATTACAGCCACTTGTGAATTTAGTCGGTTTGATGATCCTTCTAGAACTTCTGCCGGAGAATTGGTTTTATTAAATAAAAACGGAGGAATTGCTCTACTCACCACTGTAAGAACTGTATTTTCTAGTCCTAATTTTGCCTTAAACAAAACTTTATTTAACATTATTTTTACTAAAAACAATATTGAGGACAAAACTATTGGCGAAATTTTTACAGAAACAAAAAACCTTACTAATGGGGGAACCAACAACAGAAACTTTACTTTATTAGGAGACCCTGCTCTTAAATTAGCCTACCCCAACCACGAGGTTATTACTACTAAACTCAACAACATTAATATTAGCAGCATTGATACTATTAAAGCCTTGCAAAAAGTAACTATTGAAGGATATGTGCAAAATAGAAGCGGACAAAAATTAACCAACTTTAATGGTATTATTAAACCAACTGTGTTTGATAAATCCAAAACTATCACCACATTACAAAATGATGGAGGTAGTGCTATGCAGTTTAATTTGCAAACAAGTAAATTATTCAAAGGAAAAGTAAGTGTAACTAATGGCGATTTTTCATTCAGTTTTGTAGTTCCTAAAGATATTTCCTATACTTATGGTATTGGAAAGGTTAGTTATTATACTGAAAACAGTTTTGAAGATGGGCATGGATATTTTGATGGCTTCTATATTGGAGGAATGGCTGATAGCATTGCTGCCGATAATCAAGGTCCTGATTTGGAATTATACATGAATGATGATAATTTTATTAGCGGTGGAATGACAGATGAAAATCCAAGTTTATTAGCTTTTGTTGAGGATATTCATGGTATAAATATGGTTGGAAATGGTATTGGACATGATATCATTGCTGTTTTAGACGACAAAACAGAACAGCCTTTTGTTCTTAATGATTTTTATGAAGCTAATTTAAACAGTTACCAAAGAGGAACAATTCGTTTTCCTTTTAAAGATTTGGAAGAAGGAAGACACAAACTAACATTAAAAGTTTGGGATGTTTACAACAACTCATCAGAAGCTACTCTAGAATTTGTTGTGGTTAAATCCAAAGACTTAGTACTAGATAAAGTATATAACTACCCCAACCCATTTACAACTTACACCGAATTTTGGTTTGAACATAACCAACCTGGCAAACCCATGTACGCACAAGTGCAAATATTTACCATTACTGGAAAATTAATTCAAACATTAGAACAAAATATTTTAAATGAAGGATTTCGCTCTTCTTCTATAACATGGGATGGCTTAGATGCCTTTGGCGACCAAATAGGAAGAGGTGTTTATGTTTATAAACTTAGGGTTAGAGCAGAAAATATGTCCGTTGCAGAAAAAATTCAAAAACTGGTAATCCTAAGGTAATTTTCTTTCACAATATCTTTAAATATTATTCGTTTAGTGTAGTCAAATATTAAATTTTAACTACTTATATTGTTATATTTGCCATCCTATTTTTTAAAAAATTTAAATGAAACGAGCTGCAACATTTTTTTTACACAAGGAGAATAATTATTAGCGAGTTACATGTGACAAATAAAAAACAATAGATATAAACACATGAAAAAAGTTATTTTAAGTCTATTAATTGTATCATTTTGCTCTACAATTAAAGCACAAGAGAAGAAAAGTATTCTCCAACTAAATACAATCACAACAGCAGTGCCTTTTTTATTGATTGCACCAGATTCAAGACATGGAGCTCTTGGTGATGCTGGTGTAGCCTCATCCCCTGATGCAAATTCTATGCACTGGAATGGTTCTAAAATGGCTTTTATAGAGAAAGAAATGGGTATTTCCATTTCTTACACTCCTTGGTTAAGAGACTTAGTTCCAGATATCAACTTATCCTATGTTAGTATTTACAAAAAGATAGGTGATGGAGATCATGCTATTGGTTCATCATTAAGGTTTTTCTCTCTAGGAGATATTAAATTTACTGACGAAAGAGGAAATCCCATAGGAGATTTCACACCTAATGAATGGGCCTGGGATGTTAGCTACAGTAGAAAATTAAGCGATAGGTTTTCTGCAGGTATTGCAGGTAGATACATTTATTCTAACCTTACCGGAGGAATTGATGTTGCTGGATCTAATACAAAGGCAGGAACTTCATTTGCTGCAGATGTTTCTGCATTTTATACCAACCTGGATGCTGTCTTATTTGATCAAGATGTTATTTTTAATGCAGGATTAAATATCTCTAATATTGGAGCTAAAATTTCTTATACAGATGATGCCATCAAAGACTTTATTCCAATTAACTTGAGATTAGGCCAATCGCTAACTTTTGTAATGGATGAATATAATTCCATAACCATTTTAACTGATATAAATAAATTGTTAGTTCCTACTCCACCTGAATATGCAACAGACGACTCCGGAAGACCAATTATAGACCCTGCTACCGGAGAACAAGAAATTGAATCAGGAAAAAACCCCGATGTACCTGTAGTTACAGGAATTTTTCAATCTTTTAATGATGCTCCCGGAGGGTTTGGCGAAGAAATGAGAGAAATAAACATTTCTGCTGGTTTAGAATATTGGTACAACAAGCAATTTGCTGCACGTTTTGGTTATTTCCATGAACATTCCACTAAAGGAAATAGAAAATTCTTTACCGCTGGTGCTGGACTTAAACTAAGCGTTTTTAGTATCGATTTCTCTTACTTATTTTCTACTGTTGCTAGAAACCCTCTTGCTAATACTATTCGTTTTACATTACGTTTTGATTTTGATGATTTTAAATCTCAAAATGAATCTACTACTAATTAATTAGTTGTTATGAAACGAGCCATGCTAAAAAGTTTAACACACAGGAGAATGATTATTGGTGAAACGCAAGTTCGTGAATTCAACAAAAAAAATAATAAGGAATGAACAGTTCCATCTGATCAAATTAATACAATAAATACAAACAGATGAAAATACGAGTAGGATTTGGTTTTGATGTTCATCAATTAGAAGAAGGAAAAGATTTTTGGCTTGGTGGTATAAAAATTCCTCATACCAAAGGAGCTGTTGGGCATTCTGATGCTGATGTGCTTATTCATACCATTTGTGATGCTCTTTTAGGTGCTGCCAACTTAAGAGACATTGGTTTTCATTTTCCTCCAACAGATAATAAATACAAAGGAATTGATAGCAAAATTCTTTTAAAAGATGTAGTAAAATTAATTACTGACAAAGGATTTTCTATTGGTAACATTGATGCTACTATTGCTTTACAACAACCTAAAATCAATCCTTTTATTTCAGAAATTAAAAATACCCTTTGTCCTATTCTTGAAATTGATAATGAAGATTTATCCATAAAAGCAACCACTACAGAAAAACTAGGCTTTGAAGGCAGAGAAGAAGGTGTTTCTGCATATGCTGTTGTGCTTATTCAAAAATCATAATCGTTGATGTCTTTACAAGAAAATATTTCATTACTTCCCCACAATACTTTTGGTATAGATGTAAAAACAAAAAAACTAGCTACTATTACTAGTGTTGATGAACTTAAAAACATTTTATCCAACAACCTTTCTCCTATTTATATTCTTGGTGGTGGAAGCAATATTCTTTTTACCAAAGATTTTGATGGATTAATCCTAAAAAACGAACTTAAAGGCATACAGCTAATCAACGAAAATGAAAATGAAGTTTATTTAAAAGTAGCTTCGGGAGAAGTGTGGCACGAGTTTGTTTGCTATTGTATTGAGAACAACTATTGTGGCATGGAAAACCTATCTTTAATTCCTGGAAGTGTTGGAGCATCTCCTATGCAAAATATTGGTGCTTACGGAGTGGAAGTAAAAGATTTTATTACCGAAGTAGAAGCGTTACATTTAAAATCATTAAAAATCGCTCATTTTTCTACTAACGATTGTGAATTTGATTACCGAAGTAGCATTTTTAAAACCAAAGAAAAAGGCAATTATTTTATTACTGCTGTAACTTTTAGATTAAATAAACAACCTAACATTAATACTACTTATGGAGCTATTCAATCAGAATTGGAAGCAATGGAAATTAGCAATCCAACTATAAAAGATGTAAGCAAAGCGGTAATCAACATCCGACAAAGTAAATTGCCCGACCCTAAAGAAATTGGTAATGCTGGAAGTTTTTTTAAAAATCCTTCTGTAAGTAATGAAAAAGCCGAACAACTAAAAACAGCATTTCCTGAAATACCCAACTACCCGCAAAACAACGGAACTACCAAAATTGCCGCAGGTTGGTTAATAGAGCAATGTGGTTATAAAGGAAAGACTTATGGAAATTATGGCGTACACAAAAAACAAGCATTAGTGTTGGTCAATTATAGCAACGCTAAAGGACAAGAAATTTACGATTTGTCTTCTGAAATTATTAATGCTGTAAACACTAAATTCGGTATTGAACTGGAAAGAGAAGTAAACGTTCTTTAAGACTTATTCTTCTTTTCAAACTCTTTTACAATTTCATCAAGAGATTTTCCTTGTAATTTAATAGACTCTTTAGCACTCTCAGCCAAAGGATGATCGGGATATTTATCTATAAATTCTTGGTAATACATTTTAGCATTTTCATCTTCATTAAGCATATCTCCAACAATAGTAGCTTTATAAAACAATGCTAAAGGAGCTCTTTCATGGTCAGGGCCTCTTTCTAATAACCCATTAAGATGTTTTATAGCCAAGTGTGGTTTGTTTATTGCTTTTGCTAACTCTCCTGCTCTAAACTGATATTCAAAAGAAATGCTTTCAAAACTATGGTGTTTTAAGAAATCTTCATATGCCAACAGTAATTTTTCTGCAACGTCTCTATGAACACCTGTAGTATCATTCGCCAAAATCAACGAATAATTATCAATTAAAGCAATTCTTTCTTCAAGAGTATCAACTATAGTGTCTTTTACTTCTTCGTTTTTTTCAATAACAATATCTTGGTCTGAAGAACCTGAACAAGCTACAAAAACGCCCAATAAGGCAACACTTGTAAAAATTAATGCTTTTTTTATCATAATGATTTATTTTTTAATAATGGAAATTTCATTCTATAACCCACTTTAATTTCACCTTTAGTGATAGCATTTAGTCGGCTTTTAATTAATTGTTTTTTTAGCGGATTGATTTTATCGACAAACAAAATACCTTCAATATGGTCGTACTCGTGCTGAACAACTCTCGCTCCTAACCCATCCAACTTTTCTTCCACCAATTCAAATTTTTCATTGTAATATTCAATAGTCAGTTCAGGTTTTCTGGAAACTTCTTCTCTAATTCCGGGAATACTTAAACAACCTTCTTCAAATTTCCATTCCTTACCTTTTTCTTCAATAATAATTGGATTGATGAATACACGTTTAAAACCTTCTAATTCAGGAGCTTCTCCATCTTCATTAAAGCCTGCTGCATCAACAATAAACAAACGAATAGGTAATCCTATTTGTGGAGCTGCCAATCCAACACCTTTTGAGTGATACATGGTTTCAAACATATCAGCAATAAGTTGTTTTAGGTCAGGATAGTTAGCATCTATCTCTTCGGTTTCCTTTCTCAAAACCGGATCTCCGTAAGCTACAATTGGTAATATCATAAGACAAAATTAGCAATATTTTTTTGTTTCTTTGTCAACGATTATTTTATCATCAATTTTTAACCTCCACCAGCAAAATGAGACACTTATTATTTACGCTAACTTTTTTATCTTTTATTGCTTGTAATACCAGTACTGAAAAAAAAGCTCCTAACGAGGTAAAAGGATATGCCCAAGGTACAACCTACCAAATTTTATACATAGATGACAGAAATTTTCAACGTTCGGTAGATTCTATTTTAATTGCTATAGATAATTCGCTATCTACCTACAACAAACGTTCTATTATCACTAATTTTAATCAGGTAGATAGTATGTTAGAAGTTGATGCTTATTTTATTGATGTTTTTAATATGGCTAAAGAGGTTTACACAACAACAGGAGGTGCTTTTAACCCTACTGTTACGCATTTAGTAAATGCTTGGGGATTTGGCTTTAAAAACACCGAAAAGACAGATAGTGCTACTATTGATAGCTTATTGCAATTCACCAATTTTGATTTAATTACGATTGAAAACAATATCGCCATTAAACAAAATAAAAATTTGATGTTAGATTTTAACGCTATAGCTCAAGGCTATACTGTTGATGTTATTGCTGATTTTTTTGATGAAAAAAATGTGAAAAATTACATGATAGAAGTTGGTGGAGAAATTATTGCCAAAGGAAAAAATGCACAAAAAAAACCTTGGCGAATAGGCATAGATAAACCTATAGAAAATCAGGAAGAAAGAATATTAGAAGCTGTTATTAAGTTAGAAAATGCTGCATTGGCAACATCTGGTAATTATAGAAAGTTTTATGAAAAAGATGGCGTAAAATATTCTCATACCATTAACCCTGTTACCGGTTATCCTGTCAGACATACTTTATTAAGTGCCACTGTTGTTACTGATAACTGTGCTTTAGCTGATGCTTACGCCACTGCTTTTATGGTTGTTGGATTAGAAAAAAGTAAAGAAATTTTAAAAACCAACCCAACATTAGAGGCTTTGCTTATTTATACCAATGAAGAAGGAACATTAAGCTCCTACTCCACTCCAAAACTTACTGAAGCTATTGAAGTTGTTGAATAAATAAGTTGTCAATTATTTGCTATTTCTGATTTTATTAAACACATCCCAAACCACCACACCAACACTTACAGAAATATTTAAAGAATGTTTGGTACCGTATTGCGGAATTTCAACTACTTCATCTACTTCATTAATTACTTCTTGCTCTACACCAAGTACTTCATTTCCGAATATTAATGCCAATGGTTCATCTTTGCTGCATTTAAAATCATTCAGCATGGTGCTGTTTTCTGTCTGCTCAATAGCAATAAGCTTGTAGTTTAGTTTTTTTAACTCATTAACGGCTTCAATAGTGGTACTAAAATATTTCCATTCAACGGTTTCTGTTGCCCCTAAAGCAGTTTTTTGTATCTCTCTGTGAGGTGGTTGAGCAGTAATGCCACATAAATAAATAGCTTTAATTAAAAACGCATCTGCTGTTCTGAATACCGAACCTATGTTGTTTAAACTTCTAATATTATCTAATACAATTATTATTGGCTGCTTTTGCTCTTGTTTAAAATCATCCTCACTCAACCTGTTTAACTCGTCATTAGCTATTTTTCTATGCTTCATTTTTTTTGTTTTTTTAACTGCAGAGCCACAAAAATTTTTTCAAACTTCAAACTTCAAACTTCAAACTTCAAACTTCAAACTTCAAACTTCAAACTTCAAACTTCTATCTTCTATCTTCTATCTTCACTCCTCTTTCCATTCGCTATTTCTTCCTGGCGTATAAGGACTTGGTGTTATCGCTAACTTTTTCTCCAACGCTTCTACTTTTTTAACACTTTGCTGTACCATCGTCAATACGGTTTCGTATTCGTTTTTAGCAATTGCAATATTATCTTTTGAAGTGGTTGTTGGAGCCGATGTTGAGTTCCATAAGCCATAAACTACCGTTTCTATTCTATCCATAATACTCGGATAAGTTTCAAACTCATACTTAGCAATGGCGTTATCTCCATGAAGCATAATACTTACTTCTTCTAATTCAGCTTGTATTTTTTGTACTTCTTCCAACAAACTAACATCTACAGATGGAAAAGTTTGAATTGCTTTTTTGATATGAGCTAACCTATCTTTAACTTCTCCCATTAGCTTGCCGGTTCCTTGTACGGAACGTCTTAATTCTGCCACTTCTTTTTGAAAAGCCAATAATTCTTTTTTATCTACTGCTGCTAAAGTATTGTTGTTCAATAAATCTATTTCAAAAGATTTAGGTTCTGCCAATTGGGTTACTTTTCCATTATCATCTAAATACATGGTTACAGAATAAGTTCCCGGTAAAGCTAACTGTCCCACATCAAAAGATCCGTATCTGCCTGGTTTATTTACTTTAAGCTTTATAGGCGTTGTAGAAGTATATCTATAATTCCAAACTACTTTATTAATTCCAGCTTTAGTTTCAGTAGTAATTTTTTGGACTTCATTACCCGCTGCATCTTTTATTACAAATAAAAAATAAGGTTTTTCTTCTGTAGCTTCTTTTCTTATTTCATCGAAAGATGGATAGTAATCATCTGTATTTTTCTTTTCTAACGCTTTTCGTTTTTCTTTAGCTGTTTTTAACGTATCACTAAAATAATAAGTAATTACAGCACCTAAAGGCTTGTTTTCAGCAGTAAAATAACTTTCGCCTTGAGATGCTTTATCTCTTCCTCCCAGAGGTTGTGAAGGAATGTACATTAATCCTTTTTTAATGTTGAATAAATGTGCTTTTTTCTTCAATAATTCTTTGTCAGCCAATTCTCTTAAAGGAGCATAATTATCTAAGACAAAAAAACCTCTACCAAAAGAACCTAACACCAAATCATCTTCTCTTACTTGAATTTCCATATCTCTAATAGCGATGGTAGGTACCCCCGACTTTAATTGAAACCATTTTTCTCCTCCATTAAGCGTTACAAAAACACCAAACTCTGTCCCTGCAAATAATAAATCAGGATTTTTATGATCTTCTGCAAACGAATAAACTGCTCCATTTTTAGGCAAATTTCCTGCAATAGATTTCCAACTATTTCCTGCATCTTCACTTTTTAATAAATAAGGGGTAAAATCGCCTCTTTTATGATTATTGAAAACTGCATAAACCGTTTTTTGCTTGTGTTTCGATGCTTTGAGCATATTTACATAAGTCATTTCAGGTACATCAGCAAATTTCTCATGTTTCTCCCAAGAATCACCTCCATTTTCACTCACCTGAATTAAACCATCATCTGTACCAACATAGAGCAACCCTTCTTTTAATGGCGATTCGTCTAAAGCAACAATATTTCCATAAATAGTAGTAGATTTATTTTTCATTACCGCATCCATACTCCAAACTTTGCCCATTACTTTCATTTTATTTCTATCAAGCTGACGAGTTAAGTCGCCACTTACTTCTTCCCAACTATTTCCTCTGTCATTACTTTTAAAAAGTTTATTGGCAGCAAAATACAATCTTTTATGCTCATGTGGACTAATCAATAAGGGAGCATCCCAATTCCATCTGTAAGCTGGTTGTCCTTGTTTTGGGAATGGTTGAATGGGTACTTTTTCTCCACTATTTTTCTCGTACCTTACCAACCAACCGTATTGAGCTTGGGAATAAACAATGTTGGGGTCAACTGGATCAACCTGAGACTCAAACCCATCACCACCATTAGTAATAAACCAATCTGAATTTACAATTCCTGCGTGGTTTATGGTGTTGGATGGTCCTCCAATACTGTTATTATCTTGTGTTCCTCCATAGATATAATAAAAAGGTAACGTATTGTCAACCGTAACTTTATAAAATTGGGTTACAGGTAAATTCGTTTTAAATTGATAGGTTGAACCTGCATCCCAAGTTTCATAAATACCTCCATCTGTTCCTATTAAAAAATGATTGGTATTGTTAGGATTTATCCAAATACAATGGTTGTCCACATGTTTATGTTTTTCTCCCGTTTTTTTAAAAGTTTTTCCTCCATCTTCTGTGTGATGTAGCCAAGTATCCATAGCATAAACCTTTTCAGGATTTTTTGGGTCGCAAATTATTTCTTGATAATAATTACCACTTGTTGAGTAATCTCCTCTTTTTTCCCATGAAGCACCTCTATTGTTACTTCTGTAAAAACCACCATTTTTATCATTGGCAGCTTCTACAATGGCATAAATATATTCCGGATTGGCAGGAGAAATTGCCAAACCAATTCTTCCAATATCTTCTTTAGGCAATCCTTTATTTATTTTCTCCCAAGTTTTTCCTCCATTTGTTGTTTTATGAATTCCTGATTCTGGACCACCACCAACATAAGTAAAAACATGTCTTCTGCGTTGGTGAGCTGCTGCATAAAGCACATCAGGATTTCTTGGATCCATCACTATTTCAGAAATTCCAGTATCATCACTAATAAACAACATTCTTTCCCAAGTTTTGCCGCCATCAGTTGTTTTATAAACACCTCTTTCGCCACCTTCTTTCCATAAAGGACCATAAGCTGCAACATAAACGATATTAGAATTTTTAGGGTGAACAATAATATTTCCGATATGTTCAGAAGTTTTTAACCCCATATTTTTCCATGATTTACCTCCATCGGCAGAAAAATAAACGCCATTGCCATAAGCAACACTTCTTTGGTTATTATTTTCACCTGTACCAACCCAAATAGCATTTTCATTGTTCGGATCTATGGTTACGCAAGCTATAGAATAAGCTCCTTGACTATCAAAAATAGGGGTAAAAGTAGTTCCTGCATTATCCGTTTTCCATACTCCACCAGAAGCTACTGCAACATAATATTCAGAAAAATTGTTTAGATTAACAGCAATATCAGCAATTCTACCTGAAGTAAGAGCCGGACCTACATTTCTGAACTTAAAAGCATCAAACAATCCAGCTTTTAATTCGGTACTAGTATTTTTTTGAGCAATAACATTAATTGAAAATAAGGTTATTACAGTAATTAATAAGGTTTTAAATTTATTTTGCATGCTTATAGGTTTTTAGAAGATAGAAATTCAAAAATATCACTTTTTTCGGCAGGATAAGCATTAAAAGTTCCCAAAGCTTTTGCTACTAATTCATCGTTTTGATTATAAATTTCTCCTGAAGCAGATAAAATTCTTTTACCTTGAAAATCAACTCTACCAATACCTTTTAGCACATCACCAAGAAAAGCGGGTTGGTAATAATTAATTTTAAACTCTACTGTTGAAACCAATCTTTTATCTTTAACAACTGCTGTTAATGCTGCAACACCAAGCACTCCATCCATCATAGCAGCTATCATACCACCATGAATAGTAGTTTTTGTGGCTAAATGCTTCTCCAAAACTTCCATTTCATACAGTATATTTCCCGGACTTTTAATGGTTAGTTTCATTCCATTCTCTCTTCCAAATTGATTTACTTTATGATAAATAGCAATTAAATCTTCCATTTCTGTTCGTTAAGTTTTTTTAAATTATTAATTTTAAACAATTCAAAATTCAGGAAAAATATTTCTTTATTTTGTAATTACAGAAACAAATCAATAAAACTGACAGATTATGTATAACAAATTGAATTTATTACTACTACTTATAGCAACAACTTTGTTTTTTTCATGTAATAATGACGAGCTTGAAAATCGTATAAACGACCTACAGCAAGATAGTTTAAGTGCCGTAAGTGAGTTGAATGGCAAAGAAGAAGAAATTCTTACTTACATTTCTTCATTAAACGAAATTCAAGAAAATTTGGTGGAAATAAAAGAGAGAGAAAAGTTAATGACTACCCGTTTTGATAAAGGAAGTGAGATTACGCCTAACATGAAAGAGCAAATTCTTGAAGATATAAATCTGATTAATGGTTTGTTACAAGAGAATAAAGATAAAATGGCTGCCCTATCGAGCAGATTAAAAAAATCTAACTTAAAAATTGCTGAGTTAGAAAAAATGATTGAAATGTTGGCTGTTCAAGTACAAGAAAAAGATGCCCAGATTGCTGATTTACAAACAAAATTAGCTCAGGCGAATGAACAAATAAAAGTACTTTTTGAAGAGTATAACTTAAGATTAGAAGAACTTGGAGAGCAAGAAGACTTATTAAATACTGCTTACTATTGTTTTGGAACTTCTAAAGAATTATTGGCAAATGGAGTAATTACCAAAGAAGGTGGTTTTATTGGTATTGGAAAAACACAAAAATTGGCTGATGAATTTAATAAAAAATACTTTACTCAAGTTGATATTACTGCGACCAACGAAATTGCTTTAGCAGCAACAAAAGCAAAGGTGGTTACCAATCATCCTTCTAGTTCTTACGAAATTAAAGGAGAAAAAACTGCTGATAGAATTATCATTAAAGACCCAGAAGCTTTTTGGTCAGCTTCTAAATATTTGGTAGTTATTGTTGATTAAAACCCTTCAAAAATACCTAAGCCAAACAAGCTGAAATCATATTTTACAGGGTCATTTTTATCAAAAATTCTTAACTGACTGGTAAGCTCTTCTACTGCTTGCCAATCATTTTGTTTTCTATTTAGTAATCCTAATTTTCTAGCAACATTTCCCGAGTGTACGTCAAGCGGACACATTAAGTTTGTTGGCTCAATAGCATTCCAAATTCCGAAATCAACTCCTCTTTTATCTTTTCTACACATCCATCTTAAATACATATTTATTCTTTTAGCAGAAGATTTTTTTAAGGGGTCTGCAATATGTTTTTGCGTTCTTTTAGGATGTTCTATTTCAAAAAACACCTGTTTAAAATGATGTATGGATTTTTTCATATCGTTAGGATACAAGGCAAAGACATTTTCCAATCCACCATGTTTAGTATAAATATGATGCAACGATTGCATGAAAAATGTTAAATCAGTTGAATTAAAAGTTCTATGGACAAATTTACCAAGTCTTTTTAGATCATTTTCAGAATGATTCATTATAAAATCATAAGGAGCTAAATCCATTAACTCAACCATTTTTTTACCGTTATTAATAATGCTTTTTCTTTGTCCCCAAGCAATTGTTGCCACCAAAAATCCGGCAATTTCAATATCTTCTTTTTTATCGAACAAATGTGGTATAGATATTGGGTCTGATGCTATAAATTCTAATTGATTGAACTGATTGTACTTTTCTTCTAATAAATTGTAAATTTCCTGATTCATTTGGTGCTATTTTCGCTTATTTTACTACTTTTAATTTTTTATTTTTAAATGATTCGATTTGTAAACATACTATTATTTGTGTTAAGCATTAGCTTATGTGGTGATGTATTTTCTCAATCTAACAAAGAAAAAAAAATTGCTAAAGATTCTATTATTGAATTAATTCATAATGATTCAATAATGCTTTATTTAAAAAATAAAGACGGTTATAAAACGCAAGAAGATACCAGTTTTAAAGTTTTTGAAACAATTGCTCCTAATGGAAATATAGCTCAAATGACTATAATAGATGGTGATACTGTCTATTTATTTACCTTGGAAGATTTTAAAGTTGTAGAACTAAGTTCTTATGGCGATGTGGAAAAAGATAAACAACTAAGAAGATTAAAATATCATGTTACCAAAGTGTATCCTTATGCTAAAATTGCAGTTGATAAATTCAATCAATATAGTGTAGAAATAGAAAATGTAAAATCGAAAAGTAAAAAAAGAAAGCTTTTGAAACAACGAGAGCAAGAACTTAAAGAAGAGTTTACAGAAGTAATTAAAAAACTTACCGTTACACAAGGTAGAATATTGGTAAAACTAATTGATAGAGGTACAGGAGAATCTACTTATGACATTATTAAGGAAATGCGAGGTGGTTTTAAGGCATTTATTTATCAAGGCGTAGCAAAGTTATATTCAGGAGACTTAAAATCAAGGTACGACCCTAAAAACAACGAGGAAGACGAAATGATTGAGCGAATTGTTCAAAGCATTGAAGCAGGACAATAAGTTACACTCCAATAATGTTATGTAAGTCGTTAATTTGGCTCTCCCAAAGCATTTTAGCTTCTTCTACTTCATCTTCATACGCAAAATCAGTAATGATAAGAGCTACTTCTTTTGTAAGTTCATCAATTTCTACTCTTAATTCTATATAAGCTTCATCATCATCTTCCTCCAACCATCTAAGTCTAATGCACTTCCCTTTAATTTTAGAAATTACTTTTGCCTGCTCTTCAGAACCATCCCAAGAAAAAGTGAAGATACCATCTTTTAGATTAACGTCTTCTGCAAACCATTCTGCCATGGCACTCGGTGTTGAAATATAATTATAAAGCATTTTTGGAGATACTTTTATAATAAATTCCTGTTCAAACATTATTTTCTCACTCATTTCTTATTGATTTTAAACCATCTCGCAATATAAGAAAAAATTTATTTTTAATTAAAAAAATATTTTTGAAAAAAAAAGATTTTAATAGCTTCTAAAAAAACAAAACTATTATATTTGCAGCCACATTTTGGCGAGGTAGCTCAGTTGGTTAGAGCGCCGGATTCATAACCCGGAGGTCGAGAGTTCAAATCTCTCTCTCGCTACAAACAAAAAAGCTCGAACTATTTTCATAGTTCGAGCTTTTTTTGTGGCAATTATTTAGTTATTGCTTTACAAATTTTAATATTTGTGTTGCTCCTTCTTTGTTTAATTTAATAAAATAAACACCTGAAGACAACCCACTAATATTAATTAATCTTTGATTATTATTTGATGTACTACTATAGTTTACAATAGCTTTTCCTGTAATATCAGTAATAAATAAATCAATACCTTCATTATTAATAATCCCATCAATGATAAGATTATCTTGAGCAGGATTCGGGTAAATACTAATATTTCCAAACACATTTTCATTAATACCAACCGTTTGTGTAATAGAAATATCATCTATTGCTAAATCACTTTCCCAGTTATTTCCTGTAACCCCTCTAAATCTCACATTAATTACATTGCCAACAAAAGTATTTAATGAAACTGTTTGTACCAACCAACTAGTTCCTTTATTCCCCACTAATGGTGTCATAACATTGTTTGTCCATGTTCCATTTGAATAAACATCAACCATTAAAGCCCCCATAGAAACCCCATTCATATTATAAGCGAATGATAAGGAGGGGTTATTGGCGTTTGTTAAATCTATACACGGTGTAACCAAATTAGCAGATTTATTAGAACAAACAGGAGCTCCTGAAGCTTCTAAATACATATACTTACCTAATGATGTTCCCGGATTATAATCCATTGATGGACCTGTTCCAGATGATGGCGTTGCTCCTCTATTGGTTCTCCAATCAATGTCATCCTCAATACCATTTGTCAGGTTTATGAAATCGTTGTTGGTACTACAAACTTCAACTTCGCAATCAGAAGCAGTTGAACAAAGGGTAAATGTTTCAAAATCTTCACTCCAAGGTAATGTTTTTGGAGCTGCTGTATTATAGTTAAATTGTGTGCTTACAGAATCATTTAAACTATTTCCATCCCCCGTCATATCAGACCAAATTAATAAACTGTTATTTCCTGATATTGGAGAAGGAGAAGTAGTAAAAGTATAGCTAACTGTAGCCCCTGGAGCAATCGGTCCGGCAATATTTTCTGAAACTATTGCTCCACCATTTAATTTATAATGAACAGGTATATTTGATAATGGGTTTAAGCCTTCATTTTTCACATCAACTTCCAATACAAAAGAAGATGTCATGCATGCTAATATTGACTGATTATCTTGTGGTGTTGGATTAGAAATACTAACATCAACAGGAATAGGACAAGCAAATGTTCCCGGTAGTTTTTGAATAGCTACAGCTCTTTCTCCACGAGCATCATCAGGACCTAAAGCTCTAACACTTAACCAAACAGTATCCGTAGATTGAACAGCTAAAGTAATATTGGTTGTTGTACTTACACCAACAGAATCCATATATTTATTTCCGAGCATATGTACTTCATAACCAGTAGCTCCAGGAACTGCGTTCCAAGTAAAATTTAAAGAATCAGGACAGGCCCATCCAACATTTAAGTTGTTTGGTGTTCCAATAATTGAAAATACTTGGTCAGATTCATCGCTATTAGCTCCTCTTGTAACTCTTACTTTTGCCAAGCCTGATAGTGTACTAGGTACTACCCAATTATAATATCTTAAAGTACTTGAGTAATTCATATTAATTGGAGACCAGCTAACACCATTGTTAGTAGAATATTCAATAGCAAAATTTCCACTATTACCAAAAGCATCCCAACGGATAGTTTCTGTTGTTCCCGGTGCAAAACCCTCTCCGCCTATTGGATAAGTAAGTACCACTTCATCCGTAACAAATTCATAAACAATATAATATTCTTGTGGCCCTTGAGGAATAGCAAAACCACTAACATTTATGTTATATGTTCCTGCCGAAGGATTATCAATGGTAACTTGTTCCATATTATTTAAATCATCAATGCCTCTGGTAGCAAGAGCATCTAAACTTGTAACAGTAGGTGTTGGGTCTAATACCCAAGGATTAAAGGTTGTTGATGAAGGATCAACTACTTGCATATTAATATCATTTACTAAGGCTTTTGTTGCTGTAGTAGAACCTTCATAATCTGTCCAAAGAATCATAATTCTTACCTGAGCTGTATTAGAAGGAACAGTAATTTGGTGAGAATTATTACCACCTTGAGAAATGGTTGATGATAAATAATTGTTGTTACTTAAAAGATTATAAGCTCTTCTTGCGTTAATTCTTCCCCAACCATGTTTAAAGTCTGGACCAACATTTCCTAAATCATCTGCTGTATTTAAAACTGCTGCTTTCATTAAAGCATTATCAGGGTTGTTTCCGCTATTCATGGTTTTATAAGCATGATATAATTGAGTAAAAACACCTGCAACTCCTGGACAAGCCATTGAAGTTCCACTTATAGTTTGATAAGAGTTTACATCCATAGTTGAAAAAACACTAGTTCCAACAGCACAAACATCTGGTTTAATTCTACCATCTTCTGCAGGACCTCTACTACTTGAAGTTGATAACCCATCAATATAACTTAAATTACCAACCGCAACTACATTTTTACCTGCCTTATGTCCGCCTGTAATATTTCCCCAACCTGCACCAGCTCCATAACTACAATCTGAAGTTCCAGCATTTCCTGCTGAAAACACATGAATTAAAGCGGACAACGTTCTACTTTGCTGATCTAATTGTCTGGCTAATGTAGTATAACCAGCATTACAACCATTACTATAACTTTTAGAAGTAATTACTACATCTTCATTATTATATAAAGTAGGCACATCATTATAGTTATTATTAGAAGAGCTATAAACTAATAAATCGGCTCCAAAAGCCATTCCTCTTCCTTTAGGGTCAAGGTTTCCTGCTCCCATTATAGTTCCTGAAACATGATCTCCATGATTTCCACCATCTGTAGTAACCCTTAAATCAATTCGACCTTGATAATCGATATGTGGTCCAATAATACCATCATCTTGCATCATCACAGTCATACCCGAACCATCAAAATTTAATCCTCCAACATAATTGGTTGCTATAGTATTACTTCTATGACTAGTTCTAGCTCTAAAATTTTCAGGTTCTTGTGGCTCATCTAACTGTTCAAAATAATAAAATTCAGGTTGCATATAAACAACTTCTAATTTATTTAATGGAATTCTAAATCTTATTGTGTTAGCATCATTACTCATAGTAATTTCTGCTCCTAATTTTTTTAATTTATTTTCAGCAATAGATTTATCTACAGTCGAAAAATACATCGTATTTAATTCAATTTTATCCGTTCCAAACAAGGTCCATTCAGGATAATTTTTCTCATCTAACAATCTTGTAAGTTTAAATTGAGTTAGAATAGATAATACACTAACTACTTTATATGAACTTAATACATTTAAATCAGCATTTTTATTAATCGCTGCATAAAATGAAAAATCGGGTAAATAATCTAATAATGTAATTCCATTTGTAGCCAAAGCCTCTTTTTGAGCTTGGGTGGGAATCTCTAAAAACTGAATGATTCTATAATAATTATCTCCTACTAATTCATTTGTAAAAAAAGTACTTTCTGACAAATTAGTTTTTTCAGGTGTAAAATTCCCAGATTTAAAATATATTGTTTTAGTTTCTTGTGAAAAAGAACTGAAAAACGACAACATTATAACGACAAGCATAATGTTTTTAAGAGAATAAAAATGTTTCATATGTTTTGATATTTGATTAGTATTAGTATTTAGAAAGGTTAAATTTATAAAATAATTTTAAATATTATAACTTTTTAACTAAAATAAAAAGAGACTAAATTGACATCCTAACTCAAAATAAGAAAGCCAAACAAAGCAACTAGCGAATTTCTTTACTTATTATAAGTTATTAACAAATAGAAGGTATTTTTTATTATTCAACTAATTTTGAAACGAATTTTTAAACCTGTTAAAATTATGCCTAGCACTATTGAATTAGAAAAAATCACCTCGCAAGTTAGAAGAGATATTGTAAGAATGGTTCATGCCGTAAACTCAGGTCATCCGGGAGGTTCTCTTGGTTGTACCGATTATTTAGTTGCTTTGTATTTTGAGATTATGAAGCATACTCCTAAACCATTTGATATGGATGGCAAAAATCAGGATTTATTCTTTTTATCTAATGGGCATATTTCTCCTGTTTTTTATAGTGTTTTGGCTCGTTCAGGGTATTTTAATATTGATGAATTAAAAACATTCAGAAAAATAAACTCACGTTTACAAGGACATCCAACCACTCACGAAGGTTTAGAAGGTGTAAGAATGTCAAGCGGTTCCTTAGGGCAAGGTCTATCTGTAGCTATTGGAGCTGCACAAACTAAAAAGTTAAATAACGACAATAGTTTAGTTTATTCACTTCATGGTGATGGAGAACTGCAAGAAGGACAAATTTGGGAAGCTGCCATGTATGCAGCACATAATAAAATTGACAATTTAATTTCTTGTATAGATTACAATCAACAACAAATTGATGGAAGCATTCAAGATGTATTGGATTTAGGTAATCTTAAAGATAAATGGCAAGCTTTTGGTTGGCAGGTGTTAGAAATGAACGGTAATAAAATGGAAGAAATTCTTTCTACAATGAAAACTGCCAAAAGTTTAATCGGAAAAGGAAAACCAATAATGGTAATTATGAAAACAGAAATGGGTCAAGGAGTAGATTTTATGATGGGAAGTCACAAATGGCACGGTGTTGCTCCAAATGATGAGCAATTAGCAACTGCTTTGGCTCAATTAGAAGAAACACTTGGAGATTATTAATTGTTCCACAAAAATCCAATACCCATTCTGTATAATTTTAATAAATGAAGTTGTTAAATAAACATATCAAAACAATTCTACTTGCTTTTAGTTTGTTTACGGCTATTCATGCATTTTCTCAAACAAAACAGCCCAAAACCAGAATCTTATTTTTATTTGATGCCTCTCAAAGTATGTTGGGACAATGGGAAGGAGAACAAAAAATTAAAGTAGCTACACGTTTACTCAGCAACTTAATGGATAGTCTTAAACCCATTAAGAACATGGAAGTTGGATTACGAATTTACGGACATCAATTTTCTGTTGCACAAGGTAATAGAAGTTGCCAAGATTCTAAATTGGAAGTTCCATTTAAACCCAACAATTACAATGCTATTAAAGCTAAACTCGCTAATATTTATCCAATTGGAACAACTCCTATTGCTTACTCTTTAGAACAAACTAAAAACGATTTTCCGCCTTGTGATAACTGTAAAAATATTATCATTTTAATTACTGATGGAAAAGAAGAATGTGGTGGCGACCCTTGTGCTGTTGCTTTAGCCTTAAGAAAAAATGGGGTTACACTTAAGCCTTTTGTAATTGGTATGGGACTAGATGTTGAAATTGCTGATGCTTTTAAGTGTGTTGGGAACTATTATGGTGCTGATAATGCTTCTTCTTTCGAAAATGTATTGGGAATTATCATTAAACAAATCATGAACAATACAACTGTTCAAGTAAATTTATTAGACCAAAACGGACTACCTACCGAAACAGATGTAAACATGACTTTTTATAATAGCTTTACCAAACAAATAGAATATAACTTTATCCACACCATTAACCACAGAGGTAATCCTGATACCATTCCGTTAAACCATGCTAATGAATACGATTTGGTGGTACATACTTTACCTCCTGTTTCTAAAAAGAATATTACCATAACTCCCGGAATTCATAATATTATCGCATTAGATGCTCCCCAAGGCTATTTAGAGATGGAGATGAATGGTTTTAATGAATATAAAGATTTAAAATGCATTGTTAGAAAAAAAGGCAGTGATAAAACTTTTCATGTTCAAGATTTCTCAAAAACAACAAAATACATTGTGGGAGATTATGATTTAGAAATACTTACACTACCGAAAACCGAAGTAAACAACATCAACATAAAACAAAGTCATACAACAAAAGTATTTATTCCCGAACCCGGCTTAGGTATATTTTTCTTGCCAAGTTCAGGTGTCGCTAGTATCTTATTAGAAAAAGATAATAAACTAGAGTGGATTTACAACATTTCTCCAAATACAGATAGGGAAACTATTGTACTTCAACCCGGAAATTATAGATTAGTTTATAGGGGCAAAAACATTAAAAATGTAATTTATACTAAGGAAAAATCATTTAAAATAACATCAGGCGCTTCAACGCAAGTTAGATTATAAAAATAAAACACCTATTATATTATGAAATAGCCACATGTAAAAACATAAAAATACTGATAAAGATACATTGGCGTATTCCATATAACAAATAAAAAAAACAATAAATATCTACATATGAAAAAATATACTTACACAGAAAAAAAAGATACTCGTTCAGGATTTGGTGATGGATTAACAGAATTAGGTAGAGAAAACCCTAATGTTGTTGCTCTTTGTGCAGATTTAACAGGCTCTTTAAAAATGAATCAATTTGAAAAAGAAAATCCAGATAGATTTTTTCAGGTAGGTATTGCTGAAGCCAACATGATTGGTATTGCAGCAGGTATGACCATAGGTGGCAAAATTCCTTTTACAGGAACTTTTGCCAATTTTTCTACAGGTAGAGTTTACGATCAAATTCGTCAGTCTGTAGCCTATTCCGAAAAAAATGTAAAAATTTGTGCTTCGCATGCCGGACTAACATTAGGAGAAGATGGAGCTACACACCAAATTTTAGAAGATATTGGGTTAATGAAAATGCTACCTGGAATGACTGTTATTAATCCTTGCGATTATAACCAAACCAAACAAGCTACAAAAGCCATTGCTAATCACGAAGGTCCTGTATATTTAAGATTTGGAAGACCTGCTGTTCCTGTTTTTATGAATGAAGAATTCATAATAGGTAAAGCCATTATGCTAAATGAAGGTACAGATGTAAGTATTTTTGCTACTGGTCATTTGGTTTGGGAAGCTATACAAGCATGTGAAGTATTAGAGCAAAAAGGAATTAGTGCAGAAATCATTAATATCCACACCATAAAGCCATTAGATGAAAAAGCTATTTTAGCTTCAGCAAACAAAACTAAATGTATTGTTACTGCTGAAGAACATATGATAAATGGTGGTTTAGGAGATAGCATTGCTCAAGTAATAAGTAGAAACAATCCTATGCCTATTGAATATGTTGGTGTAAACGATACTTTTGGAGAAAGCGGCACTCCAGCTCAATTAATGGAAAAATATGGCTTAAATGCTGAGGCTATTGTTAAAGCTGCTGAAAAAGCCATTTCCAGAAAATCATAATTTTTTAATCTATTGCACCTTGACCAACGAAATTAATAAATGTATTGAGGTATTAAACGCTGGTGGAATTATTCTTTATCCTACAGATACTGTTTGGGGGTTAGGTTGCGATGCCACTAATGAAGTTGCTGTTAAAAAGATTTATACCTTAAAACAAAGAAGTGAATCTAAAAGCTTAATTATTTTAGTGAATAATGATGCTATGTTACAAAAACATGTAACAGAAGTGTCAGATTTGACTTGGGATATAATTGACTTAGCAACTACACCAACTACTATTATATACCCAAGTGCTAAAAATTTAGCTAAAAATGTTATTGCAGCGGATGGTAGTATAGCTATAAGAATGATTAAAGAAGGTTTTTGTTACCAATTAATGCAAAAATTCAGGAAACCATTAGTTTCTACTTCTGCCAACATAAGTGATAAACCAACACCATTAACATTTAATGATATTTCTAAAGAAATTATATCTAATGTAGCTTATGTTGTTGATGCATCATTAGATAACGGAACTCACCAACCTTCTGCACTTATAAAGTTAGGAGTTAATGGAGAGGTAGAAGTTTTGAGGAAATAAATAACATTATATTTTTTAGACATAAAAAAACCTCTATGAGAAATTCATAGAGGTTTTTAGTTTTTATCAATTAAAGTTGATTACTCAACAATTAATTTAACAGTTTGTTTTTCTTTATTGTTATCAATAGTTAAGAAGTAAACTCCTTTATCGAATCCAGCTAAAGAAATAGTCTCATTAGTTTGTCCTGCTACTCTAACTTGTTTTGTCATTACTGTTTGTCCAACAATATTGTTTACAGTTAACGTTAACATTTCTGCATTTTGAGAATTTAAACTAATGTTAAAATCTCCTTTACTTGGATTAGGATATACTGAAAAAGATGTATTGTTATCTAATTCATTAATACCAACAGTATTAGGATCGAAATTTAATCTAATCATTGGAGTTTGCGTTGTAAAGAAGAATTCTCCTGTAGTTGCAACCATGTTAGGATAATAAATTAAACTTGCTACTCCACCTCTACTAGTATTATCAGGAGAACGACCACTAGTTCCATAGTAGAACTCATTAAAACAATGAACTGCTGCAAAATAAAAACTTCCTGCCGTTAAAGATACTTCTTGAGGGGTTTGAGTAGTGCTATTTACTAAATTCAATGTAAGTTTTTGTCCTAAATCAGCATTCGTAACTGTATAATAAGCAGTTCTTCCTAATTCAACAAAATTAGTTCCAGATCCATCATAAATAACAGCATCAATAGTTTTACCAACATTTGCAGGGTCTGTACCAATTACAACATCTATAGAGTAAACATCTTGATTGGCTACTATATCAAAAAAGTTTCCTGCTTCATATTCTGGAGCATTAGTTGGGCTCAATCCACCACCATTACCTGGAGTAGTTCCAAAATCATCTAATGCATAAATATATTGAGAAATTTCAAATGGGGGGAAAGCCTCAACATTATCTCCTGGATTAACATCAGTA
>Ga0209231_1000186_pt1 | contig 43173 bp, 41 predicted proteins | sample Deesub45470m_DNA_FD_188086 | JGI IMG/M metagenome (GOLD analysis project Ga0209231, IMG submission 188086) | Deep subsurface microbial communities from North Pacific Ocean - 450_OLKR46/470m Metagenome (SPAdes) (version 2) | ecosystem: Environmental > Terrestrial > Deep subsurface > Unclassified ... | reverse complement strand
ACGACGAGGCGCTGCGCCAGGCAGTACGCGAGGTGGATGTATTCGCCCGATCCAGTCCCGAACACAAGTTGCGTCTGGTGACTGCCATGCAGGCCAACGGCGAGATCGTCGCCATGACCGGCGACGGAGTGAACGATGCGCCCGCACTCAAACGCGCCGACATCGGCGTGGCGATGGGCATGAAGGGCACCGAGGTCGCCAAGGAAGCGGCCGAGATGGTGCTGGCCGACGACAATTTCGCCACCATCGCGCATGCAGTGCGCGAGGGCCGCACCGTGTACGACAACATCAAGAAGGCCATCGTGTTCATCATGCCGACCAACGGCGGCGAGGCCGGCATCGTGCTGATCGCCATCCTGTTCGGCATGGCGCTGCCGCTGACGCCGGTACAGATCCTCTGGGTGAACATGGTGACCGCGGTCACGCTGGCGCTGGCGCTGTCGTTCGAAAAAGCCGAACCGGACGTGATGCAGCGCGCGCCGCGCGCGGCGGATGCGCCCCTGTTGTCCGGCTTCATGGTCTGGCGCATCAGCTTCGTATCGATCCTGCTGGCGCTGGGCGTGGTAGCACTGTTCCTGTGGGAACTCGCGCGCGGCGACAGTCTGGAGACGGCGCGCACCGTGGCGGTCAACGCACTGGTGGTGGGCGAGATCGCCTACCTGTTCAACTGCCGCTATCTACTCGGGCCGGTGCGTAGCTGGCAGGACTTCACCGGCAATCCCTATGTGCTGCTCAGCATCGCGGTGCTGGTGGTCATCCAGCTCGCCTTCACCTATGTGCCGTTCATGCAGAACCTGTTCGGCGTGGTCGCGCTCGACACGGCGACCTGGGCCTTGATCGCGGCTTTCGGCGTGCTGCTGTTCTTCGCGATCGAACTGGAGAAGCTGGCGATCCGCCTGCTGTTCCGCCGTAACGAGTCGGTGCGGCGATGAACGACTGGTCGGCGATCGGCGGGTTGCTGGGCGGGATCGGCCTGTTCCTGCTCGGTATGAGTCTGATGACGGACGGCCTCAAACTCGCGGCAGGCCCGGCGCTTGGGCGCATCCTCACCTATTCCACCAAGACGCGGATACGCGGCCTGGCCTCGGGTGCCTTGCTGACAGCAATGGTGCAGTCCTCCAGCGCGGTCACGGTCGCCGCCATCGGCTTCGTCAACGCCGGTCTGCTGACGCTTGGACAATCGTTGTGGGTGCTGTTCGGTTCCAATATCGGCACCACCATGACCGGCTGGCTGGTGGCGCTGGTCGGGCTCAAATTCAAGATCGATCTGCTTGCGCTGCCGCTGATTGGCATCGGCATGGCGCTGCGCCTGACCGGCGAACACAGCCGGCGCGGGGCTACGGGTCTGGCGCTGGCCGGCTTCGGCGTGCTGTTCCTCGGCATCGATATGCTGCAGACCGCATTCTCGGGATTCACCTCGGATTTCTCGCTGAGCGAATTCGACGGCGTGACCGGTCTGTTGCTGATGGTGCTGTCCGGCCTGCTGATGACTGTGTTGATGCAATCTTCCAGCGCGTCGCTGACCATCGTGCTGACCGCCGCACAGGGCGGTCTGATCAGCATCGAAAGTGCGGCGGCAGCGGTGATCGGCGCCAACATCGGCACCACCGTCACCGCGCTGATCGCCGCCATCGGCGCCACCCCCAACGCCAAGCGCGCGGCCAGCGCACATGTACTATTCAACGTGCTGACCGGTATCGTCGCTTTGCTGATGTTGCCGCTGCTGGTCGCCTTGATCGCCGAACTGCGCGACCTGCTGCAACTGGATAGCGCGCCGGCCGCCTTCCTGGCGCTGTTCCATACCGTGTTCAACCTGATGGGCGTGTTGCTGATGTGGCCGCTGGTGGACAGGCTGACGCATTTCCTTGAACGCCGCTTCCGCACCACGGAAGAGGATGAAGCACGGCCACAACATCTGGATGCCAACGTGCTCGGCGTACCCACGCTGGCGCTGGATGCACTGCACCAGGAAGTACGGCGCATGGGCGTACAGTCGATACGCTTGCTACGTGACGCTGCAGGCGGCGAGACGCAGGACAAACTGGCGCGCGCGCAGCGCGCCATCGTCGCGTTGAATCACGCCATCGCGGATTTCGTCATGCGGCTGAGCCGCACCGAGATGTCGACCGAAAGCGCGCAACGCTTGCCGGCCATCCTGCGCATCGCGCGCTATTACGAAACATTGTCCGAACTGGCCGTGGAGCTGGCTGCCACGATGCGTGAGAACACCACCCCCATACCGGTCGAAGCGGGCAAGTTCGCCGCACAGGCGGAAGCGATGCTGGAAGAAGTCGACCCGGCGACCGGCGTGCGTGACCGGGCAACCGTCGAGGCCGCCCTCGTCACACTGGAAGACCACTATCAGTCCCTGAAGTCGCACCTGCTCGAAGCCGGCGCGCGCGGCGAACTGCCGGTGATGGAGATGGAATCCAGACTGCGCGCGGCCAGCATGATGCGGCGCGCGATCGAACAGGCGGTGAAAGCGGCGGTCATGCTCAATGTTGGAAAGACGGCCGCAGCGCCTGAAACTGAAAGTACCCCCGCATGAAACAGCGTTTAAAGCGCATGCTGCCGCATCCCGACCGTGTGCGCGAGAACCGCTGGTTGCGTTGGCTGGGCCCGGCGCTATTTCGTCCGCAACTGTGGCACATCACGCGGCGCGGTGTCGCACTCGGCGTGGCGCTCGGTATCTTCTTCGGCCTGCTGGTGCCGATCGCACAGATCCCGTTGTCCGCTGCAGCGGCGGTGGCCCTGCGCGCCAATATCCCCACTGCGATCGCCAGCACGCTGATTACCAATCCCGTCACCTTCGCCCCGATCTATTACGGCGCTTACCGCATCGGTACGGCATTGATTGGCAATGGTTCGCAGACACCCGATTTCGAGGCCGTTAAAACGCGGGAGATGCATGGCGATGAAGCCGGAAGCTGGCTCGCGCGCATCACGGCGCTGGGCAAGCCCCTGCTGCTGGGGTTGCTGATCGTGGCTTGTTCGGCAGGCATACTGGCTTACCTGCTGATCATGGGACTGTGGCGTCTGAAGATATTGTTGGCATGGCGGCAGCGGCACCAACGGCGTCAGGTCAACTAGAAAACAGCTTCCCGGAGCCAGTGCTGCTGCGGGCGTACCGCTTGGCACTGTTATAATCCGCGCACTTTTCAATCACACTTTGCGGAAAAACATGAAGACTCTGATTTGCGGTTCCATGGCTTTTGACACCATCATGGTGTTCAAGGACCACTTCAAGAAACACATCCTGCCCGAGCAGATCCATATCCTGAACGTCGCTTTCCTGGTGCCCGAGATGCGCCGCGAATACGGCGGCTGTGCCGGCAACATCGCCTACAACATGCAGATGCTGGGCGGCGATCCGCTGATCATGGCGACCGTGGGTGATGACTTCGGCCCCTATGCGACCCGCCTGACGAATCTGGGCTTGCCGCAGACACATATCAAGCACGTGCCGGGCAACTTCACCGGCCAGGCATTCATCACCACCGACCTCGACGACAACCAGATCACCGCCTTCCACCCCGGCGCGATGAGCATGTCGCACCTGAACCATGTGAAGGAAGCCAAGGAAGTCACGCTGGCCATCGTGTCGCCGGACGGCCGCGACGGCATGCTCCAGCATTCGCGCGAACTGAACGAGGCGGGCATCCCCTTCCTGTTCGATCCCGGTCAGGGCATGCCGATGTTCTCAGGCGAAGAACTGCTGGAGATGGTCGAGCTTGCCAACTACGTCACACTCAACGATTACGAAGCCAAGATGCTGCAGGACAAGACCGGCAAATCGCTGGCCGACATCGCGCTGCGTGTCTCCGCCCTCATCGTCACGCTGGGTGGCGACGGTTCGCTGATCTATGCCGACGGCAAGCAGATCGCCATCCCCACACCGAAGCCGAAAGCCATCGTCGATCCGACCGGTTGCGGCGATGCCTATCGCGCCGGCTTGATGTACGGCATCCAGTCCGGCTGGGACTGGGAGACCACCGGCCGTCTGGCCTCGCTGATGGGTTCGCTCAAGATCGCCAGCCGTGGCGGTCAGAACCACAAGCATTCTCGCGCCGAGATCATGGAGATGTTCGAGAAGAGCTTCGGCTTCACCATCAAGCTTTGACATCCCCCCCTGCCTAGAGGCAGGGGGTTCCTCCCACGAGACGCTCAAGTCCGAGCGCGAGAATATTCTTTGCCGCGTTGATATCGCGGTCATGCGTCACACCGCACGCACAACAAGTCCATTCTCTTATTCGCAGACCGGCTCTACCTTTCGGACTGCTGCCGGGAATGATCCTGCAGCTCGAACAGGTCTGGGTGGTGTTTCTTTCCTTCACTTCATCAAAGAACACAGATTGCGCCATCGCTTTGTATCTCAGCTGTTCTTTGAGCATGCCCCATCCAGTATCCAATACCGACTTGGCCATGCTAGTCTTCACCAACTTCTTGCTACTCACATCTCCGACAAAGATTGCACCGTAGTCTTGAGTTAACATCGTTGTAAACTTATGTAAGGCATCCCGGCGGCTGTTCTTGATCTTGGCGTGGATAGCCTTCACCCGCTTCGACTTGTTCGCACGCTGAGCTATACCCAGCTGCTGCGCGAACTCATCAGTGATGTAACGGCGATCCAGCTTGATGCCGTCCGAACCAGTTACAACAGTCTTCAATCCGAGATCGATGCCGACCGACTTGATGCCGGCACCGGGCTTTGCTTCGACTTTGACCGTCGTATTGAAATACCAGCGACCCCGAGCGTCTTCGGAGAAGGAACCGGTGCCGAGTTCGTATTGAGACAGCCCGTAGCTATCCCAGACGCAAAAGAATTCCCCGCAGAATCGAATCTGCCCCTTGACCAGTTTTACGCCGGCCGTCTTGAACGGAACCCAGCCCAGTGCGCGCCTTGAACCGCCGGAGCAGCGCCACCGCAGCTTGCTACGCTTGAACTGGCGACGAGATTTTGCATGCTGCGCAATGACGGATTGAACCGTTGCAGCACCAATGGAGAGTTTTCGTTCTTCACGGATCGGTCGCAGCTCTTTCTGTAGGTCGTATTCGGACGTTTGGAGTGAGACGTAGCCGACTTCCGGGATGGGCACCCAAGCGTATTCTGCTGTGAGTTCATTTGTCGCGTTCCAGACCTGATTGACCTCGAATGCCATTCTGGCAAGCACCTTTGCGTGCTTGTCCTTGATGCGGACCCGAAGTGTTTTGGTGCAGATTGACATGACACCAATCGTAACAGAACGTTCGTTCTGTGTAAATTTCAAAAAATCAAAAACGAATCCCTCCTGCATCCGCGCTACCCATCTCCAACCTAAAGGGCGGAGCTTCTCTCACAATTTTGGTATGGCATGAAACTTACGAGCGCTGCCTCATCTTCCATTGTGCAAGCCACTCAGCGCCCGTTTCTTTTGCAGCGCGCCACACCGGTCGGCGGTGGCGACATCAATCAAGCTTTCCGACTGGAAGGCACTGACGGTTCCCGCTATTTCCTCAAACTCAATGAAGCGCGGCAGCATGCGACGTTCATCTCTGAAGCTGCGGGACTGCAAACCATCGCCGCGACGCAAACACTACGCGTGCCGCAAGTCATTGCGCATGGCGCGTCAGAGGGGATGAGCTTTCTGGTGATGGAGCACCTGCAACTTGGCGGCAAGGGCAATGCGCGGCGACTGGGCGAGCAACTGGCAGCGCTGCATCGCCATCGCGCAGATCGATTCGGCTTCCCGCAGGACAATTTCATCGGTACTACGCCGCAGCCCAATGACTGGGCGGTTGACTGGCTGGACTTCTGGCGCGAACAACGCCTCGGGCACCAGTTGCGTCTTGCCGCGCAGAACGGCTATGGCGGCGAGCTGCATAAGCTGGGAGAGAAGTTGATGGACGCGCTGCCTGAGCTCATTGCCGGCTATTCACCGCAACCTTCCCTGCTGCACGGCGACCTGTGGGGCGGCAATCACGGTTTCCTTGCGGACGGCACGCCGACGGTGTTCGATCCGGCATGTTATTACGGCGACCGCGAATGCGACCTTGCGATGACTGAACTGTTCGGTGGTTATCCGGCGGATTTCTATGCAGCCTATCAGGCTGAATACCCGCTGGATGCCGGCTATGCAAGGCGGCGCGAACTATACAACTTGTATCACATCCTCAACCACGCCAACCTGTTCGGCGGCGGCTACGCCGGACAGGCGGGAAACATGATCTCCGCGTTATTGGCACCCTGAGCGTTAGCCATTGCATATTCTTATTGCCAATAACAACAATACCGTGCATAGTGCGCCCCGCGATTCAAGTCTGTCGTTGTTGTTTGGTTCTGTACCCGCTTTCCTGCGGTATTTCTCCTTCATCTGTGTGCCGTCTTGAAGTTCGCTCCCAACAGGGCGTATGCCCTAAATTTATCAGGAGATTCATCATGGCAACAGGTACAGTTAAGTGGTTCAACGATTCCAAAGGCTTCGGCTTCATCACGCCTTCTAACGGCGGCGATGATCTGTTCGCACACTTTTCCGCAATTCAAAGCTCGGGTTTCAAGACTCTGACCGAAGGTCAGACCGTTGAATTCGACATCGTCGCCGGCCCCAAAGGTCAGCAGGCGTCCAACATCCGCGCTGCTTAATTTATGGCAAAGGAAGAACTGCTCGAAATGAATGGTGTGGTGGACGAGGTCCTTCCGGACTCTCGCTATCGCGTCACACTGGAGAACGGTCACCAGCTCATCGCTTACAGCGCCGGCAAGATGAAGAAGAATCACATCCGAATCATCGCCGGTGACAAGGTGTCGCTGGAAATGTCGCCCTACGATCTGAGCAAGGGACGCATCACGTTCCGCCATATCGAAGGACGCAGTGCTTTCGTGCCGCCTAAGCGCAGATACTGATCAGTATATTTGCTGAGAATGCCGGTGGTGCCTAGCGCACCACCGGCTTTTTTTTCACCAGTGTTTGGCCACCGGCTCGTTGCAGCCCACTTGGTACAGACGACGATCTTCCAGCCGGATAGCCGTCATCGGCCCGCCCCACAGACAGCCGGTATCCAGCGCGATGATGTTGGGCTCGACTTTCAATCCCAACGCGGACCAGTGACCGAAGATGACCGTGGCATCGGCGCTGCGACGTCCCTTCACCTCGAACCACGGCAGATAGCCCTCGGGGATATTCTCCACCTCGCCCTTGAATTTGAAATCCATCTCGCCCTGCGGGGTGCAGATGCGTAGCCGCGTGAACGCATTTACAATGACGCGCAAGCGCTTGTAGCCCTGCAGATCGTCTTCCCATCCGAGCGGATTGTTGCCGTACATCTTCTCCAGGAACACCGCGAAATCGTCGCTGCGCAACGCACTTTCAACTTCATGCGCCAATGCCAGCGCCTGCTTCACCGACCATTGCGGCAACAAGCCCGCATGCACCAGCACATGCTCGCCGGCCACATGCATCAGGCGCTGATGGCGCAGCCAATGCAATAGCTCCTCGCGATCCGGCGCATTCAGGATGCCGTCCAGCGTATCGCTGCTATGCAGCTTGCCTATGCCTTCGGCAACGGCCAGCAGATGCAGATCATGATTGCCTAGCACCGTGATCGCACTATCGCCCAGCGACTTCACCAGACGCAGCACCTCCAGCGAGCCGGGACCGCGATTGACCAGATCTCCTACGAACCAGAGCCGGTCCTGTGCCGGGTCGAAGGCGATCTGCTCCAGCAGCCGCTGGAGCTCGTTGTAACAACCCTGGATATCACCCAGCGCGTAGGTTGCCAATGGCGTCTTTTCCTTTTTTCTGGCTGACAGCGATTGAAAAATAGCCCATCAACAAAAATAGTGCGTAGACATGCTGATCTCTGGAAAGCGGATCGATTGCCCAATGAAGCATGATCAGACTCAAGATCCATATCATGTGGTTGTGCTCCGCGATATTTCTGCATGCTTGTTTGATCAATGCGATCTCCGCAGCCAGCAGCAGGATCAGCGCGGGGATCCCTACCGAGGCAACAAGGTCTATATACCCGCTGTGACTATTGGCGATACTCGCTTCGGGGTTCCTTAGCTGTACCAAACGTTCAAAAGCATGGCGTGTCACGCCGTAGCCCAATGGATGCTCGGCTAGCTCTCGCACTCCTGCAACCGCGTAAGCCACACGCAAATAGGTGCTCTCCGACACTTCCTCATTGCGAGCATTCTTTGGGAGTCCGTATTTGCTGCGATTCTCCCAGTTTCGTGTTCCATCGATATCGATGGCCACTTTTGCATCATTGGTGAACGAAGCCCATTGTGAACTTTTCTTCAGGGAACCGTATATGCCCGCAACTGCAACGGCGGCCATGATGACCACCAAAGCCATATGAAGCCGAGAATTTGCTGACTGCGGCCTTCTGTAGAGCTCCACGGCAATAAATACTCCGCTCATCAGCGTCAGCATTAGCAAAGTGTTCTTGGTGTCAGTGATCAAGGCTATGTAGTAGCTGGCCACTATGGGTATCAGCCAAATCACGATCTTTGTCTTCATCCCCGTCTTAACATGCGCTGACAGGCGGGCGAGTGCAAAGGCAGCCATAATCTCAACAAAGGGTACAAAGCCCAGCTTGTGAACGAACAGCCCGATATATTGATTGACCAGCTCGCCCTTCCTTATCCACACAACGGCACTATGAACTACAAACCAGAGCGGCAGTATCATCAGCGCACCGACCAAAATGCTGCCCCATACTCTTCTTTGCACATAGCCGGCACTCAACGCGCATCCTATCCCACCCACCATCGCCAGATAGGGCTTGTACCATTGACCCCATAATTCTTCCCACGCCTCCCCGCCATTTGCAGATAAGAAGGTGGCATGAAACGTGACCCATCCCAGCAATAGCAGCAGAATGCCGATCGTGCGAGCGCAAAGGATCTCACACACCAACCCGGACTTGATAATGAGCAGGATGCCGCTAAGGAAAGACAGCAATATCAGGATATTCCGCAGTGCCATTGAATGCGGAACGGGTAGCGATATATACAGGGCAGCAGTAGACAACAGCGAAAGTAACGCGCATAACCTCAGCCACAGCGGCGCCGCAAGATAGGCCTCACCACTGAATATGCCCAACCTCATCGATACCCGCCATCGCGCAGACGTGCGAATGATCCCAGGATATCCTCGACAGCCTGTTTGGTGTTCAAGGGGGGCAACGAAGTCACTGTCAATCTGTCAGCCTGCCAATCCAGTATGGCCTGCCTGATGGCAGCTTCTGCTGCGGAGGCATCGATATAGGGCGCAACATACCCCCCCCGTTCTCCGACCATCTTGTCCAGTTGAGGATTCTCATGGGTCAATGCAATGACCGGTCGCCGCGCCCAAAAATATTCGTAAAGTTTGGAAGGTATGTATTCCCGGCAATCATCAATACTTCCATGCACCAATAACAGGCAATCGGCCTGATACATGAGATCCACCACCCGCTCGCGTCCGGTCCGGCCTGTCTCCGGCGAAAATTCCAGGCGACCATGGGAAATGAACACATCCTGCAAATTCTTCTGCTCGATGGAGCGCATGGCTGCCGCGTCGATCTTCCCGCCATACACATGCACTCGCACTAACGGGCGCAACTCTGGCTCTTTCCCCAATATGGCATCCAAAGCCTGCACAACAGGCAATAACGAGCGCGTAGTCGCTAACGAGCCAAAATGGCAGATCGCCATTTGCTCTCCTCGTTTATATGTAGCAACGGATCGAGGCGGCTCCGCTCCCGGCAGCACAACGATGCCGCGCTCTCCCAATTCCGGATGCCGACGACGCGCCCTCTCCAGCGCCCCGTCGGTGAACCACCAAACCAGATCGGCATGTTTGCAGATGATACCTTCCAGCTTCGCCATGAAGCGGGCATTGCGGCTCTTGGTCTGCCCCTCGATCACCATGGGGTCGTGTATCTCGGCGATCCATGGCAACCCGGTCAGCTTCTTCAGCCAGTATCCGGCCAAGTGTGCCGAGTATGCCCCGCCGGTGGAATAGATGACGGTCGGTTTGTATTTCCGTATCAGCAGTAACGAGCGGACCGTTGCCGGGAACACCCAGGACGCATGGTTCTGCAAGCCGAACATCAGGCGTTCCAGCACGATGAATGGCGCAAGAAGCAGGCTGATGATCAGTGTCAGGATGCGGTAAACGACGCCGCGCCCAAAACGCATCGCCACCACATGGCGCATATCGAAACGCAACCCGGCCGGCCCCCAAGGCATCAGCTGCAGATGCATGAATCGGTCGTCATGACTACCGGAAACTCCGCTCAAAACGATGGGATCGATACCACGCGCCATCAGATGCGGCAGCTTGTCGGTAATGGTCTGGCTGGCTGCACGGCCATCCATGTTGAAGCAGTGGGAAAGGATCAGCCAGCGCTCGTGTTGTGCATTCATCTGTTCTTCTCCGACTCATCCATTTCAATATACGGGAATTGCTCATCCAATTTCTTACCGAATGCCAGCCTCGGTCTGCACTCCGACGCGTAAGGCATGCCGACTTCCAGTAAGAAAGGCCGGTTCGTCTCTGCGATCTTTTGCAAAGCGTCTTCCATATCCTCGCGATTCTCCACATAGGCATGCTCTATTTCGTATGCCTTGGCCAAAGCCACGAATGAAGGCGCGCTGTAGCCGGTCTTCGTGGACTGGTTACGGCCGTCGAAATACATGTCCTGGAAATTCTTCACCATTCCGAGCGAGTGATTGTTGAGTACGACGACCGTGACATCCAACTGCATCCGTTTCAATGTATCCAGTTCCTGGATATTGATCTGCAAACTGCCGTCTCCCGTTACGACTATCGCTTTATGCCCCGAGCAAAGCGCGATCCCGAGGGCCGTAGGCAGTGCAAAGCCCATTGTTCCCATGCCACCGCTATAGTGTGCCGCCTGTCCGCTTTGCAGGCGCAGGTTCTGTGCAGCCCACATCTGATGATTGCCTACGTCACACACATAGTCCACTGCCTTGCCTGACATCACGAGATTGAATCGCTTGAACAGCACGCCCGGGCTGATAGCCCAATCTGCATATTCATCCCTGTCGAAACTCGTCCGCAGTGTGGTCAACCGTTTCAGCCAGTCGTTCTTCTGCTCCGGGAAGGTGTCCGGCTCAACCGCGAAACCTCTGAAGAAGGCATCGGCATCACAACAGATCGGCAGCTCAGCCTGCACCCGATTACTCAACTGCGCAGGGTCGATGTCGACCTGCACCACTCTGGCATGCCGCGCAAAGTCATTCGTATCAGCCCCCGTCTGGCGCACATCCAGCCTCGCGCCGATCACGATCAAGAGATCGCAATTCTGCACGGCCCAGTTCGCCTCCCGGTTGCCATAGCTGCCGATCAAATTGAAATAGCATGGGCCGGCCGTCACCCGCTCATGTCCCATCAAGGTTGTGACGTAGGGGATACCGTTCGCTTCCAGCGAGCCCAGCCAGTCGACCAGAGCTTGTGCCCACCGCGCACCACCACCGATGCATACCAGTGGACGCTCCGCCACTGCGCAAAGCGCTCTCAACAGGTTGATATCTGCTTCAGATGGAGTCGATGGATCGCTTGCCCACAATGGTGTGGCCAGCCATTCCTCGACCTTGGCGTCCGGGATATCCATGCGCTGCACATCGTTGGGGATATCGATCAAAACCGGCCCCTGCCTCCCGTCGCGCGCGATTGATAAAGCTTGATGGAGTTCAGGCAGCAACTTGTCAGGATCGGTCACCTGCACAGCGTACTTGGTGATGCTCGCCACCATCGGAACGATGTCCAGTTCCTGGAAGCCTTGTTGACGAATGGCTCTGTTCCCTTTTAGCTCATAGGAATTCACCTGACCGGTGATGAACAGGCAGGGAACGGAATCCAGCCAGCAGTCACCTATCCCCGTGATCAGATTGGTTGCACCCGGACCACTGGTACCCATCGCCACTGCGATCTGCCGGCCCATAGTCTTGCGCGCGATACCTTCCGCTGCAAACGCGGCAGCCTGCTCATGATGCATGGAGATGATATTGAAGCGCCCATCCTGAGCCAGACTGTCCAGCAGATGGGTGATCATGCCGCCCACCAACTCGAAACAGTGATGGACGTTATGTGTAGCCAGGAATCTGGCGACTGCGTCTGAAGCTTTCATTATTCTTGGTAGCCGGTCTGTCGGAATGAATCGATCATCCGTCGCAGGCCCTCCTGCAATCCGATCAGAGGCGTATAGAGGTTCTTGAATTTATCAGTGTTCGGAATATAACGCGAACGGCTGCTGCCACTGCTTACCCCCTCGACCTCGACATCGACCGAACCGACCAACTCGGCGATCTGCTCAGCCAACTCACGGATGGATACCTGAGGCGCATCTGCACCCACGTTATACAAGTCTCCCGGGCTTCCGTTCATCAATAGCTCCCATAGACCTATGGTGAGGTCGGAAGCGTAACAATAGGTACGCAAGGATGAGCCATCACTTTGGATTCGGATTCGTTTTTCGTAAAGCGCCTGACGGATAAAATCAGGAACCGCAAAACTGCCGCTCAGATCCTGATAGGGGCCCATAAAAGCGAACAAGCGGGCCACGATAGTCGGAACACCGGATGTCCGGCAAAGTAACTCTGAATACCGCTTGGCCTCCCCATAGCAGGATACCGGGTCACTCAGGTCCGGCGCGCCGGTTGCGGTTTCATCCAGCGCCTCACACGCCTCTCCCTGCCGACCATAGGCAGCCCCGCTACTTAAATAGAGCAAAGTGCGCACACCGGATCTGCGCGCAAAATGCAGTACGGCGCGGGTACCGTTCGCAATATCCTCCATTGTCTGCATCGGGTCATGCAGATAGCTCGCCGGATCTGCCGGGGAGGCCGCGTGGATGACATAATCGCAATGGTCACATGGATGGCTTAGCACGCTGCCATCCCATTCGAACCACTCGATATGCGGAATCCCCCATAGTTGCGGCCATTTTTTTTGTGCCTGCGCCACAGAGCGTGTCGGCAACAACAATCGACAAGGTTCATCCTCGTTCTTCCGATTGAAGGCGATGATGCTCTCAACCAGATAGCTGCCGACAAAACCGCTGCCCCCCGTGAGTAGCAGCGTCTTTCCGGACAACTTTTGCAAGGTTCCGCGACACTCCTCCAGCACGCGGCGAACATCTTCCTCGACGATGGACGTACGCTGCATAAGCATCAGAAATTGACGCCAAAGAACGCTTCCAGCCTGGAGATAACAAAGTCCAGCATCTCGCGACTCAAGCCCGGATACACGCCGATCCAGAAAGTGTCGTTCATCACGATGTCGGTGTTGGTCAGTTCACCCGAGATACGGAAGTTACGGCCCTTCATGTAAGGCTGGCGCGTCAAGTTGCCGGCGAACAGCAGACGCGTGCCGATCTTGTGCTGGTCGAGGTATTGCAACAGGTCGACGCGGTTGATGCCTGCGCTCGCCTTAATGGTGATGGGAAAACCGAACCAGGACGGGTCGCTATTGGGTGTAGCTTCCGGCAGCAGCAGGAATTCTTCGCAGTTCTTCAGGCCGTTCTTCAGGTAGGTGAAGTTCGCCTTGCGTGCGGCGATGAATTCTTCCACGCGGTCCATCTGCGCCAGCGCGCAGGCCGCCTGCATGTCGGAGATCTTCAGGTTGTAGCCCAGATGCGAATAGGTGTACTTGTGGTCGTAGCCGTAGGGCAAGTCGCCCAGCTTCTGGCAGAAACGCTTGCCGCAGGTATTGTCCTTGCCCGGCTGGCAGTAGCAATCACGCCCCCAGTCGCGGATCGATTCGACGATCTGTCGCAACTGGTCGTTGTTGGTGAACACCGCTCCACCTTCGCCCATGGTGATGTGGTGCGCGGGGTAGAAACTCAGCGTGCCGATGTCGCCGAAGGTGCCGACAAGGCGGTTGATGGCTGATGGTTGACTGCTTGAGGTGTAAGTGGAGCCAAGCGCATCGCAGCAGTCTTCGATCAGCCAGAGCTTGTGCTTCTTCGCCAGCGCGGTGATGGTGTCCAGATCGTAGGGATTTCCCAAAGTGTGGGCCAGCATGATGGCTTTGGTCTTAGGCGTGATCGCCGCTTCGATCTTGGCCGGGTCGATGTTGTAGGTGCCGAGTTGCACATCGACAAATACCGGCACAGCACCGAATTGCAGGATGGGGTTCACCGTGGTGGGGAAGCCCGCCGCCACCGAGATGACTTCATCGCCCGGCTGGATGGCGCGTTCGCCCAGCTTGTGCGAGGTGAGTGCGGTGAATGCCAACAGGTTGGCGGAAGAACCGGAGTTGGTGGTGAGCGCATGCTTCACCCCAAGGAATTCGGTAAGGCGTTTCTCGAAGGCGTCGTTAAAACGGCCGGTGGTAAGCCAGCCGTCGAGCGAAGCTTCCACCATGTTCTGCAGTTCGGTCGCGCCGATCACCTTGCCCGAAGGCGGCACCACGCTCTTGCCTGCTTCGAATGAGCTGGGCGCATAGGCGAGGTCGGCATATTGTTTGACGAGCTCGGAGATCTGGGTGCGGAGTTGTTCTTTGGTGCTCATGGTGTTTCTCTCACTGTACGTATTGTTCGATCTGTTTCAGGGTGAAGCTGCGCATATCCTGCTTTGTCAGCCAGGCCTGCTGCCAAGACACGATCATCTCCAACGTATGGCCTAGGTGCCAGCGCGGTTGCCAATCGAGGCGCATCTTGGCTTTGGAGCAATCCAGCTTGAGGTAATGCGCTTCGTGAGGATGCTCGCCGCCGTCCAATTGCCAACTCGCGCCCTCACCCCACTGTTGCGTGAGTTGCTCGACGATCCACTGTACCGGCTTGGCATCTTCGTCGCGAGGGCCGAAGTTCCAGCCTTCGGCATAGGCGACGCCTTGCGTATACAGTTTTTCCGCCAACAGCAGGTAGCCGGACAGCGGCTCTAACACATGCTGCCAGGGACGGATCGCATGCGGACTGCGGATCACCACCGGCTTGTTATCGCCGATGGCGCGCAGGATATCCGGGATCAAGCGGTCGTCTGCCCAGTCGCCGCCGCCGATGACGTTACCGGCCCTGGCGCTTGCCAGGGCGGTTGATGGCTGGTGGTTGATGGCCGAAGGGGTGAAGTAAGAATTGCGGTAAGCCGACGTGACCAGTTCGGCGCAGCCCTTACTGTTGCTGTAGGGGTCGAAACCGCCCATGGCTTCGTTCTCTCGATAGCCCCACACCCATTCCTTGTTGTCATAGCATTTGTCGCTGGTGACATTCACCACGGCACGCACCGAGGGCGTCTGGCGCACCGCTTCCAGCAGATGCACCGTACCCATCACGTTGGTGGAATAGGTCTCGACCGGGTTCACATAGGAATAACGCACCAGCGGCTGCGCCGCCATGTGGATGACGATGTCCGGAGCGGCATCGCGCATGGCTTTGCTCAGCGCTTCCGCATCGCGGATGTCGCCGATGATGGACGTCATGCCCTGCGCGACATTCGCGACCGTGAACAAACTTGGATCCGTTGGCGGCTGCAAGGCATAACCTGTCACCTCAGCGCCTAGCTTCTGCAACCACAGGCTCAGCCAACTGCCCTTGAAGCCGGTGTGGCCGGTCAGGAATACTTTCTTCCCGTGGAAGAAAGTATTCGTTGATGGTTGACGGTTGATGGTTGATGTCATGTGGGAACTCGTTTCAATTGTGATGCTCTTAATGCGGAAATTTTCTTCACCAGGTCCATGATGGCACCGCGGATAGCCTGATATTCATCCTTGCCCAGAAACCCAAGGTCCAACGAAAGCTGATATTGCGCATCGAGCTCCAGCAGAGAGCCAAAAGCCAATTGTGAAAAATGCGCCTGATCCCGAGCGCCTGTCCGCCCACACCCTTCCGCCAAATTCGACATGACCGATACGGCCGCCCGGCGCATCTGGTCCACCAGCCCAAATCGTTCTTCCTTCGGGAATGTGGAAGTCGTCATATACACCTGCTTTGCCAATACTTTCGCAAGCTGCCAGGTTTCCAGCTTTTCGTGGGGTAAAGCAGATGATGGTTGATTGTTTATAGTTGAGCTCATGACTTCTCCACTATCAGCATTCAACCATCAACAATAGTCGATCAACTATCATCAGCACTTACCATACTTTCCACGGCGCATTGCCGGACTGCCACAGCTCTTCCAGATGGTTCTTGTCGCGCAGCGTATCCATGGGCTGCCAGAATCCATGGTGCAGATAGGCCGAGAGTTGATTTTCCCGTGCCAGTCGTTCCATCGGCCCGCGCTCCCAGACGGTCGTATCGTTCTCGATCAGGTCGATCACCTTCGGGGATAACACAAAGAATCCGCCATTCACCCAGCCACCATCCCCGTGCGGCTTCTCCTCGAAGCTCGTCACATGATCGCCCTTGATATTGAGCACGCCAAAGCGTCCCGGCGGCTGCACACCCGTCAGCGTCGCCAGCCGGCCATGGCGGCGGTGGAATGAGAGTGTTTCCGTGATATCCACGTCGCTCACGCCATCACCGTAGGTAAAACAGAAATCATCGTCGCCAAGGTGGTCACGTACCCGCTTCAACCGGCCGCCGGTCATGGTGTTCTCGCCGGTATCGACCAACGTCACTTTCCACGGCTCGGCAAAGCGCTGGTGCACTTCCATCTTGTTGTTCTGCATATCGAAGGTGACATCGGATGTATGCAGGAAGTAGTTGGCGAAATACTCCTTGATCAGATAACCCTTGTAGCCGCAGCAGACGACGAACTCATTGATGCCATGGGCCGAATACATCTTCATGATATGCCACAGCACAGGCTTGCCGCCGATCTCCACCATGGGCTTGGGACGCAACGAGGTCTCTTCGCTGATGCGCGTACCGAGACCGCCTGCAAGAATGACTGCCTTCATTTGATACCTCTGGATATTGTCAGTTGCGATAGCGTTGCATACGTCGTTTCAGCTTGTAAGCGAAACGTTTCAGAAACTTCAAACGATGAGGATACCAGTTGGACTGGTAGACCACGCCCAGATAGAAGCGGGCGAGCATCTCCTCCGTCATGCCATCGCGCTTGTCGCGCTCATACTCTTCAAAATACAGGTAAGCCTTGAAGATCGGCTCCCTTGGCAACAAGGGTATGGAACGATACTTCAGCAGCGCCTCGCCATACCAGGAAGACTCGTAGGGGTGGGCGATGATGGCCCGCATTATGTCGCTGCCCTCTTCTTCCAGCCGAACCTGCAAGTCCTGCCACACCTTGCGGTTCCAGATCACCGGGAAGGGATTGAATGCGTAGGAAGGCCCCACCCGTCCGAACACCTTGCGCATATCTTCACACAAGGCCTCAAAATGCCGTTCCGTCTCGCGAATACCGTGTGTCAGGCAAAATTCGATGAACGGCTTGCCCTCATGCAGGATGGTGTACGGTGTGCCGTCAGGCGACAAGAAATCGCCGGCAAAGAAATCACGGATGAAGCGCGAATCCGAATCGATACAGACACAATTGGCCGCAGGATTGACGCGCCAGAACTCCGCCTTCACAACCTGCTGGGAGATGTGCCCAGGCAAGGCATGGTAGGCCGCAAGATCAAGCAAGGGATTGGCGCGAATGATGTCCTCGTCACACAACCAGTTGACCCCCTCAGTGCCGATGCGCTGCTGGAACAACCCCAGATCGCGTTGCGGCACCGAGATATACAGCGCCAGCCCCTCACGATTGTAGCGGCGCACACTCTCCGCCATGACCACAGCGCGATCCAGATCACGGTGGTAACTTTTGCAAAAGATGGCAATGTCGCTCATGTGGTCGCCTCGTGGGCAGGGTCGTGTTCCAAGTCTTGCATTATATGTTCTGCGATGCATGACACGAACTGCCCGGCACTGAATCGTTGCACCTGCTCACTGCTCAGATAGTTCGCGATCGCCGTCTGATAACCTGCATACCGTTCAGGCCCGAGCCCCAGCAAGTAACGGTGGACTTCCGCCGTGTTATTGAAATCCCGGCGATCTATGAAGCAGTCAGCCGGGATATGCTCCAGCACGTTATCAGCACCCCAATAGACAGGCACGCAACCGCTAAGGAAACTATCGAATATCTTCTCTGTGATGTAATTGTCCGGCCCGAGGGTGTTCTCATAGCAGTAGGCGAACTTGCTTCGCCGCATCACCGACGCCTTGTCCTGCACTTCGCCGCGCCAGCTCGGGAATGGCTTGTGACCGAATGCTTTGGCACGCAGACTGCTGATATTCCTCTTAAGCTTGCTCCATGGCGTGAAGGCGGGCGCCGGCTTCTGCCACCCCAGTCCGTACAACTCGAAGTGCTGTGGCGCATGGCGTTCATACCAGCGTATGGTATTGATGCGCTCCAGATACAGGTCGTTCGGCAAAGGTTTACGAAAAGCCTTGTTGGCGTTGATCAGGCAACTGAATATGTCTCGCTCGGCGAAGGTCGGAAATGGTTCGAACGCCAGCCGGTTCGGCACCATGATGGGCACCACATTGGGCAGATCATGTAAACGCTTGTCCCACGCAAATACCTTGCAAAAACGTCCGCAATAGTCCCGGTCAGTGTTCAGAAGGTTGATATGCGGATTCTCGAGAGCGATAAGGTATTTCCGAATGCCATCTTCGGCGAATTCCCGCCCTTCGAAGAACAGATCGAAGGCGATAGCACGCCCCTGATTCAGGTCCGGGGTGTTCAGTTCGATACCGCGCTCGAGAAAAGCCGCACGCAGCAATCGTGGTGTGTAGGTCGGATTGAATCGATGTACCGTATCTTCTTCGGCGAACATGGAATTGTTGGCATGGCCCGCTGCATGCACGTTGGCGTAGATCATCTTTCGACGCGCCACTTGATAAAGAAACGCTTCACCAACGAGCGGTACAGAACAGGATCGATATATCGCGACCAACTATGGCGGCTCAGGAATCGGCGCGCCACAGCGCGGCGCGCCGGAGTCGCGGCCGCGTTCTTTACCAGCGGTTTATAGATGAACGAATAGCGGTAGTCTGCCAACAGAGCCTTGCCGAATTGTTCAGGGTAGCGCTTGAGAAAAGCCATGAAGCGCAGTCGGTCGCGCGGCGACTCTACCTTGCCATCGTTGCCGCCGTGGATGCGGTAGGTCAACAGCGGCTCGTTGAGCCAGGCGATCGGCCCTTTCATCGCCAACCGCAATAACCAGGCGACATCGGTGTACTTGCCGCCATCCACATCCAGACGCAGCGCTCCTGCCGCGCTGCGTCGATATACATAACCGGGGAATGGCGCGAAGCCAGATTGCGCGCGGGCAAAGTAGCGTCGCGCAAGATCGCGTGCCGAGCCGAGATATTCCAGCTTGCCGATAGCGCGAAACGAACTACGGGGCTCGATCCGGCCCATGGTCTCCAGCAGCGCGTTGCTGCCGCAGGCGACCAGCCGGGGATCGGCATCCATTGCCGCCTTCATATGCTTGACGAATTCCGGATGCATCAGGTCATCGTCATGGAACAGGCAAAAAAGATCTCCCCGCGCCTCTTCGATGCAACGGTTGAAGTGTGCGATATGGAACAGCATCGGCTGCCTGCGCCGGTATTCCACTTGAGGGAAATCGGCCCGCATCATCTGACCGACCTCATCATTGCTGGAATTGTCCGACACGATCAATTCAAAGTCTTGATCACTCTGAGCCAGGATCGAATGCAACGTCTGCCGGGCAAAGTCCGCACGGTCATGGCATAGCACGAAAAGCGAAAATGACGTCATTGCATCACCCCACCCTGCATGCCATAGCTGCGAGGCGGTCTTTGCCGGGCATGGGATGAAAGGGCCTCTTCAAGCATCGCCTACGCTCACTTGACTAGCGAGGCCGGCATTCAAGAAGGCGAGAAAGCGTAGGCCCGGCAAATTTACATATGGCCATCAACCATTCCACCTTGACCCTGTTTTCTTCATACCAGTCCTGCCGCAGGAAAATAACATCACGCTGCACCTCCTCAAGGCCGCGCGCGAGCGGCACATATCCTTTTTCTGCAAGGAGCTGGATCACTTCCGGCTCCAACTTTTGTCCATCCCACACTTGTTTCGTTTCGAGTTCAACATGGATCAGAAATATCCGGTCGGTCTTTCGCGCTATACCACTGAGAACCTCGAAGGCGAATCCCTCGACATCGACCCACAATGCGACTCTGGAAGCCTGTGCGTACTCGCTCTCGATAAAATCATCCAATCTGACGGCTTCTACAGTCACCTCGCGACCGCCCGAATCAGCGCGCTGCAACGCAGAGCCGATCCCGCGGTTGCACTTTGGCCTTGCCTTGTCTTCCTGTACGTAGAAGGAGTGGCTCCCCCCGTTGCCAGAAGCCAGCTTGTTGACTATCCGTATCCGGCTGCTTTCATTGCGCTCGTCGCGCATCATGCAGGAATAGTTATCAGGATCGGCCTCAAACGCAACCAACTCAGCCTGGCGCAGCAATCTTCTGAAACGCCTTGAGTCAGAACCGTCCATGCTGCCTACATCCATGACAAGCTGCGGCTTAAGCAACCAGAGCAAAGCATGGAAGGCATATTTAGTTTTTAGTATGTGCATTATTTAATCTTCTAGTAGCGAAAGACTAAACTTCATCACCTTGGCAGCAACTTTCCAGTCTCCTGGTGTAGTGCTGCACGCTGATTGAAGTTCATGACCACCCTCCTGTAGGCCGGATTTAACCCGACATGTCGGACTCAAGCCCGATCTCTACCCAACGATACAAACCCAATCAGTGCAACCCCTTTAGTATCGCCACAGTCATGTGAATTCACATTGTAATGCGATTACTCCGGCTGGCTCGCGCACTTTCTGTAAATGTCCACATAGTGGAGCGCCACATCATGCCAACCATATGCATATTTTGGAGGCGCCTCTTGGCGCTGCAACTGTTTATTGACTGCATCCACCCATTGCTGCAATGGCGCATCAAGGGACAAGACTGCTCCGGCTGACTCGCCGATCTCACTCACTGCCCCACATCTATCGGACACCACCACTGCAGTTTGCGCTGCCATCGCCTCGGTGATCACCATGCCGAAAGGTTCTGCGCGGGCGGGATGCAGTAATACATCGATCTGGCGCAAATGCTCCGCATCATCGCGCCAACCGAGCAATTTGTAACCGCCTTGCCAATCCGCAAACAGATGCGAAACTTCTTCCGGTTCGGGCCCGGCGACCCACAGCTCAAGATGCGGCCGCTCTCTGCGCAATAGTTTGAGTATCTCGACCGCAAAGGGCAGCCCTTTGCGCTGCCACTCAACCCCCACAAAGCCGATGACACCTCCATCGGCGGGAGCGGGCCTCCAATCTCGCGGCTGCATAGGTGTGACACCCGGCACGATAGGTTCTGTCAGCTTGCGTGCATACTCGGGGTAGTAGTGAGCCAGTTGCTTCTTTATATAGATGGAATTCGGCACGATATAGCGCGCCGTTGCCAGCTCCCTGCGCTCCAGCCAGAATTGCATGGCAATACGCAACGAAAGCTTCTTCCACCATGGCTTGTCACGCACCGTAGCGAACGGCGGCCCATGGAAGGTAGTGAGGTGATGGAAGCCCAGACGCTCGTCGCTGTGTATCACGAAGCCCGGCCTCGGATTCTGTTCCAGCCACTCGCGCGCGCGCGCTCCAAAGCGAAGTAGTGCAAGCCAGCGGGGGCGTTTTGCGATCTCGCCCAGCTCGTGCACCGCGATGCCCTGAGGCTGCCCGGCATGGCAACGCTCGCACACAACTTCAACACAATGGCCGAGTGCCGCCAGCTCGCGCGTGACTTCCCACACATAGCGCTCCATGCCGCCTACCGGACCGTAACGCCGCACCACATGCAGTATTCGCAAGGGCTCGTTCATGCCGTCAAAGCCTCATACAGCGCGCCGGCGCCATGCTCCTGCTTCAGGACGCGTCCGGCTTCTGCCGCGCCGGCCGCATATCTTCCGTAATCGGCGATGATGTCCCGGATAGCCTCCAGCAGTATCGCCGGCGAGGTCTGTTCCACCACCATGCCAGCGTCGAATCGAGCCACCATGCGCGCGATCCAGGTGTCCGCCGTGGTCAGCACGGGGCAAGCGCCGGAGAAGGCATCCAGCGTCACCCCGCTGATCCTGTCCGAGAAGTCGTTCACACTGTACAGCTGCAACGCGAGCGCGCCCGGATACAGCGCCTCATATTCACGCACGCTCAATGTCTGCTTCAGCAAATGCAGATGGGGGTAGGGGATGTCCTGCAAGCGCTTGATGTCCGCCAGCGTCTCGGCATCATATTTTCCAAAATGCTCTGCCGACACCTGGATGGTGACAGGGATCTTTGCATGCTGCGCATGCAGCAAGCCGACCAGATCCACGACATGGCCAAATCCTTTGTCGCGCCGCGCAGCACCTGCGAACAGAAGATGGCGAAAAGCAGCGGGAGCGGCATCCTCTTTCACTTGACGCGTCGAGATCGGATACGGAATGACCTTCGCCTTGGTGAAGCCGGCCTCAATGAACGCATCCACCACCGTCGGGGTCGGCCCAAAGATCTCAAGGTTGGGTTGGCGCTGCGCGATGCGTCTGAGATATTGCATCTTGGATGCGCTGCGATTGAACCAATGCACGTAGAAATATGCCTTGCCCGGCGGCACGGTGGCACTTGCCGCCAGATCGAACAGACGCAGATCAGTGTAGGTCGCAGTGGAGAGAAAGAGCTTGCCAGGTGCCGACAACAACCTCCGATACAGGAAGTAACCTTGCGGACGGCGCCACCAGCGAAAAAAATGACGGCGCACTTCTATGCGCCCCCCCCCGAAATCGATCTCGGCATTCCGGTTGACCCATAATCGCAACGGCACCCCCTTCGCATTCACGGCGAGCAAGGCGTTGACGAAGCTGTAGCAATGCCCGGCCTGCGAACTCAGCGTCGGCTCGATGATATTGATCTCATCCACGCCCGCCACCCTCCCGTTTCATCAGCAGCCGCTTCGCGTAGCGATAATACGTACCCTCAGCAGTGGTCACCGCCAGCATGAAGCCCTCGCGTCCGTCGAGGAAACCGGCGCGAAGAAGATACGAACGTATGAATGCCCACAGCCCATGCAGCACAGCCTGAGTCAGCGTTGCTTCACGCCCCTTGCGATACATCATCTCGGCCCCGGCGGAAGAATAATGGTTCATCTTGGCGAGCACCTGATCGAGGTCGCGGAACGACTCGTGCAGCAACCAGTTTTTCATCAAAGCTTCCTTGCCATCGACCACCAGCCGTTCATGCACCAAGTCATCGGTGAATTTGCCTTTGCCGCGATGGAACAGGCGCAGCACATAATCCGGATGCCAGCCGGAATGGCGAATATAGCGACCGCAGAAGCTGGACAGGCGCGGGACACTGTAGCCCTCTGCCTGTGGCGACAGTAATACGCTCTCTATCTCCGCGCGCAACTCAGGTGTCACACGCTCGTCCGCATCCAGCGAGAGGACCCACTCTTTGCTGGCATAAGACAAAGCCCTGTTCTTTTGCGGGCCGAACCCCGGCCAGTCGTGAACGTAAACGGTCGCGCCGAGCGCCTTGCAGATCGAAACCGTATCGTCCGTACTCCCGGAATCGACCACGATGATCTCATCTGCCCAGTTCGCTGATTGCAGACATGCGCGGATGTTCTCCGCTTCGTTCTTGGTGATGATGATGACGGAAAGTGTAGGTGTCATGCGCGTCCGTTTGAAGCCGATATATATTCAGGGATCCACTGCTGCAAGCGCTTGCGCACGATCTCATCCGACGCCGGATCGTCGCCGGATATCCATTCCGACAGCATCTGCATCTCGGTGTCCGTCACGGGCCGCGCCTGGGCGATGCGCAATTTCGGATGCGGGGTAGGCAACGTCTTCTCGCTATCCGCCAGCAATTCTTCAAACAGTTTCTCGCCGGGCCTCAGGCCTGTGAACTCTATTCGAATATCATCCGCATCCAGCCCGGACAAACGGATCATATCTTTTGCCAGGTCGACGATCTTCACCGGCTCACCCATTTCAAGCACGAAGATCTCTCCACCTTGCCCCATATAACCGGCTTGCATCACCAACTGCGCCGCCTCGGGAATGGACATGAAATAGCGCGTGATATCCGGATGCGTCACAGTGATCGGCCCACCACTGGCTATCTGTTCGCGAAACTTCGGTATGACACTGCCGGTACTGCCCAGCACGTTGCCAAAACGCACGACGATGAAGCGCGTCCCCTCGGCTTGCTGCAGACCCTGGCATACGATCTCAGCCAGTCGCTTGGTCGCCCCCATCACATTCGTGGGATTGACCGCCTTGTCGGTAGAGATCAGCACGAACTTTTCCACACCGTGCCGTTGCGCACAGCGCGCCACCTGCCAGGTCCCATATACATTGTTGCGCACAGCCTGCCATGCATTGTTGCATTCCATCAGCGGCACATGCTTGTAAGCCGCAGCATGGAACACCACATCAGGACGATGTTCTAAAAACACCTGATTCAATCGCGGCTCATCCCGCACATCTCCGGCAAGATACAACAGTTCCAATCCCGGGAATGACCGCCCCATTCCCTGCTCCATCGCGTACAGGGCGAATTCGCTCGACTCATACATCAACAGTTTGGCGGGAGAAAAATGCGCGATCTGACGGCATAACTCCGATCCGATCGATCCGCCCGCCCCCGTCACCAGCACCACCTTTCCCGACAATTGCTGTCGCAAACCCGCATCGTCGATCAAGACCGGATCGCGCCCAAGCAGGTCATCCAGCTCCACCGCACGCAACTGCGAAATATTGAATTGCCCACTCATCAGGTCATCGAAAGAAGGCACGGTCAGCGGCTTCACCCCGGCGTCGCTGCAAAGTTCAATGGCCCGCCTGCGCTGCTTGTGCGACACGCCGGGCATGGCAATGATGGCCTTATCCACCCCCAGTTTTTTCGCGTTATAGGCAAGCGCATCCAGCCTGCCTAAGACCCGGACGCCATTGACGACATTGCCGACCTTCTGCGCGTCGTCATCCAGGAAGCCCACCACTCGCCATAGTGGATTGCGTGCCAGATCTTTTGCCAGCCCGAACCCGGCGTCGCCGGCCCCGAGCACCAATACCGGCTCCCCCCTCAGCTTGATGTCCGCGAATAGTGCCTGTTCTTTCCACAGCCGGTAGATCAGCCGCCCGCCGCCCATGAACAACATCAAGAGCGCGGGGTAGATAACCAATACCGACCGGGGCAAGACCACGTCCAGCCGCAGTAGCCAGAATAGCAGCGGTGTGAGTGCCGTTGCGACGAGCACGGCCCAGAATATCCGCTTCAGATCGATCAGGCTTGCGTAGCGCCAAATGCCGCGATACAGACCGAATCGCCAGAACACGAATCCCTGCAACAGCACCACCCAGACCAACGTCCCACCGATCTCACTCGCAAAGCTTGGCGGAAGCTCAAAGTTGAAGCGCAACAGGTAGGCAACGACCCAAGCCGCAGAAGCGGCGGCCAAGTCATGGAACATGGCCAGCGCAGATCGGGAACTGAATGTCTTGGGCACCATCAATATGCGCTCTTGCCGCGCATGCCACCAAAGACCGTTTTCATGATGATCTTCAGATCCAGCCACAACGACCAGTTGTTGATGTAATCAAGATCGTACTTGATGCGCATTTCCATTTTCTGCGTCGTGTCGGTCTCGCCGCGCCAACCGTTCACCTGTGCCCAACCGGTGATGCCCGGCTTGACCTTGTGGCGCAGCATATAACCGTGTATCAGACGCCTGTATTCCTCGTTGTGCGCCACCGCATGTGGGCGAGGCCCTACGATAGACATCGTGCCCTGCAGTACATTGAAGAACTGCGGGAGCTCGTCCAGCGAAGTGCAGCGCAGGAAATTGCCCAGCTTAGTCACTCGCGGATCATTCCGCGTCGCTTGAGGCACATTCGGCCCATCCTCAAGCACCCTCATGCTTCGGAATTTCCACACCTCGATCACTTGTCCGTTCAAACCATACCGGCGCTGTTTGAACAAGGCCGGCCCCGGCGAAGTCAGACGCACAGCGATTGCGATCGCCAGCAGCAACGGAGAGATCAAGATCAGTATCAGGCTACCCAGCAGCAGATCTTCCATACGTTTAATGAACTGGTTGGCACCGAAGAGTGGGCTTTCAAACACACTGATCAGAGGGATGTCCTCGATACTTCGCCAGCGCGATTGGAGCAGGTCAGAGACAAAGATATCTGGAACCACGTTCACAGAAACGGTGGTATCCGCGAGTCGTTCAAGTAGCAAACGTATCTTTTCTTCGTCCTTCATCGGGTAAGTGATGTAGATGTTATCGATCACTTGCTCGTGCACCTTGGCCATCAGGGCATCCACGCTGGCAGCCCCCTGCTCCCTGGTAGCCGCACTAACATCATCGTAAACGCCCTCAACGCGCAACCCCATCCACGGCGACCTGGCAATGATTGCCATCAATTTCGCCGCGCACTTACCGCCACCGACAATCGCTACGGAGCGAGTATTGAAACCCTGCTTGCGGAAGTGCCGGATGAAATAGCGAATAACCGCTCTGAGCCCGACAAGCATAAAGGGCGTGGTGAACGCCCAGATAATCACCGCAACCCGGGAAAATCCGATCGAAGACTTACTTAAAAACCCTATAGCCAGAAGCGTTGCGCATGTCAGCACCCATACGATGACAATCGTCTTGGCCTCGAACCATAGCGAATCGACCCGCCATGACTTGTAGAGCCCATACCATTCTGCAAGCAATGAATAGCTAACGATCGAAATGACCGCCGCCAATTTGTAGTGCAAGATCGGCTCTACCCCATATACCTCCAGGGCCAGCCACAATGCCACCAGCACCACCGTACCATCCAATACACGGTGAAGAAGCGTCAATTCCCAGCTATGTTGTCGCGCAAATCCTGACGGAAGAAGCATCAATAGTCCTATTTATTGCACTTACTCATACCGCAGCCAATTATTAGCGCGGATCGCTCATTAACGCCCGTAACTTTACCTCAAATCCCCTGAGCACTCTTTCCTTGTCAAGATTCAACAAGGCATATGCCCGCCCAGCGGCGCCAAGTCTGGCGCGCAGATCCGCATCACCCGCCAACAACATGATGGCCGCTACGAATCCTTCCCCCCCCCCAGGAGGCACCACCAGCCCGCAATCTGCCACCACGCTGGCCAGCTCGGTCCCAACTTGGGCTGTTGCGACGACCGGGCGGCCACTTGCCAGCATTCCGGTCAACTTGGATGGCATCACCAGATCAGCGGCATCGGCACGCTGCGGCAGCAAATGGATATCTGCCATTGCCAATAGCTCACTCAAGCGCTCGGCCGGCTGAAGCTCCAAAAACCGCACATCGGGCAAATCCTCACATAGCGCGACCAATTCATCGCGCCCAGCACCCGCCCCGCAAAACACAAATACGATCTCAGGCGTAGGTCGGACTTCAGCCCAATCCTCTCCCGTAGGTCGGGTTTCAACCCGACACCCACCTATCGGGTTGAAACCCGACCTACCTCTTTCCCCGCAAATCCTTGCCGCCTCCGCCAGAATCTCCAATCCCTGCTTCGCACCCATATTGCCGGAATACAACGCCACCACTGCGTCCTTCGCAATACCCAACTCGGCGCGATAGCCCGCCGTTCCTGATTTCTGATTCCCGAATCCTGAATCCTGAATCTCCACCCAATTACGGAACAACACCACCGACCCGGAATCCACCCCCTTAGCCAATGCCTTATCCAACATACGTTGCGAGATGGTCGAAACCCGGTCGAACCTGCGCATCAGCCATCGCTCACCTGCTGCCACCAGTCGGCGCAACAGTTGCCCCTTCAGCAAGCCAAGGTCGAATGCCGCATCCACTTCATAATCTTGAATATGCAGCCATGCCTTGCCACCGGAAAGCCGTGCGACCAACCACGCTTGGGGTGCGCAAAACAAAGCTGGCTCCACCACCCATACGACATCAGGACGCCAGAAAATCTGACGTAACATCACTGGAAAACTGAACAAAGCAAAACTGGCCAGATGAAAGATGCGCTTCAAACCCGAAGGCTTGGCCGGCACCCACAAAGGGCAGCGATAGACAACCAGCGAACCTCCCCCCCCCGTAGGTCGGACTTCAGTCCGACGAACCCCGTCACCTATAGTTCGGGTTTGAGCGTGTGCTGTTTGAGCTTCAGCTCCGTACAGCCACGGCCTTCCCCTTGCGGATGCAACCCGACGCCCACTTGTCGGACTAAAGTCCGACCTACATACGGCTTTGCTCCAACGATTTACATACCCCTCGGCCATCTTCCACTGCGGATAATAGGGCGGCGCCGTTACCACTCGCACCTCGTGACCTTGAGCGGCGAGCCACTCGCCCATCTCGCCGGTGTATTTGCCGATGCCCGTGAGCTCAGGAGAGAAATTTATACCGTGAATCAAAATATGCATCAGAAGCAACTCGATATTTAGAAGCGGAAGTGGCTTACGCTTAGTTCAAGCTAGCGACACAGCCGCCGCTTAGCGCACTGCTTTCTCAAACAACAAATCAGCCTGAATACAATTTCCATTACGATCATAAGACGGGTTGTATATTCCCGCTAACCCAAAGCCAAGTGAATTGAGGTATCCAATCACCTCTCCGGCCAGTTTCTGATTCTTATACAGCTCGACAAAAGAGCACTCGCAGTAGATGTAATCAAAATTACCGATCAAACTCCTACACCCTGCCAGTGCCTGCATTTCATAACCCTGCACATCGAGCTTAAGCATGGCGGGACGAACAATCTCGTCCTTGCTCAAATACTGATCCAACGTACCCACCTCAACTTCAATGGTTCCGACCTCCTGCGTACCGGGAAAGTATTCAGATTGAGCACTTCCAATTTCAAGCAAAGAGGACGAATCGTCGCGCGCGGACAAATGAATTTGCTTCTTTTCCGATTTCTCGCCGATTGCTGCCACATGCAATGTAACCGCCGCGTCATCGAAAAGTATGTCTCGGTAAAGCAAGGCCACCTCTGGCAATGGCTCAAACGAGACGACTTTTGCGCCGGATATGGCCCTGGCAGCAAGTGCAAACTGCCCGCGATTAGCGCCGATATCCACTACAGTCGCCAAAGGGCGACTGAGCACGGGCTTATGCTCCACACCAGCCATTACGCGATATTCAAAAAATGCACTGCGCAGCTTCGGTTGAAGAAGGATGATCCGCAACTTCTTTAGCCGGAGCATCAAAAGAGAAAAGAATGTCATATGGTCGTTAAGTATTGGATATTTTGAATCGACTTTTCTTCGGCTTTGCAGGTACACCATAGCAAATTGTGTTTGGAGGTAAATCGCGTGTTACAACAGATCCTGCTCCTACAATAGCACCACGCCCAATTCTGACATTCCCCACAATAATCACCCCATGGCCAATCAAATTATCACCCTCAATAACAACGCTTGAAGGAAGCAATCTGCCCGCCCAAAATACTGTACAGCTAGGATCATCAAAACGATGATCATTCCCAACTATCGATACACGACTTGATATCAATACATCGCTACCAACTTTTAAATTGACCTCCAAATGAAGATTGCTACCGATAGCTACGTTATCGCCAATATCTAAATATTCAGGGGGAGCCACATAGCAATTACGCCCGAAGAACACATTCGTTCCCACAGACAGCCTTCCCCTCAATCTCAACCGCAATATCGCTAATCTTGCCCAACGCACAACTTGGCGAATCAAATGAAGCCATTTATGAATTGGTTTATCAGGCCTGTTCATAACTTAACAAACTCCAAGAAACCATCCGCCATTCTCTCGGCAGAATAATTCTCACGGCAGCGCAGGGCTATTGACTCTCTTCTTTTAATCCAAAATTGACGCTCAGACCACACCTTTATCAGCGCAATACTAAATGCATCAACATCATCTGATTGAAACAAGATTGCATTCTCTCCCTCAATCACTGCATCGATCTCGGGTGAATGTGGCTCATCATTCGCGACAAGCACTGGGGTGCCAAATGAGAAACTCTGTACGACAGAAAGACCAACATAACCTGGGGAAAGGCTGGCGACCGCTTTTCCAAACAAACCGGACAGCACCTCTTCATTATTGATGTGGCCCAAAAAAGCAACCCTTTCTGATATGCCCAAATCTTTCGAGAGCGCCTCCAATTCATTGCGCATTGGGCCATCACCGACTATCAGCAGCCTCGCCTCTCCAAGAGACGGCAAGGCTTTTGCAAAAGCCAATATGGCAAGTTCCGGTTTTTTTGCTGGTACGAGTCGGCCAATGTAAATGAATGAGTCCACCTGTTCGGTTGCGCGGTTGTAAATCTTCTTCTGGGTATATAGCGAGTTGGGTGCAGCAAAAACATTCACCCGAGGGAGTCTGTTCCTGAATGTCGTTGCCTCATTCACTGTATAGGCAATCACATTCCCCGCAAGGCGCCCCATCAAATCTCGCAAAAATGTCCCACCCTTGCCTTTGCCGCGCCTCGACCAAGCATGTCCCCAAACAGCTGTCTGCCGACCTAATATCCGCCGCCCCACCAGAAAAATCCAATTACTGATAATTCTTGGATTTTGCTCTAGCACAACGCAATCCGCCCCAAACACGTCTTGCCAACAGCCAAATTGAATTGAAAATCTATTACCAAACATAAATATGTTTTTTACGGTTTTCTGGTTAGCGCCAAGATTAACGCGCGTAATTGTGGTGCCGTCGAAATATCGCTCACCTGCAAGCAACAGAAAATTTGCACCAAATTTACTCAGTAAGACACTAAGAAATTCTGCCCGATAATCTCCGACGGATGTTTGCAGAACCACTAATTTCATAAGAATCGACTAGCTGGCGACGTTGGAATTGGCCGATTAAGACTGCTTAGCACATTCAATACCCAAGCAATTTTCCCATCGGGAAATATTTTCAACCTCTTTAAATTGATGAATTGTGGAATCACCAAATTGCACTCTTTTTATATTCACAAACCCCACCGCCTCAAGTTCATGAACAAGTGATTGATAATCCCACATCCACAAATGTTGGCTATTTCCAAGAATCGAATAAACTAAACCCTTAATACCATACGCACGCTTCTCCAAGCCCAAGCCGGTGGCTCTCATGAAATCAAGGCCAGGAGTTGGGGCTCTGTTTTGAACAGCCTCAGTGTAAAGCCTGATCAAATATTCCAGATCAGGCAATACAAATCGAAATACCCCTCCTGGTTTTAATATTTTGTAAGTGTTTCTAAGTGCCACACGGCAATCATCCAGAGACAAATGCTCCAGCACATGGGAGCAGTACACTGCGTCACACGATGCCCCAATAATCGGAAGCCCTTTCGTAATATCGCCATACGCAACATTCAAAGGGAAACGCTTATCATTTTTTGTATATAACTTCCCAATTACAGGAATTCTCTCGAACCTCAAAGTTGGAGAAGCATCAAAATTTCTCCAGCCATGGGGGGCTGACCAAGCACAGCCAAACTGGACGTATGTTGCTTCATTATTCATCTCTTGAGCTTCCTCATATTAATAATCTACCGCCTATAGAGCTCTAAACATGCGAAGCTATATCGCCGGTTTATCGAATATCTGAAATGCATTCATAGCAAATCTAAGCAGAATAAATGCATAACCGATGTTGAACAATACATGTGTGATTCGTTTGCCTGGCATCAGCATATCTCTAGAACATGCCATCACAAAGAAATAGAAAAAATACACTCTAAACATCAGTGGGAAAATGATACTGGAAAGATACAAAGTAACTAGGATTGCAGTTTCTGGTTTTGAAAACCCACCAATAGCACCGGCAAAGAAAAAGAAGATGACAACGAATATGTTTAATATCGAAATTCGGTTCAGCGAGAATTCAAACTCCTCAAACTTTTGGAAATATCCGACCCTAACGTAATAGTCATATCTGCCCTGCAAATGATCCTGCAAGACATACACCACAATCAATAGAACAATGGCAGAAACAAAAACGGCTTTATAATGTTTTTTGTTTAGATGTAGCCGCAAGAGTGCAATTGCTGCCACGATATGCGTAGCCATTGCTGCAGCAATCAAGTAGATTTTCTTCGACCTGTCTTCTAGAACAAATAGGCCGGCCAGCAGCATTGCCAGACCTTGCCTGATTACGTCCAAAAATATCAAAGGGCCGAATCCAAATGCCATAAGAACTGCTTCTGCAACTTTCTTTCTTTTTAAGATCAGAAAAAACAGAATGCTCTCTATCAGCGCAATGAATACTAAGAAAGTTCGCCCTCCAATTTCTCTGCCGTTCGGAATATCTTCAAGAATGACCACCAAAGCGCTCGCTATCCATCCAAATAGAAGCTCTGAAAATCGCCCACCGCTTTCTGAAAAGTAATTGTTGAACATATCGACATACAAATCAGTGTCATGAGAGACATCCAACGGACGCAGTGAGGCCCAAAGAAACAAGAGGGTCGTTAAAACAATGGCCGTGGGTAACCGATATTTCACAGCAAATTTTCCATTGTCAGATTGACTGTTGCTGGTCGGCATCATTTCCACCCAATTGCCAACTCTGTTACGGTGCTAAACCATTCCTTGTTGAGCCTTATGCTCAACAGACCATATGCCGCTCCACCCGCCATTGTACCTACCACCAATCGAATCACATCGCCCTCAAATGGATATGCACTAATATACCCAGCTAGGCCACTCACCACTGATATGATAAACGGCACAAACATCTGAATTAAATACTCGCCAAATTTCGCATGACTAAGAGGGCGAACCAACCAATACCAATTAGCCGGAAACAATGCCACACCCGCAAACAACATTGACAGTGCCATACCCTTTACTCCGAACTGGCTTCCCATAAGAACCACGGGGGAGTATACGAATAGCATCCACAAATTCCATTTGAAGCTCAAATCCGCTCTGCCGCGCGCCAATAGCAATATGCCAACAGGATTACCAATCGCGCGCAGCAACCCCCATAGCGCAAAAATGCGTAGAAGTGGAATGGCTTCTTCCCATTTTTCACCAAATAAAATGTGCACAACTTCCGGCGCAAATACGGCCAAGACAATGTAGAACGGAAAATTTATCGATGCAGTCATCCGCATCGTCTTTAGATAAATATTTTTCAGTAGGGCTATGTCGTTCTGCGCTTTGGCCATCACAGGGAAGCCGACTCGAATTGCAATCGGATTAAAGATGGCCGACAGTCTTAGGCACAAATCCCGCGGCAGGCTATATAAACCTATGGCCTGAGCACCCAACACCCGGCCGCCAAGAAGAATATCCACCTGACTGTTAAATGTATTGATCAGATTATTGCCGATCATGTAGGCGCCAAATCCGAGAAACTGTCTAATTTCCTTTAGACTAAAGCACCAGAGCGGCCTCCAGCCGCGCGCAAGAAATATCCACAGCAACGCTGTTAATACAATTGCATTGGCCAATACCCCGCCCACCAAGGCATAAACACCTCCGCCCTGCATAGCAATAAAGATTGCAACTACAAGTGCAACACCTGCTGAAAAGACTTCCACTCGCGCCAATTCAAAAAATTGGAGATTTTTTTCTGCAAGAACGCGAATTTGTTGTCCTAATGCCGCTACTACCAAAGTAGCGCCAGCAATCCAAGTCAATGTTACTAGGCGCGAATCTCCATAGAAATTCGCGATAAAAGGACTTGCTAATACCAAGATAATGGCAAGACCAAGCGCTGCCCCTGCATTCAGCCAATACAAGCTGGACAACTGGCGTTGATCAATTTCTTGATGATGGATAATGGCACTGCTTACCCCCATATCCGAAAACACCTGCAAAAAAGCCACCATCGCTACTACCAGTGCCATCAGGCCGAAATCAGCCGGAGCCAACAAACGTGCAAGAACGGCAATCTGCAATAGCTGCAAGCACGCCCTAATCAATGAAGAAGCCGTAGACCAACGTACGCCAGAATAAGCTTGCTTTCTTAGTGTCATGGTTTTCTGGCAGTTACCGAGTATCCGGTCGTTTCTTGTGGCGCCGGCCAATATCGATCCATAACTGGCGCAATGAATTGATCGACAAGCCACAGCGGCAGAAAACACGCTTTAACCAACCAGCGAAGTGGCTTGGGGCCGCGCACCAGGCGCGCAGTCTGATAATTCAACTTCAAGAACCACATCGCCCAGAATCCGGTAGATTCTTCTACCACTATGTCCACGAACCCGGCTTTGGCAAGCATGTACTCAAGCCCATGACGGGTGTACCTAAAGTAATCGTAAGGAGCTTCATGAACCCACCATTGGAATGGCACGGTGATATAGACGAATCCGCCATTCTTAAGAATGCGAAAAGCTTCGCCCAGCATTGTTTGTGGCTCGCAGAGATGTTCCATCACCTGTAGCGAAATCACGTTCTCGGCGACGTTGCTATCTATCGGCAACGGTTTGTTAAGATCAGCCACTATATCGGCGTGCAGACCATGCAACGTGTTGGACCAGTCGACGCCAATATATCGATCGGCAACAGCAAGAATCTCCTTTTCGTACGGACGTGTGCCGCACCCCAGATCGTATACGACCCCCTTCATATTGGATAAGTGGCCCTTCAGCAACTCGTTATTCATTTTGTGGGCAAGCCAGTTCTGATCCAAATAACAAACCTTATGCATGCTTGGTCACCCCATGTGATTTAATCTGCTGTACGAAATCACGCACCGCGCCCAATACCACTTTATTCGATGAATAGTTTTCCAATACTTCTCGATTCTTGAGCTTCTGTTCATCCGACAATGGCTCAAATATGCTCGCGCCGCCAGTCTGCAAATCCTGCAATGTATAAACGAATGCCCCTCTGTTGTTTAAGTATTGATATACGGTATTGGCCTCATCCAGAAAGACCTTAGCACCCTTGTAGAGTAAAGTGACTGTGTTTCCCCCACCCTGCTGCCTCCGATGCCCCATGACCACCGTGGCACATTGCGCAATCAAGGTGTTGTACTCATCCAAAGGCATGAATTCGACTATAGGTTGAAAACGATCCCCAAATAACGCACGCCCATGGGAAATGATGGAATCCCTATAATCAGCATCTCCATAACTCAGTGGCGCCACGATTTTCCTGTCTCCCAGATCAAGGGTTGACAGGATCTTGAACGCTTCAAGGTGGTTATTGGTTGCGGTGGCGGAGTTGCCTACCAGTATGTTGTTCCCGTAAACGCTTGCCGCACCCGGAACGTAGGTGCGTTCTACACTTCCGTAAAAAACCCGGGTGTAGGCTGGATGAAACTGGTCTCCAAAATGTGCACGCAATAGATCAAAGTCTTCCGGAAAGGGGGATGAAAAATAATCTACCCGCTTAATCGCTTTATTGATCCGTGGGACATACAGAACTTCATTCCGTACTTTTACTGCAATGTTTCTGAGTTTTTGTTTTAGCCCGGAAACGGAAACGGACCATCTACTTCTTCTGTTCAGCGTTTTCACAAGCCGCAAAGTCTCATCGCCAAGTAGATTGCGGCCCCCTTGGGGTAAGAGATCGTAATAATCACCACCCCATCCGCTCCACACAACAGGCAAGGTCTTGGGCGCGCGCATAATTGCTTTTGCCTTTATCCCGTCCATGAAATGGACAACCACACAATCACACCACTCCAAATCTTCCATTAATGCTCTGGAAGCAGCGTATCGTTTATTTACGACGCGAATGTTTGGCTGACCCGAGAAGAACTTCTGCGCTTCTCGCACATTGGATGAGATCACTCGAAATGAATTTTCAAGTTCCTTACACGTATCGAATATCTCAGCTGCAACAATTACAAATTTCTTTTCATCTGGTGCGAGGTGAAGAATTTTCATATGCTGAATCTGTTGAACCAAATGTCCACCTTAATTTGTGTCAGGTAAAGCTGTTCGTATTGCATCACCATTACTCTCTTCGCTCACACATCAGGAAGATGCTTGAGCACAGATCGGGGTAGTGTTGTCCAAGTTTGTAACACCCCTCCAAGTACTCCTTGGAGATGATGTCAGTCTGCAGCAGACGATCCCACTGAAAGTTCGCCAGCGCCTTGAAAAATATCCCTGAGCGGTACACCACCTTCAAGCCGGCGGCGACGGCATCGCGCTCCAGAGTATCCAGCGTGTAAGTGCAGCGATGACCATGCTCGGCTTCGGCCTGGGTGACCGCCGCATTATGCGAGATCAATCCCATCTTGACGGCGATCTGGCGGGAAGGCGCATTCGCATTGGGACACGCCAGGAAGAACTTTCCGCCTTCGGCCAGCCACTCGTCGTTAATGCGTTTCAGCACTAGGACAGGGTCATTCAGATGTTCCAACACATGGGTCAGCACGATGTTGTCATAGCGCTTGGGCAAAGTCGCCTTCTCGAACAGCGAATTGACAAACTTCACCTTGTCGCCCAGTTTCTTTTTGGCTTCTTCGATGGCGACATCCGAGGCTTCGACACATGTGACGTCATCAAAATAGGGCAGAAATCTTCTGGTGAAGTCGCCCTTGAAGCTCCCCAGTTCAAGCAGGCTCCCCTTGTTGAAGAATGGCTCGAACGATTTGATCATGTAAGGGTGCATCACATCGAAGTCGAAGCCGTAGGCGTACTTGTGGTCGTTGGTGTCTTTTATCTCAACGTTGTAGTTACGTTTGCTGTTCATGTTGTTATTCCCCGCTCTTCAAATATAGATTCATAGTAATGAATGGCGCATTTGCCTTGCCCGCAATGAAGCCACTCTTCTCATACAGTCCGATGGCAGGGGCATTGGCGCTCGCCACCTCAAGGCTGATCTGCCGCATCCCCAACGTTTTCGCGTGCTCGATGCACTGCTTCATCAAACTCGCGGCGATGCCCTTGCCCATGTATGCCTTCAGCACACTAACGCTGGTGATGTAGGCGATACGTTGCTCATGATCGTTGCAGTAAGCCGCTACTAGCCCCACTAGCTTGGCGCCCGACCATGCTTCGAACCGCGTCGCTTTTCTCGCGATCTTGCTGACATAGTCGTTTATCTCGACCCGTCCGCTCAGGGGCGGCACGAAATCGGCATCGCAGTGCAACAGGTGTTCAGCTATTTCCGCTTCAGATGCCTGGTTCGAGCCAAACTCGATAGTCTCACTCATCTTTCCAGTTCGGCCAGCCCGAAACCGTAACGTCCGAACTCGTTGCCGTTATAAAGCAAGTACACCTTGCCCTCGCACTCGAACACATGCGGATAGCACAGCATGTCCGAGTCCCAGTCGTCCGGCGTGACATCGAGCAGCGGACTCTCGTCGTCACGCGTCCAGTTTCCCAAGTCGTCCGACCACGCATGCCCGACGCGATAGCCACGACCACTGTTCTTGCGGAAGTCGAACGATTGGCGATAGCAGAAGAACATGTGATGCCGTCCGTCAATCTCGATCACTGTCGGCAGCGCCTGACTCTCATCCGCACCCAGCCTGTCTGCAATGATCTGCCGCGCCTCCTCCTTGACCCAGTTGATGCCGTCGCTGGAAGTCGCGTGACCGATCTTGTAGGTACGATCCGGCGCGGCGTCCGGCGAAAACTTTTTCCAACCGGTACCGAAGATGTACCACATGTGGAACACGCCACCGATGACCTTCACGAAACCGTCGCCGACCAGGCAGGGCTCGTGCAGCGATGAGGCCAGCACCGGCCCGTCGCCGATACGCTGGAAGGTAAGGCCATCATCGCGGCTGATGGCCAGGCCGATGGCGGTATCCACCGACACCGACACGCGGCGGTTCCAGCCACAGGTATAGCCGTACACGGCATCGCCGTGGCGAATGACGCTCATCGGGAAGATGCCGTGCTCGTCGAAACAGCCGAGTCTGCCGAGCGGAATGACAGTCCTGTCGGACACTCGAATCACGTCGCGCAGGTTCTTGTGCATATCGACGAAGGCGATATGGCTCAGATATTTCCCGTTGCTCTTGTCTACCGAGCGTGTGGAGAAATAGATGCGCACGAAATCATCGAACACCAGCGCCTGCGGCGACTGGGCGAACTGCACACAGTCGTTAGGCAGCTTGTGTTGTGTCGGGTCGAATATCTTGCCAAGCTTTTTCCACTTCATCGCGCTCATTCCTTACTCCAACTTTCCGTCCAGCACGGCCAGACCAAAGCCATATCGGCCGACCTGATTGCCAAGATAGGCCAGATAGGTCTTGCCATCCAGTTCGAACACATGCGGGTAGCTGATCATCTCTGCATCCCAGCCTTCCTCCGACACGTCGATACCCGCCTTTTCGTCGTCGCGCACCCAGTCGACCAGGTTGTTGCTGGAGGCATAACCGATGCGGTAGCCGTTCTCCTTGCCGCGGTAATGGCTGCTGTAGCGATAGCAGAAGAACATGTGATATTTGCCGTTGGCGTAGAACACGTCCGGGCTGGCCTGTGCCTCATCTTCTTCAATGCGGCTCTCGATCAGGTCTTTGTTGACCTTGTTCCAGTGGATGCCGTCGCTCGATGTCGCCATGCGGATCTTGTAGACCGGCTCGGCGCGCCCATCCACCACCTTCCACTTGCGACCTGCGATGTACCATAGATACCAGATGTCGTTGAAACGCCTGATCTTCGGTCCGCTCATTACGCAGGGCTCGTCCGGCGAATACGACACTACCGGGCCGGTGCCGAGTTTGGTGAAGGTCTTGCCGCCGTCGCGGCTGGTCGCCATACCGATAGCCACGTTGAAAGGCACCGATTCGCATCGTGTCCAGCCCGCGTAATAGGCGCGCATTTCGTCACCGTCGCGAATGACGGAAACGGGATAGGTTCCGAACTCGTCGAATTCGCCCAGCCCGCCCAGACTGAGGATGGGTTGTTCGCCGACGTGGCGCACCTTGAACAAATCGGCACGATCCAGATCGACATAGGCGGAGTAGCTTACATATTGGCCGTTCTCGTCCGCCGGCGGGCGGCAGGAGAAGTACACCCGCACGAAATCGTCGAATATCAGGGTAGCTGGCGCTTGTGCGAATTCTTTCAGCCAGTTTCGTCCTTCTACTTCCTGCGGCGTGAATACCTTGCCTAATTTTTTCCACTTGAACATGATTCAGATCAACTCATAGTTAGTCGTAATGCAGGTCCGGATGGTATCGAGCGGTTTGAACATCATCACGTCAATGATCGACAGCCAAGGCACGAACTCAGCGCCGAACTGTGCATACTCGAACGGTTTTGATTTGATGAACTTCAACTCAATGCCCTTCTCCCGGAACGTCTCTTTTGAATACAACTCCATGCCGCCGATGGTATTCACATAGGTGCTCGCGCCGGCCGCCTCACACAAGGCGAGTACTTTGTCCTGGCTCTTCAGGCTGTGATCAATGGCGATACCGGAAGATATCCTGATCTCCGTGGTGATACCCAGATGCTCGCAGATCTTGACGATGGAGTGGTGCAGAAAGCGAAACAGGTTCGGGTCTTCATAGCGCACGATCTGCTCGAGCAGCGGGAATGTCTGCTCGAAATACGGCGCACGCCGGTATGCGCCCTTGAACTGGTTGAGCAGTTTGTCGCGGTTGAAATCCCCCGCCAGCTCACGCTCACACACATCCAGGGAGTCCGAATCGCTTTTCAGCGGCAACGAGAACATCACGTCCTTGCCGTTTTGTAGCATGCGATTACGGTTGATCCAGCCCTTCTTGGTGTACTTGATATTGTCGTACACGATGAATTGGTCGACCGCCGCGATCAACTGAAAGTAGCCGATGTAGGAGAAGAAATACGGTTGCATGATGGCCAGCCTCATCTCGCTTCCCCCCTTGAAGCCTCTCGTTTGCCTGGTATTCACGTTATTGAGCCGCGATGAAACGGGTGATTTCGTCGATTACCGACATCTCCAGAGCTGGATAGATCGGTAGGCAGAGTACTTGCTGCGCTGCGACTGCTGCCACTGGCAAGTTCTCGCGATGAGAAGAAGGTAGGCCGCGATACATAGGGAAGTCCGATATCAAGGGATAGAAATAGCGACGAGGATGAATGCCGTGATCCTTGAGCTTCTGGTAAAGATCGTCACGGCTGATCGGGTAGCCGGGTTCGACCATGATAGGGAAATAAGAATAGTTGGCAATTGTTTGGCCCGAATCGCTCAGGCAGTGGATACCCTTCACCCCGGCCAAGCGTTCGCGGTATGCCACATCAATCTTTTTGCGTAGCTCAAGGGCTTGGTCTATATATTTCAACTGCAGCAAACCCAATGCCGCGTTGAATTCGCACATTTTGCCATTGATGCCAGGCGCCACCACGGTGACTTCACCGACGTGACCAAAGTTCTTCAGTTGGTCGATGCGTACTTTGGTCTTGGCATCAGGGCATACGATGGCACCGCCCTCGAAGGTGTTGAACACTTTGGTGGCATGGAAACTCAGCACCGACAGATCACCGTGATTCAACACGCTGCCATTCTCGTCTTCCACGCCAAATGCGTGGGCCGCATCGTAGATGACCTTGAGGTTGTAGTTGTCGGCGATCTTCTGGATGGCTTCGACATCGCAAGGGTGGCCGTAGCAATGCACCGGCATGATGGCTGTGGTCTGAGGTGTAATGGCCGCTTCGATCTTCGCTGGGTCAAGGTTGAGCGTATTCGGGTCGATGTCCACAAACACCGGCTTGATGCCGTTCCACAGCAAGGAATGGGAAGTGGCGACGAAGGAATAAGGGGTGGTTATCACCTCGCCAGTAATGCGCAGTGACTGCAACGCCGTAACCAAAGCAATAGTGCCGTTCGTAAACAGCGAGATGTATTCCACCCCGAGATGTTCACACAGCGCTTGCTCCAATTGTTGATGGAACGGCCCGCCATTTGTGAGAATTTTGTTTTCCCATATTTTTTCAAGGTATGGAATGAATTCCTCAAGTGGTGGCAAATATGGCTGGGTTACGTAAATAGGTTTGCTCATTTCTTAATCCTTACCAAACAAGTCACGGCTGTAGACTTTCTCCACTACATCACTAATGTCGTCGGTAATGCGGTTGGCCACGATGACATCGGCCTGTTGCTTGAATGTCGCGATATCATTCACCACCCTAGAGTGGAAGAACTCGGACTCATGGAGCGCCGGCTCGTACACGATGACCTCGATACCCTTGGCCTTGATGCGCTTCATGATGCCCTGGATGCTGCTCGACCTGAAGTTGTCCGAGCCGCTCTTCATCACCAGCCTGTGGATGCCGACGATTTTGGGATTGCGCTTCATGATGTCGAAAGCGACGAAGTCCTTGCGCGTGGTGTTGGACTCGACGATGGCGTGGATGAGGTTCTGCGGCACATCGCTGTAGTTCGCCAGCAGCTGCTTGGTGTCCTTGGGCAGGCAATAGCCACCGTATCCGAAGGAGGGATTGTTGTAATGGTCGCCGATACGCGGATCGAGGCTGACGCCCTGGATGATCTGCAGCGTATCCAGCCCGTGCGTGGCGGCATAGGTATCCAGCTCGTTGAAGTAGGCGACGCGCATGGCCAGATAGGTATTGGCGAACAGCTTGATCGCCTCGGCTTCGGTGGAGTCGGTGAACAGGGTGGCGATGTCCTGCTTGACCGCGCCCTGCTTGAGCAGATTGGCAAAGGTCTCGGCACGCTGGGAACGCTCGCCGATGACGATGCGCGAGGGATGCAGGTTGTCGTGTAAAGCGCGGCCTTCACGCAGGAACTCGGGCGAGAAGATCAGGTTGTCGCAGTGGAGCTGTTCGCGCGCCTTGGCTGTGTAACCCACAGGAACGGTGGATTTGATGATCATCACCGCCTTGGGATTGATGCTCATCACATCCTTGATCACCGCCTCGATGGAGCGGGTGTTGAAATAGTTGGTCTCGGGATCGTAATCGGTCGGTGTGGCGATGATGATGTAGTCCGCACCGGTATAGGCATCGACCTTGTCCAGCGTGGCGCGGAAGTTCAGCGTCTTGTGCTGCAGGTAGTCTTCGATCTCGACGTCTTCGATGGGCGAATGCTTGCGGTTCAGCATCGCCACCTTCTCGGGCAGGATGTCGAGCGCGACGACTTCGTTATGCTGGGCCAACAGGATGGCGTTGGAGAGTCCGACGTAGCCGGTGCCGGCGATTGCGATCTTCATAGGTAAATATCCGGATTGATCTGTTTAGATACATGCGATTGGAACAGACGTAGTTTACCGGAATTTGACGGGTCACCGCGTCAGGCTGTACCCAGCATCGCTTTCAATTTTGCCAGCTTGTCCATGCCTTCCGACTTGCTCACCGCAGGTGCACTGCCAACCTGCGACACCCCGGCGAACACGATATCTTCCTGCGGCAACTCTGCGATGAAGCGGCTGGGATCACAACCGGCCGATTCCTTGCCGCGTTTGCGCCGCGTGCAATAACTGATCTGCAAGGAGCGCTGCGCGCGGGTGATGCCTACATACATCAGCCGCCGCTCTTCCTCGATCTGCTCCGGCTCCTCGCTGCGTTCATGCGGCAGGATGCCTTCCTCGACGCCCACCAAGTACACATGGCCGTACTCCAGCCCCTTGGAGGCATGCAGGGTGGAGAGCGACACCGCATCCAGCTCCTTGTCCTGCGATTCGAGCAGGTTGAGCAGGGCGATCAACTGCGTCATAGCGATCATGCTCTTGTCATCCGCCTCGGACTTGCGGTTCATCCAGCCCGTAAAATCCTGCACGTTCTTCCATTTGTTCTCGGCCTGCTTAGGTTCGAAGCTGTCGAACAGCCAGGTCTCGTAGTCGATGGCGGCGAGCAGGTCGTTCATCACCTCGTTGCATGGCTCCTTGTCGGCGCGCGACTGCATGCGGTTGATGAAGTTGCAGAAGGTGATCAGGTCTTCGTGCTGGCGCGGCAGCAGCAGTTCCGCCATGACTGGTTCGAACGCCGCCTCGAACAGGCTGATGTGGCGCGTACCCGCATGCGTCGCCAGCTTCTCCAGCGTACTGTTGCCTACACCGCGCTTGGGCGTGGTGATAGCGCGGATGAAAGCCGGATCGTCATCCGGATTGGCTATCAGCCGCAGGTAGGCGGTCAGGTCCTTGATCTCGGCATGGTCGAAGAACGAGGTGCCGCCGCTGACGGTATAAGGCACCTTGTGCGTGCGCAACTGTTGTTCGAACACGCGCGACAGATGGTTGCTGCGATAAAGGATGGCGTAATCGGCAAAGCGCGTGCGGTGTTCGAATTTGTGCGCCAGCAAGCGCAGCACCACCGATTCCGCCTCGTTCTCTTCGTCCTTGGCCGCGAACACCCGTACCGGATCGCCGGGACCGTGTTCGCTCCACAGCTTCTTCTCGAACAGCTTGGTGTTGTTCTTGAT
>Ga0209231_1000185_pt1 | contig 43257 bp, 47 predicted proteins | sample Deesub45470m_DNA_FD_188086 | JGI IMG/M metagenome (GOLD analysis project Ga0209231, IMG submission 188086) | Deep subsurface microbial communities from North Pacific Ocean - 450_OLKR46/470m Metagenome (SPAdes) (version 2) | ecosystem: Environmental > Terrestrial > Deep subsurface > Unclassified ... | reverse complement strand
AGCCAGGGGATCGCCACTGCCGACGTACTGCGCTGCTATCTCGGGCTGCTCTGCCAGGGCAAAAACGACTTCGAGGCCATCCGCCCTTTCTGGGAGGACGATGAATTCTTTGCGGCGGCCTTGGGCGTGCAGAACGTGCCCTCCCCCGAAACTCTGCGCCAGCGCATGGACAAGGTCGCCGAAGCTGTGCGCCCAATCGTCAACCTCTGCACCGTCGAGTTACTGAAGAAGGCCAAGGCCGCGCTCTCCACGCTGTCATCGGGGCACATGCCGCTGGATTTGGACGTCTTCACTCAGGATAACTCCAACACCAAGAAAGAGGGTGTCTCCTGGACCTACCGCAAGTTCCACGGCTTTGCCCCTATCGCGGCCTGGCTGGGTCTGGAGGGGTGGTGCCTGGAGATCGAGCAGCGCCCCGGCTCCCAGCATGCCCAGGAAGGCTTCGTTCCGTTTCTGCTGCGGGCCATCCACAAGAGCCGGCAATTGACTGAGGCCCCCCTGCTGGTGCGGCTGGACAGCGCTCACGATGCGATCATGACGCTGGTGACCTTGGCCAGCGAGCAGACCGACTTCATCGTCAAGTGGAATCCCCGGGGGACCGACGTGCCGGCGAGAGCCAGCGAGGTCTTCGCCCAGGGAAAAATGGTCAAAGATGACAAGAAGGGCCGTGTCGCCATCATGACGGAAACCGTTGAGCGCACCTACAAGGACGAAGATGGCAAAGACAAGACCATCAAGGTCCGCCGCATACTGCGGGCCACGGAGCGCTACTTTGAACGGGATGGCACGCCGCTGCTGGTCCCCGATGTCGAGATCGAGGGTTGGTGGACCAACCTGAGCGTCGCTAAGGACAAGGTGATCGAGTTGTACAAGGGGCATGCCCTGTGCGAGCAGTATCATTCCGAACTCAAGAGCGACATGGACCTGGAGCGGTTGCCGTCGGGCAAGTTCGCCACCAATGCCCTGGTCATGAGCTGTTCGGCCCTGGCCTACAACATCCTGCGGGCCGTGGGTCAGGTCGGTCTGATGGGCAAGGCCCAGGCGAGACGCGCCAAGCAGCGGCGGCGCGTCAAGACTGTGATTCAGGACCTGATCTACTGCGCCGCACGACTTATCCGTCATGCCCGTGGCTTGACCCTGCGGTTCAGTTGCCATGCCCACGACCAGGCTGAGGCGTTTATCCGAACCTATCGCCGGTTTGCCTATGGCTGAAACCACAACCAGTCCATACAGGCGCAGGACAACCACAACAGCGGGTGTGGCCGATTTCGCTCGCCCGGAAACAGGAGATGAGGCACAACACTCCTCAAAAATCAGCTGAATTGTCAAAGATCGGCTCCGCCTGACCGGAAAACCTTCCCGGGATGACGGATTTAAACTGCAAAATCCTTGCGAAAAGGTCTTCGCGGGGCAAACCCGAGTGGTGCGATCTAGCCTCTCACTGATTCAGGATATATTAAATTTGAATGTGTGGTTACAGAGTTTTCAGTTGGCCATACATCAGGAACCCAGCTAATTTGAAGCTTTTTTGGTTGAACCATTGAAATGGTCCCATTTTGGTATACTTGAATCCGCTTGTTCATCTGGTCAGAAACTAAGATTGCACCATTTGAACCAATAAAAAATTCCTCTGGAAAACCATCTTTGGGTTCGCCGCTAACATATCCAAATTCTCCAGCCGCAAAACCCCATTTTCCAGTTACAGCTTCTTCGGTTGTACTCCATTTTGCTTGGACTGGAAGCGCTAGCATAACCAATATCAAGGCAATTATAAAATACCTCATCACTCTCCTCCTAATCCCAAAGTTTCAATCGTCCGAAGCCATTTGCCGTGGAAATGTCGGTCCCGGGGGGCGGACCACGGACAGTGGGACGCACATAAGTTTATAAGTTACCTTCCATCAACAACCTATCCAGCCGCAACTCCCTGTCCCGCACCAGCCTCTCCCCCCGTTGCATCGCCATGGTGATGGCAGGCTGGGAATGTCTCAGGGTGCAGGCCAGCGAGGTGGCGGTGAGGACCAACTCTCTGTTGGCCCAAAAACAGAGGAGACTCCGAGCTTTTACATGCTGCGGTTGCCGACCGGCCACCAGAACTTCATCGGTCAGATATCTTTTCCCGTCTGCAGCCTCCAGTTTCAGTCGGTTACATTTTGTAACCGACTCGCTGCCTTCCCTGTTCAACCTGTTCTTCAAAACCTTCCAGTAGTTTCTCGCCGCCTGAAAATCGGGCTGTTGCAGGGGGTCCCAGGGTCTGACCAAGCCAAGCCACCGTTTTTGAACAGAAAACATCCCAAAAATGGGCGAATTTTTGCCCTATGGGCCCATTTTCGACCCCAAAAACAGGGCCACAATCATCTGTCTCCCACAACACGTAGGGATCATCGCTTCCAGAAGTTATACGCAACTGTTCAAAAATATTAGTTAATTTAAACTCCGTCAATCATTCTAATGCAACTAGCCAATATTTTAGAATCAAAAGAGAAACAGGGTCACGTCTGTGGGAACCCGCTGCGGTACTAAAAAAAACGGCAACGGCGGACCCTTCGGGGTCCGCCGTTGCCGTTTCCGTGCGGTGAGAATGACTACTGAAGCGGCAGAGTCAGGTTGTGGATCGGTCCGCCGGATTCCTTGACCTGCAGACGCAGCTGGGTCGCCGAGGTCGCCTCGCCGGGGAAGAAGAGGAAGCCGCGGGAGAGCATTCCCGGTTCGAGGGGACGGTTTTCCAGCTGCTTGTTGGCGAGGTCGCGGGAGATCCGGCTTTCGACCTCTCCCGAACCTCCGGCTTCGGTTCCGCCGAGGACGGCGCCGCCGGCGGCGCCGATGGCTGCCCCTTTGCCGAGAGTTGCGCCGATGTTCTCGCCGGTGAGGATGCCGATGGCCGCTCCGACGATGGCGCCTCCGGCGGCGCCGAGGACCGAGCCCTTGCCGGCTCCCTTGGCGATGGTGGCGAATTCACTGCTCTTTTCGAGGCGCTCATAGGCGGTGCGGCCGTCGAGAAGGTTCCAGTAGTTGCCGGTGGCGTCGATGAGAAAGGTCTGACCAGGAACGATGGTCAAGCTGTTTGTCCCATGATGGTCAATGACGATCTGCACCGGGAGGAGTCCGGCCTTGCGGATATTGAAACCGAAGGCCTCCTCGGCGTCCTTTTGGTCGACATAGGCCTGGGCGGCGACCTGCGCACCGGCGACGATCTGCATCCCGGCAAAGGCACTCGGCGGCCGGAAGGGAACCTGCTGGCTTTTGTAGGGGGTGCAGGCGCAAAGGAGAAGAAAGGTGACGGCCAGGGCGGCGGCAGAAAGAGAAGATCGTGTCATGGCGGTGTTCTCCTGTGGTTGGAAAAACTTGGTGCCTGGGTGGCAATTTTTGCCTTTTTTTGCGCTTTTCAATAGTTTAGCACAGGGGGATGTCACGACAACAGATCCGCCTGGCCTCGGCGACAAGGGTGAACCGGTACCAGAACCAGACCAGCAGCGCGGCGGCAAATCGCCCATGCGGGTATCGGGTCAAAAGCGGCGACCAGCGGTCGCAGGCATCGAGGATCGGCGTCGGGCACCCCTCGAGGGGGAGGCCGCGCCGCCAGGCGCGTCGGAGGTCCCAGACGAAGGCGAGCTGCCAGATGTGGGGGGCGACGTAGGTGCCGGTGTCGTACCAGAGGCGCAGGCGCTGCCGCCACGGCATCCGCAGGGTCAGCGCCTGGAACATGCGCAGGAAGGGGGAGAGGCGCAGGGGAGCGCTGCGGTTCTGGCTGCGGTAGATTCCGGGGGCGTTGTCGAAAAACGGCTGCCACTCCAGGGCGGCAAAATTCATGATGACGGCGTTGAGGGCCTGGCGGGGATAGAGCCCTTCGCTCTCGAAGCGCCGCGCCGAGGTAGCGATCTCCGCCGGCAGCAGCAGCCACTCCCCCTCCCGGCGGATTCTTTCGGCGAGACGGGTGTCCTCGAGAAGGGGGAGGGTCTCGTCGAAGGGGCCGACTGCGGCAAAAAAGTCGCGGTGGAGGAGAAATCCCTGATCGCCGTGGGTGCATTCGGGGCGGTCGAGACGGGCCTTGGCCTGGTAATAGGCGTAGGCAAAGGAGGGCTCGTCGCTGCTGCGGGCAAAGCGCAGGGCAAAGTGCCCGGCGACTCGGGTGTGGCCGCGGGCTTCCCGGGCCGCGGCCAGGGCCGCCACACCCCGCTGCAGGGCCTGCGGGTCGGCAAAGGCGCTGTCGGCGTGGAGGAAGAGGAGGAGATCGCCGCGGGCGGCGGCGGCTCCGGCGTTGAGCTGGCGGCCGCGCCCTTTGGCGCTCTGCAGCACCCGGCAGGGGAAGGGGGATTCGGCGGAGCGCTTCGCTGCCAGGTCGGCCGTGTCGTCGACGGAGCCGCCGTCGACGAGGATCACCTCGAAGGGGATCCCCTCCTGGCGGCCGAGGTCGTCCAGCAACGCCGGCAGGGACTCGGCCTCGTTGAGGAGAGGGATGATGATGGAGAGTTGCAGGGGGGCGTCGGCGTCGGGCATGGGACATCCACTCTATTTCATGCAAAAGCTGCTATGTGAAACTGATTATAGAACAAAGTCGCCGGTCCCGGGATCGCAATTTTCCCTGGATTTTGACCTCGTCGCGTCGTTGCGTCGTCGCATGAGGCAGCCTTTAGGTGTTTAAGCTTGGAGTTTCGCCCCACCCTCCCCAGGCACCATCCTGCCCAGACGAAAAAAGGCGAACCGCCTCGGTCCGCCTTTTTCCTCACATCCTGTTTTCGCTCAGAGCCCGGCGCGCTTGCGCAGCGACTCGACACGGTCCTTGCGCTCCCAGGTGAAGTCGGGGAGCTCGCGGCCGAAATGCCCGTAGGCGGCGGTCTGACGATAGATCGGCCGCAGCAGGTCGAGGGTCTTGATGATCGCCGCGGGGCGCATGTCGAACTCCTCCTGGGCGATGCGGGCGATGTCGTTGGAAGGAATCTTGCCGGTGCCGAAGGTGTTGATCATCACCGAGACCGGCTCGGCGACGCCGATGGCGTAGGCCAGCTGCACCTCGCATTTGGTGGCGAGGCCGGCGGCGACGATGTTCTTGGCGACGTAGCGGGCCATGTAGGAGGCGCTGCGGTCGACCTTGGACGGGTCCTTGCCGGAGAAGGCGCCGCCGCCGTGGGATCCCTGGCCGCCGTAGGTGTCGACGATGATCTTGCGCCCGGTCAGACCGCAGTCCCCCATGGGGCCCCCGACCACGAAGCGGCCGGTGGGATTGATGAAGTACTTGGTCTTCTCGTCGAGGAGCTCGGCGGGAATGATCTTCCTGATGACTTCTTCGAGGATCCCTTCCTTGAGGGTCTCGTAGGTCACCTCGGGTGTGTGCTGAGAGGAGACGACCACCGAATCGACGCGGATCGGCTTGTCGTTGATGTACTGGATGGAAACCTGCGACTTGCTGTCGGGACGCAAGAAGGAGAGGAGCCCGCTCTTGCGCACGTCGGCGAGGCGCTTGGTGAGTTTGTGGGCGAACATGATCGGCATCGGCATCAGCTCGGGGGTCTCGTCGCAGGCGTAACCGAACATCAGGCCCTGGTCGCCGGCCCCCTGCTCCTTGAACATCCCCTCCCCTTCGCTGACGCCCTGGGAGATGTCGGGAGACTGGCGGTCGATGGAGGTGAGGACCGCGCAGGTTTCCCAGTCGAAGCCCATGGCCGAATCGCCGTAGCCGATTTCCCTGATGGTCTGGCGGACGACGTCGGGATAGTCGATGCGGGCGTTGGTGGTGATTTCACCGGCGATCATTGCCATGCCGGTGGTCACCAGAGTCTCGCAGGCGACGCGGGATTTGGGATCCTGGGTCAGGATGGCGTCGAGGATCGCATCGGAGATCTGATCGGCAACCTTGTCGGGATGCCCCTCGCTCACGGATTCGGAAGTGAAAAGAAAATCGGTCATGGCCATGGAGTACCGTCCTCCTGTTGCTGTTTGTAAAATGAAAAGGCGAAAAAGCGACCCATCCTAAAGGCAAAGGGCCCGGTCTGTCAAGCATTTCCCCTGGGCGCGGCCGGTCCTTAAGGGAGTGGTCCGGCAAAATAATCGGGAAAGCGGCGCGCCATCTCGATTTCAAGATATTCGGCCACTTCCCGGGCGGTGGCAAAGCCGAAGATCTCATCGAGGATGGCGACCCCCTCGGAGCGGCGCAGCTGACGGAGGATCCGCTTGACCCGGGGGATTCCCGGGGCGTTCATCGACAGCTCGTCGAAGCCGAGGCCGAGGAGAATCAGGCTGTAGAGCGGGTCGGCGGCCATTTCGCCGCACATTCCGACCTCGATCCCGGCCTCCCGGCCGGCGTCGCAGATCATCTTCAGGGCCCTCAAAATCGCCGGATGCAGGGGCTCATAAAGGTAGGCGACGTGCTCGTTGCTGCGGTCGACGGCGAGGCAGTACTGAATCAGATCGTTGGTGCCGACGGAAAAAAAGTCGACCTCCCGGGCGAGGAGCCGGGCAATCAGCGCCGCCGCAGGGGTTTCGATCATGATGCCGACGGGAATGGCGGCGTTGAAGGGGATCTCTTCGGCAACGAGCTCGGCCTTGGCCTCATCGAGGAGAACTTTGCAGGCCCGGATCTCGGCCACCCCGGAGATCATGGGAAACATCACCCTCACCCGGCCATGCGCCGAAGCCCGCAGGATGGCGCGGAGCTGAATCTTGAACAGCCGCCGTTCCTTGAGAGAGAAGCGCACCGCCCGCAGTCCCATGGCCGGATTGGCCTCGTCGGCCAGATTGATCTCGGGGACGAACTTGTCCCCGCCGACATCGAGGGTACGGATGGTCACCGGATGGGGAGCCATCTTGGCGAGAATATCCCCATAGGCCTGCAGCTGCTCCTCCTCGGACGGAGGAAGGGGACGGTTCATGAAAAGGAATTCGGAGCGGTACAGGCCGATCCCCTCGGCTCCCTGGCTGATGGCCAGAGGGACCTCGTCAGCGAGCTCGACGTTGCCGCGCAGCGCCAGACGGAAACCGTCGAGGGTTTCGGCGCTGAGCTCCCGGTAGGCCAGCAGTTCCCGTTCGAGGTACTCGTAGGCCTGCTTCTTTTGCAGATACTCGCGGAAGGTCTCGGGAGAGGGGTTGAGGATCACCGTGCCGCTGCTGCCGTCGATGATGGTCGGGGTGCCGGCGGCGATGAGGCCGGTGGCCGTTTCGAGGCCGAGAACGGCGGGGATCCCCATGGAACGGGCGAGGATCGCCGTATGGGAGGTGCGGCCGCCGACGTCGGTGACGAAGCCGATGATCTTCGACTTGTCCATCTGCATGGTGTCGGCAGGAGAGAGATCGTGGGCGACGATGATGGCCTTCTTGCCGATCTCGGTCACCGACTGCTGGGTAACCCCCACCAGGTTGCGCAGCAGCCGGTCGCCGACCGAGTCGATATCGGATCGCCGCTCGCGCAGGTATTCATCCTCGATGCTGTCGAAGATCTCGCGGAACTTGCGCAGGGTCCGCTTGAGGGCCCCTTCGGCGTTGATCTGCTCCTTCTCGATGAGGGCGACGGTGTCGGAGGTGAGCATCGCGTCGCCGAGGATCAGCAGGTGGGTATCGATGATATAGAGGTGTTCGACGAGGTGCTGGTCGGTGACGCCGGCCTTGACTTCTTCGAGCTGCTGCCGCGAAAGAGCGACGGCTTTCCAGAAGGCGTCCACCTCAGCGGCCACCTCCTCGGAGGGAATCGAACGCTCCACGGCCACCACCCTGACCCGGTTGAGGAGATGGGTGGCGCCGATGGCGATGCCGGGAGAAGCGCCGATGCCGATCAGCAGAGTGTCGGGAGTTATGTCAGTTTTCGCCGAAGCCGTCATTGATGAGTTTTCCGATGGCATCCATGGCCAGTTGCGCATCCTCGCCGTCGACACCGACGGAGATCTTCGATCCCTGGGGCGCCGCCAGCATCAAAATCCCCATGATGCTCTTGCCGTTGACCTCCAGCCCCTCCTTTTCCACCAGCACCTCGGAACGGAAGCGATTGGCAGTCTGGACCAGCTGCGCCGCGGCGCGGGCGTGGAGCCCGAGACGGTTGACGATAATAAATTCCCTTTTTTCCATAAACAGTCCTCTTTCAGCCGAATTGGACGAAAGCCAGCACCAGGGCCGCCAGTGTCATTGTGAGCATCAGGGTGGAGACTCCCCTGCGGGCCAGCCAGCCGAGGAGCGCCACCAGGGGAATGACCGAGAGCCCCCAGATGCTCGATTCTCCTTCCCCCTGCAGAGCCCTGTAGGTCAGGTAGGCGCAAAGGCCGCCAAGGAGCACCAGTGTCCCTTCCTTGAGACGAATGGCCAGATCGGGGAGCCGATGGCGCTGCAGGGTTTCGACCACCTTCAGCCCCAGTGTGTAGCCTCGCCACAGTCCGAACGTGCGGATCCAGAGGTGAGGAACATTGAACAGGGTCAGAAAGACCAGGGGGGCCCACAACGATCCCTTGGCGGCGAAAAAGAGGGCGACGGCCGCCGCCAGGGGGCGCAACCCGCCCCAGAAAAAACCGTCTCCCATCGCCGCGTAGGGGGCCATGATCATCCCCTTGAATTCTTCGACTCCCAGGGTCCCTTCGGCGCCGCGGCAACGCTCCTCTTCAAGGGCGATGGCGGCCCCGAGGACAGGGGAGGCCATGAAAGGGTGGGTGTTGAAATATTCCAGGTGGCGCCGGTACGCCTCAGCCAGATCCTTGTCCCGGTAGAGCACGCGCAACGCCGGAGCCAGGACGTAGAGAGCGCCCAGGCTCTGCAGACGTTCGAAGTTCCAACTGGCCTGCAGCAGGAAGAGACGCAGCCAGACCCGCAGCAGAACCCAACGCGATACCAGGCCCTTCTCGTCTTCCATTTTACACCAGCCAGAGGAGAAGGAGGGCGCTGCCGAAGGAGGCCCCGAAAAGGGTCAGGGAACGGCTGACATTGATGGTGCCGAGGAGGACCGCGGTGCCGACCAGGGGAAAGGCCAGCTTCAGCCATGTGGAGGCCTCGGCCACCGGGCTGGCGAAATATGGGGCAAGAATCGGCAGCAGCAGGGAGCCGCCGCCGACAATCACCAGGTAGGTGACAAAAGCCGCCGCGGCAAAATGGCCAATCCCAAGCAGGTGAGAGCGCTCCGCTTCCTCGAGTTTTCCGGCGGCCAGGGCCTGCTGGGCCCGGTGGAGCAGGCGCCCGTTCCAGTGCCGCGCCGCGCGATCGAAGAACTGGCCGGCCTTTCCCAGGGGCATGGCAACCAGGGTGCAGACCAGCGGTGCCGGCAGGGCGGCAAAGTGTGTAAGTCCGGCAAAAAAGATCGCCAGCACCGTGGCGCCGACGGCGACCTGGGTGTCGTCCGGGGGAATGGCCGCGCCGACCGGCAGGCGCCCAAGCCACAACAGTTCGACCAGCGCCCCGACCTGCAGCCCGGCGGAAGCATCTCCGAGGAGCCACCCCGTCAGGGGGGCGGCGACAATCGGCCGCGACACCATGAACTGAAAGGCGGCGGTCCGATCGAGTCCGGCGACGACGGCAATCAGGGCGCCGATAAGATAGTCGGTCCAGGACATGCGCGGCTATTCTTTCAGGTTCCTGATCAGCTTCTGCCAACCCTGCCCGCGATCGGAAGGAATGCACTGGGACGTGATGCGCACTCCGGCATCCTCGAGGGTCTGAAGGTTTTCGACATCCTCGGGATCGAGGGCGATGGTACAGCACAGTCGCTGTTTGCCGTCGCCGCCGTGCATATTGCCGAGATTCAACTCGGGGAAATGAACGCCGAGCCGGTGGAGAGCCAGGGCATCGGCGGAATTGGCCAGCAGCAGCAGTACGCGGCGGTCGGCGAGTTCGGGCCCGCCGAGGAGACGTGCAGCCTCTTCGAGGGTGCCGATGACGAGGCGGATCCCCCGGGGAACCGCCGCTTCCATCAGGGTCCTCTGGAAGGGCGCCCGGGCCACTTCGTCGCTGGCGACGACAATGCAGTTGGCATTGATGTACGGCACCCAGGCCTCGAGGACCTGGCCGTGAATCAGCCGGTTATCGATGCGCGTCAGCAGAAGGGTCATGGGGTAAGGCACGTCTTTCGAAAATTCATCGCTGCAGAAAATCGCTGGCGAGGGTGATGTTCTGCTGCCCGTAGGCCTTGAGCAGAGCCGAGAGCTCGACGAGGGAAAGACCGCCCTGACTGTTGAAAAACTTGAGAACCATCGGCAGGTTGACCCCCGTCAGGACCTCGAGGCGTCCCGGATCGAGAAAGGAGATGGCGATATTGGCCGGAGTTCCGCCGAACATGTCGGTCATCACCAGCACCCCTTCGCCGTCGACCCCGACCGCGTCGATGGCCGTTGACAGCCCTGTCCGGATCGACTCGACGCTCATTTCCCGGTCGATGGTGACGGCGCGGGCGTTTTTCACCGGGCCGATAATCATCTCGGCGGCGTGCAAAAAATCTTCGGCCAGCCGCGAATGGGTGGCGATAATCAGTCCGATCATCCGTTACCTCTTGGCGATATCCCGGTGACTGACCTGGAGAGTGACGTTGTCGGCGGCGAGCCAGCGCTTGAGTTCCTCGACAATTGCGACGCTGCGGTGGCGGCCGCCGGTACAGCCGATGGATATGGTCAGGTAGCTCTTCCCCTCGGCCTGGTATTGGGGAAGGAGGAAGGCCAGAAAGCCCTTGAAGTGGCGAAGAAACTCCTGACTCCCCTCCTGGGAAAGGACGAAGTCGCTCACCGCGGCGTCGAGCCCGGAGAGGGGCTGGAGTTCCGGGACGAAATGGGGGTTGGGGAGGAACCGCACGTCCATCACCATGTCGGAGGCCGCCGGAATGCCGTAGCGGAAACCGAAGGACTGCAGCTGCACCGCCAGAGGGAGCCCTCCCCCCTGGCCATGGACGATCTGCACCACCCTTGCCCGCAGCTGATGGGGGGTCAGCAGGGAGGTGTCGATCATCTCGGTCGCCAGGTCGCGCAGCCGCGTCAGCAACTGACGCTCCTGAATGATCGCGCCGGTGACTCCGTCCCTGGTCCCCAGCGGGTGGCGACGGCGCGTTTCCGAATAGCGCCGGATCAGCACCTCATCGGAGGCGTCGAAGAAATAGATCTCCAGGGTATGTCCCCCGGCCACGACCTGCTGAAGAGTGGCCTCGAAACCGGCGAGAAAATCGCGGTTGCGCACATCGATGACGACGGCGACCTCGCTGGTGAAGCGCACCCCCTGATTCACCAGGTCGAGCAATTCCGGGAGGAGCGCCAGGGGGAGGTTGTCGACGACGAAGAACCCCTCGTCCTCCAGGGCGCGGGCGGCGGAACTCTTTCCCGAGCCCGAAAGTCCGGTGATGACGACGACCCGTTTGCGGCTCATTCGAGATTGTCCCCGATGATGGTGTGGGCGTGGAGGTGTGCCGTCTCGGCCATGCGTTTTTCGAGGCGGTCCTGGAATTCGATGGCACTGTGGTATCCCATCTCCTTGAGGAGCTGGTTGCGGGCGGCGACCTCGACGATTGTGGTGACGTTGCGCCCCTGGCGCACCGGGATGCGCAGCAGGGGAATGCCGATACCGAGGAGGGTGTAACTTTCATCCTCGAGGCCGAGGCGGTCGTACTGGCGCCCGTCCTCCCATTCCACCAGTTCCACGGCCAGATCGATCTTCTTACGTTCGCGGATCGCCGCGACTCCGAAAAGATGCTTGATATTGATGATCCCCAGGCCGCGGATCTCCATGTGGTAGTGCAGGAGGTCGACCCCCTCGCCGAAAAGGACCGCCGGAAGCTTGAGCCGCACCTTGACCACGTCGTCGGCCACCAGGCGGTGTCCCTTGAGAACGAGATCGAGGGCGCACTCGCTCTTGCCGATGCCGCTTTTACCCATGAGCAGCACCCCGACCCCGAGGACGTCGACGAGAACGCCGTGGACGGTGGTCGACGGCAGTAGCCGCTCCTCGAGAAATTTGGTGATCTGGGAGATGAAGGTGGAGCTCTGGTGATGGGTACGCAGCAAAGGAATTCCGGCCCGTTCGGCATGGCCGATGAGACTCTCCGGTGCCGTCTGGCCCTTGGTAATGATGAAGCAGGAGATGTCGAGGGTGCAGATCTGGGCGAGATTCTCTTCGGCCTTCTCCGGAGGGAGGTGGGCAAGGTAGCTGAGCTCGGTGGAGCCGAGAACCTGGATGCGGTCGGGGTGCAGATTGGTGGTGTAACCGGCCAGAGCCAGCCCGGGCTTCTGAATCCGCGGAGAATTAATGAATTTTCCGAGGCCGGATTCGCCGGCGAGGATCTCAAGATCGAGGCCGGCCTCCTTCTCTCCAAGCAGCTCCTGGATACTTAATCCGGACATGACACCCCATGCCTGGCGGACGGCTTGAACGCGGGTCCGCGCAACGAGTCTGAAAAAACGGAAACCTGCGCCCCGCAACGATGGACGTCCTGGGGGAGGGAAGACGTCTAGAGGGATTCATCCTCTTCGGCGATGATGCTGTAGAGTTCCTGGCCGTCGGCCGCCTCGAGGAGCCGACGCCGCACAGCGGGACTCTTCAGGAGCTTGGAAATCCGCGCCAGAGTCTTGAGATGAACTCCGATCGACTCTTCGGGAGCGATCAGGAGAAAAAAGAGGTGGGCCGGCTTGCCGTCCATGGAGTTGAAATCGACACCGTTACGGCTGCGCCCGAAGGAGATCAGGAGGTTTTTGAGGTCCTTGAGCTTGCCATGGGGAATGGCGACACCTTCGCCGATTCCGGTGCTGCCGAGGCGCTCGCGCTCCTGAAGGACCCGAAGGACCTCCTCGCGGTCGAGACTGCTCTCCACCTGAATCAGGGCGTCGGTCAGCTCCATCAGGACTGCGTTCTTGTCCGTCGCCTTGATATCGGCGGTGATTGCGGCGGGGTTCAGCAGGTCAACTATCTTCATATGGCGAAAACTCGATCCCTGAATAAAACGGATACAGAAGGGGGGAAGATGTGGAAATCTTCCCCCCTTCTGCGACCTGCGTAAATTACCTGGCCTGCGGAACGATAAGCCCGTAGTTTCCATCCTTGCGGCGGTAAACGACGTTGACCTCCTCGGAGGCGGCATCGGTGAATACCAGAAATTCCTTGTGCATGAGGTCCATCTGCATGACGGCTTCCTCGACGGCCATAGGCTTGACGGAGAAATTACGTTCCTGGATGATGGTCGGCTCTCCCCCGGCTCCCTCGTCGATGCTCTCGGCGGCAAAAACGGTTTTCTTCACCTGGCGTTCCCGACCGCTGAGAGGCTTGTGCTCCTTGATCTTTTCCTTGTAGCGTTTGAGCTGGCGCTCGATCTTGTCGACGACATTGTCGATGGCAGCGTACATGTCGTTGGTCTCTTCCGAGGCCTTGATGGTGATCCCCTTGGCGACAATGGTCACCTCGGCCCGGTGGCGGATCTTCTTCTCGACGGAGACGACGACCTGGGCGTCGATCGGTTCATCAATGTATTTCTTGACCCGGGAAACCTTCTCTTCAACATACGCCTTGACCGGTTCGCTGGTCTCCATATGCCTGAACGTAATGGCGATTTGCATAATCTGGAACCTCCTGATGATAAATCCCCGCTGGGGGGTGATGCCGCATGGAGTTGCAGCAGGTCCGTCCCCGGCCCGGGCCTGGACAGCAGCTGCCAAAGGATTGATTAAAGTATAGCGCGAAGGGGGGGCAAAGACCATAGCGCAAAAGGGGCGGACTTAAAAAAAGCGCTTGCGCTCCGTCGAAGACCCGATTCCGAGCATTTCGCGGTACTTGGTCACGGTTCGTCGGGCGATATCGATCCCTTTTTCATTGAGCAGCTCAACGATCTTCTGGTCGGAGAAGGGTTTTTTCACGTTCTCCGCGGCGACAATATCCTTGATTCGGTTCTTGACACTCTCCGAAGCGACGGAATCGCCCTGAGTGGTGTTTATACCGCTATTGAAGAAATACTTCAACTCAAAGAGCCCCTGGGGGGTCTGGACATATTTGTTGGTGGTCACGCGGCTGATTGTCGATTCGTGCATCTCGATGTCCTCGGCCACGTCACGCAAAACCAGGGGTTTGAGGTGTTCGATGCCGTGATCGAAGAATTCCTGCTGAAACTTGACGATGCTCTTGGTGCACTTGTAGATGGTGCGCTGCCGCTGATGGATGCTCTTGATGAGCCACACGGCGCCCCGCATCTTCTCCTGGATGTACTCGCCAGCCTTTTCGTCGACATTGGCAGCCCCGGCCAGGGCGTTGCGGTAGAAGGAGTTGATGCGCAGATTCGGCAGACCCTCGTCGTTGAGGACGACGACGTATTCGCCGCTGATCTTGTAGACGAAGATGTCCGGGATGATGTAGTGGACCTCGTCCTGACCGAAGGGGCGGCCGGGACGGGGGTCGAGACCGGAAATGATCTTGGCGGCGGCGAGTACCTCGTCGAGGGAAACCCCCTGAACCTTGGCAATCGCCGCATATTTGCGGATTTCCAGATCACTGATGTGGTCACGGAGGATGGCCTCGACCAGAGTCCCTTCCATGCCGAGCTGGGCCACCTGCGCCAGGAGGCATTCCTGCAGGTCGCGGGAGGCCACCCCGGCAGGGTCGAAATTCTGCACGGTGCGGAGAACGGAGGCGACATAGGCCTCGGAGACTCCGACCCCCTGCGCGACCTCTTCGAGGGTCGCCTTGAGATAGCCGTCGTCGTCGAGGTTGCCGATGATCTCGCTGGCCACCCGGCGCTGGGTTTCGTCGAGGCGCGAGAGATTGAGCTGCCACATCAGGTGGTCGGTCAGGGTCGATTTGCGGGTCAGGAGATTTTCAAAGGAGGGGCGATCCTCGTCCTCCTCGTAAGCGTCGCCGGCATTACTGCCGAGATTGTACCCTTCGAGGTAGGTCTGCCAATCGACGTCCCCGAGACCTTCGGCATTCCCCTCGACCTCCTTGACCTCTTCTTTGGGGGCTTCGACTTCGCGGATTTCGACATTTTCTTCCCCGGCCTCTTTTTCGTCGAGGGTCTCGATCCCTTCCTCGAGGACCGGGTTTTCCTCCAGTTCCTGCTGAACCAGATCAACCAGTTCCATGCGGGAGAGCTGGAGAAGTTTGATCGCCTGCTGCAGCTGCGGCGTCATGACCAGCTGCTGGCTCAGTTTCAGTTGTTGGCGGATTTCTAAGGCCATGTCTCTCCCGGCGCCGGAGGCGCCAGCATGTCGGTTGGATGTTTACGGCCGAAGCCCTTTCAAAGCTTGAACTTGTCTCCGAGATAGATCTCCCGCGCCCGGGGGCTGGCAGCGATTTCGGCCGGTTCGCCGTACTCGAGAATCTCTCCCTGATTGAGGATATAGGCCCGGTCGCAGACCCCGAGGGTCTCGCGAACGTTATGGTCGGAAATCAGGATCCCGATCCCCCGGGCCTTGAGCTGGGAGATGATATTCTGGATATCGATGACCGCGATCGGGTCGATCCCGGCAAAGGGTTCGTCAAGGAGAATGAAGTCCGGTTCGATCACCAGCGCCCGGGCGATCTCCACCCGGCGCCTCTCCCCTCCCGACAGGGCATAGCCGGGAGACCTCGCCACGTGCGTGAGGCGAAAATCCTCAAGAAGCTGATCCTTGCGTTTGCGGCGCTTGGCCACGGAAATATCGAGGGTCTCGAGTATTGCCAGCAGGTTCTCCTCGACGGAGAGTTTGCGGAACACCGACGCTTCCTGAGGGAGGTAGGAGATGCCGACCCGCGCCCGCCGGTACATGGGGAGGTTGGTCAACTCCAGATCGTCGATAAAGACCCGCCCGCTGTCGGGGCGCACCAGACCGACCACCATATAAAAGGAGGTGGTCTTGCCGGCGCCGTTGGGTCCGAGAAGACCGATTACCTGACCGGAGGAAACCTCGAGGTCGACACCGCGGACCACCTGCCGTCCCTTGTACCCCTTGGTCAACCCCTCGGCGCGCAGCCTGCGGGTCACGGCGTCTCCCCTTTGGGGTGAAAGATGGCATTGACCCGGGAACCTTCCTGACTGCTGACCACACTGCGGCTCTCATTGAGCAGAACGGTAATCTCGTCTCCCTCCACGAAATCCGCCCCCTGATGGACCCGGGGAGCGCCCCGCAGGACGATACGCCCCTCGTTGTTGAAAAAGTCCGCTTCCCCTGCCGTCGCGACGATCGCCCCGTGAACGATGCGCACATCCTTGCGGGCCTGAACCTCCTTCACCTGGCGGCTCCCCGGCTCGTAGAGGAGGCTGAGCTGCTGGGCATAGATCACCAGCGTCCCCTGACGGGCGACGACATCGCCGAGAAAGCTCACCTTGTGAAGAGAGTCGTCAACCTCGAGGCGATCAGAGGAGACGAGGATGGGCTGCCGGCTGTCGTACTGACCGAGGGCTCTATCGGCTCCGTAGCCGGGACAAACGACACCGAGCAAGAGAAGGAGAAAAACAATCAGAATGCGCATTATTTCCCGTAATTGCCGAGCCTTTCCGGCTCCAGCCTGGCTTCGACCCTGGAAAGAAGGGCCATGGCGTGAGTTTCGACATTCAGTTGCAGCCCGGTGCCGACCACCTCGAACCCCGGGGCGAGCAGCCGCACCGAAGCGTCGGTCTTCACCATCCGCTTGGCATCCTGGTAGTGCAGATGATCGGTATGAAGAACGTACCCCTTCGAACTGCGGATCACCACATCGCCGCTGACCTTGACCTCGCGGCTCTCGGTGTTGAGTTCGCCGAGGTCGGCGGTGAGGGTGATGTCTCCCCCGCCGGAATCATAGAAGGTCAGGGTGACATCTTCGAGCCGTGCGGCACCCTCGGCCAGATTGTGCGCCGCGGAATCGGCCTGCAGCGACCAGCGCCGCACCCCGTCCCGAGTTTCGGTATAATCGATCTTCTGCAGCGAAAGGTCGACGTTGCGGGAGATCGTCTCGAGAATCTCCCCGGGCGTCTCCTTGCGAAAGTTCCGGCTGACCACGAAGACCAGGGACCCGGCGAGAAGGAGAATCAAAAGAGCCAGCAAATTTCTGGTGTTAAACCATCTGGGCATAAGGTTCAGTCACTATAACATCATCTCAAAATGGTGTAAAGGCGATTCTGGATCGATTGGCACGGGAATTGAATGCGGCGTCTACCCCTGAAAATAGCGGGCGGTGACCCCTTCCCAGTGACCACCCTCCTTGAGGATCAGATCGCAGACCTCGCGCACGGCCCCCCGTCCCCCTTTTTTCCCCGTGACATAATGCACCAGGGGCAAAACCTCGGGAACGGCGTCGGCGACGGTGGCGGCAAAGCCCACCCGGCGCAGGATCGGCAGGTCGACCACATCGTCCCCCATGTAGGCCACCTCCTCCTCGCCGAGACCGAGGTTGTCGAGAATCTCCCGGAAGGGGACGAGCTTGTCTTTGACTCCCTGATAGAGGATGTCGATGGCGAGCTCCCGGGCCCGGAAGGCGACGACCTCGGACTGGCGCCCGGTGATGATGCCGATGCGGATCCCCGCCCTCTGCAGCAGCTTCAGGCCATGGCCGTCCTTGACGTCGAAGGATTTGGTCTCGATGCCGTTGTTGTCGTAGACGATGCGTCCGTCGGTCATGATGCCGTCGACGTCGAGAAGCAGAAGGCGGATTTTGCCGAGGCGTTCCTGCATCAGACGACCCCCGCCTTGAGGAGATCGTGGAGGTGGATGATTCCCACGGGGATGCTCTGCTCATCGTTCTCGAAGACGAAGAGGGAGGTGATGGTATGTTCCTCCATCTTCTGCAGCGCCTTGGCCGCCAGATTGGAGCGCAGAATCCGCTTGGGATTGCGGGCCATGACCTCGCCGACGGGACGGTTGAGAACCTCGAACCCCTGGGCGATGCAGCGGCGCAGGTCGCCGTCGGAGAAGACGCCGACCAGGTTGCCGCTTCCGTCGGCAATACCGGTGATTCCCAGCTTTTTACTGGTGATCTCGAACAGCGCCTCCTTCAGCGGCGTATCCGTCCCGACGAGGGGGATCGCCACACCGCGGTGCATCAGATCCTCGACCCGCAGCAGCAGACGCTTGCCGAGGGCGCCGCCGGGATGGAAGAGGGCAAAGTCTTCCTCCTTGAAGCCGCGCTCCACCAGCAACACGACCGCCAGGGCGTCCCCCATGGCGAGAGTGGCGGTGGTACTGGAGGTCGGCGCCAGTCCCAGGGGGCAGGCCTCCTCCTTGATGGAGATATCGAGGAAAACGTCGCCGGCCCGGGCCAGGGTACTCTTGGGTTTGCCGGTCATGGCGATCAGCGGCAGCCCCATGCGCTTGATGATCGGCAGGATGCGGGTCACCTCCTCGGTCTCCCCCGAGTTGGAGACGGCGATGACCACGTCCCCCTTCATCAGCATCCCGAGATCGCCGTGAATCCCCTCGGCGGGATGGAGGAAGAGGGCCGGTGTCCCGGTGGAGGCCATGGTGGAGGCCACCTTCTGGCAGATCAGCCCCGACTTCCCCATGCCGGTGATGACCACCCGCCCCTTGCAGGCCAGGATCATTTCCACCGCGCCGGTGAAGGCGCCGTCGACGCGGTCGATCAGGGCAGTGATCGCCTCGGCCTCGGTTCTCAGAACCTTTTTTGCGTTTTCAATTATCGCGCTCAATTTCCGTTGTGTCCTTTGGCTATGGCGTCAATCGCCAGGATATCCTGCAGCATCCCCTTGAGGTCCTGCAGGGGCAGGGAGTTGGGCCCGTCGCACAGCGCCTTGTCCGGGTTCTCGTGAACCTCCCAGAAGAGACCGTCGATGCCGATGGCCACCGCCGCCCGGGAGAGGGCGCCGACGTACTGGCGCTGTCCGCTGGAGGCCGTTCCGGCGCCGCCGGGGAGTTGAACCGCGTGGGTGGCGTCGAAGATCACCGGACAGGTCGTCTCGCGCATGATCACCAGGGAGCGCATGTCGACCACCAGATTGTTGTAGCCGAAGGATGCGCCGCGCTCGGTGAGCAGAATCCGGTTGTTGCCCGTCGACTCGATCTTGCCGACGGCGTTTTTCATGTCCCAGGGCGCAAGAAACTGCCCCTTTTTGACGTTGATGATCTTTCCCGACTCGCCGGCGGCCACCAATAGATCGGTCTGCCGGGATAAAAAGGCGGGGATCTGGATAATGTCGAGGACCTCGGCGGCCGGTGCGATCTGGGAGATGTCGTGAATGTCGGAGATCAGCGGCAGGTCGAACTCGGCCTTGACCTTGGCGAGGATCCGCAGTCCCTCGGTCATGCCGGGGCCGCGGAAGGAGGTCACCGAGGTGCGGTTGGCCTTGTCGTAGGACGCCTTGAAGACCAGGCCGATGCCGAGATCAAGGGTGAGCTCCTTGAGAAAGGCGGCGATGCGCAGGGTGAGGGCCTCGTCCTCGATGGCACAGGGGCCGGCGATCAGGACCAGGGGACGGTTGCCGCCGAAGACGACGTTGCCGACAGAAATTTCACGGACCATGCTATTTCTCCCCGCCCTGCTTCACGCAGGCGCCGACGAAGGATTCGAACAAGGGATGCGGCGCCATCGGCCGACTGCGGAATTCGGGATGAAACTGACAGCCGAGGAACCAGGGGTGATCGGTGATCTCGACGATCTCCACCAGCTCCAACTCGGGGTTGATTCCGGAGAGGAGGAGTCCGGCCTTCTCCAGGACCTTGCGATAACTGTTGTTGAACTCGAAGCGGTGGCGGTGGCGCTCGGTGATGTCGGCCTGGCCGTAGATGCGTCGGGCCAGCGTCTTGTCGCCGAGGGTGCAGGGATAGGTGCCGAGGCGCATCGTCCCCCCCTTGCCCTTCACCGTCTTCTGCCCTTCCATGATGTGGATGACCGGATTTTTGGCCTCCTCGCGGAACTCGGCGGAATAGGCGTCCTCGATGGCGCAGACGTTGCGGGCGAATTCAACCACCGCCATCTGCATCCCGAGACAGATGCCGAAAAAGGGAATCTTGTTCTCCCGGGCGAAGTGGATGGCGGCAATTTTCCCCTCGCTCCCCCGTTCGCCGAAGCCGCCGGGAACGAGGATGCCGTCGACGTCGGCGAAGGTGTCGCCGACCCCGTGGCGTTCGAGGGATTCCGAATCGACATACTTGAGGTTGACACGGCAGTTATTGCCGATGCCGCCGTGGATCAGGGACTCGGCCAGGGACTTGTAGCTCTCCGTGAGATCGACATACTTGCCGACGATGGCGATGGTCGTCTCGGAGGCCGGCTCCTTGATGCGCTTGACGATCCGCTCCCAGGCCGAGAGGTCGGGAGCCTTGGTCCAGATGTTGAGGTATTCGACCAGACGCTCGTCGAGCCCCTGCTCGTGATAGACGATGGGGACTTCGTAAATCGAAGCGACGTCGCGGGCGGTGATCACCGCCTCCTCGCGGACGTTGCAGAAGAGGGAGATCTTCCCCTTCATGTCCCGGGGGATCTCCCGGTCGCAGCGGCACAGCAGAATGTCGGGCTGGATGCCGATTTCCCTGAGTTCCTTGACGCTGTGCTGGGTCGGTTTGGTCTTGAGTTCCCCGGCGGTGGCGATGTAGGGAACGAGGGTGAGGTGGATGTAGAGGACGTTTTCGTGGCCGCGGTCGGTGCGGAACTGACGGATCGCCTCGAGAAAAGGGAGGGATTCGATGTCGCCGACGGTGCCGCCGACCTCGACGATGGCGATGTCGACCCCCTTGGCGTTTTCGAGGATCTTGCTCTTGATCTCGTTGGTGATGTGGGGGATGACCTGGACCGTCCCGCCGAGATAGTCGCCGCGGCGCTCCTTGCGGATGACGCTGTCGTAGACCTGGCCGGTGGTGAAGTTGGATTTGCGGGTGAGCCGCGCCGTGGTGAAACGTTCGTAGTGGCCCAGGTCAAGGTCGGTTTCGGCGCCGTCGTCGGTGACGAAGACCTCACCGTGCTGGAAGGGGCTCATGGTTCCCGGATCGACGTTGATGTAGGGATCCATCTTCTGCATGGAGACCTGCAGACCACGGGCCTCCATGAGGGCACCGATGGCGGCGGCGGCCAGACCCTTGCCAAGGGAGGAAACAACGCCACCGGTAATGAACAGAAACTTGGTCTTCATGCAGACTCCTTGATATGGACGGATGCCGACAAAGGGCAGGGAAAAACGCAACCGGAAAAAAGGGATTGTACACAGAACCCCAAAAAAAGAGAACCCCCAATTTCCCGGAAGGATCAGCCTTGAGAGGTGCGCAGAAGGGACCTGACCTTTTCCAGATCTTCAGGAGTGTCGACCCCCTGGGAGGGAGCGGCCGTCTCGGCGACCATAATGCGGCAGCCCTGTTCAAGGGCGCGAAGCTGTTCGAGCTTTTCCAGGTTTTCCAGGGGTGTGGCCGGCAGATGCGGGTAGCCGAGAAGGAATTGGCGACGATAGACGTAGAGGCCGATGTGCTTGAAGGCGCCGACCTCGGCAAAGCGCTCGGCAAGGGCATCGGCAAAATCGCGGGGATGGGGAATGGGAGCCCGGGAGAAATAAAGAGCGAAACCGCGGCAATCGGTGACCACCTTGACCACGTTGGGGTTCAGGTACTCCTCCACCGAGGTGATGGCCGTCTTCAGGGTCCCCATGACGATGGACGCATCGGCGAGGAGCGGCGCCACCGCCGCATCGATCATCGCCGGGGCGATCAGCGGCTCGTCTCCCTGGACGTTGACCACCAGATCGGTCTCAATGCCGGCGGCGACCTCCGCCAGGCGGTCGGTCCCGGTGGGATGATCGGACCGGGTCATGCACACCTCCCCCCCGAAACCTCTGACGACTGCGGCGATACGCTCGTCGTCCGTGGCCACGATCACCCGATCGACGGTGGTCGAAAGGGCGGTGCGCTCATAGACCCACTGGATCATCGGCTTGCCGAGGATGTCGACGAGGGGTTTGCCGGGGAAACGGGTGGAAGCGTAGCGGGCGGGAATCACGGCGGTGACGCGCATGGAGGGGTCCTTTCGGGATGAAGGGGAAACTGCGGTAGAGTAGAAAAATCCCGGAAGGTTGTCAAGGAACCTCGAAGGGGGCCGGAAGCTCCGGGCCTTAAGATTAAATCATCCTGTCGGATCAGTGTCCTGTTTGGTTAGTTCATTTAGATAATTCTGAGGTATTTTGGCCGCTGGCAAGGCGCGTCGACGCAGGCCTAGCCTACGCTTAAGCCGAGGAGACGTAACACAGCCAGCGGTCAAAAGGGCCAGAATTAATATATGAGATTAACCAATCAGGACACTAGCTGAGACGTGGGGCTCCGCAGGCGGGGCAGAATTTCCAGTCGGGGGCCAGGGCGGAGCCGCAGGGGCAGCCGTGGCGGCCGAGGGGACGGCGACGGTGGCGCAGGACGGTCAGGACGATTGCGCCAACCAGGGTCACCCCCAAAAGCAGAGCCCCGAAGGGGCCGAGGGTGAAAAAGGTTCCGAGGGTGCAGCGCCCGCAGCAGTAGGACCAGTAGTTGTAACAAACAACCGACAGCAGGGTGATCACGGACAGAAGAGCCGCCGCCGTCCCGGGGAAATGTCCCATCCTCATTTCTCTTCCTCCCGCCGGGCCCCGCAATGGGGACAATAGCTGTGCCAGTTGGCCGTCGCCGCGCCGCAGACGCCGCAGCTCTCCCGCAAAAGCTCCCGACAACGGGGACAGAGGAGCCAATCGGCCTCCACGGCGCCGGAGCATCCCGGGCAAAGGCCTGCGGAGGGCGCCGGAGCCTCCTGTCCGCCGTCGAGCTCGACGCGGATGGCGTTGCAGAGGACGGCGAGTATGAGCAGAAAAACCAGAACCACGGCTGCCCCTCCCCTCCCCTACCCCGCCGCCTGCAGGCGGCGAGCGACCTGCGGTTCGGCGTCGATCAGGCCGTCGCGCAGCCGCAGGGTGCGGTGGAAATAGGCCTCGTTTTCCGGGTTGTGGGTGACCATGACGATGGTCTGCCCCTCGCCGTTGAGTTCCTTGAGGAGGGCCATGATTTCCGTGGCCGTGGCGCTGTCGAGGCTCCCCGTCGGCTCGTCGGCGAGGATCAGGGGAGGGGCGTTGACCAGAGCCCGGGCGATGGCCACCCGCTCCTGTTCACCTCCGGAGAGCTGGCTGGGGAGATGTCCCTCCCGGCTCGAGAGCCCCACCCGCTCCAGGACCAGAAGGGCCCTGCGGCGCTTCTCGCCGGCGGCCATCTTCTGCACCGCCAGGGGGAGCATGACGTTCTCCAGGGCGGTGAGGTAGGGGACCAGGTTGAAGCTCTGGAAGACGAAGCCGAGGTAGGCGCGGCGGAAGTCGGCGAGCCGCTCCTGCCCCAGGGCGTAGATGTCGATGCCGTCGATGGCCACCGAACCGGAGCTGGGGCGGCAGAGGCCGCCGAGAAGAGAAAGAAAGGTGCTCTTTCCCGACCCCGAGGGTCCCATGACGCCGAGAAAAGTCCCTTCCGCCACCGCAAGATCGACCCCCTTGAGGGCCGCGACCCGCCCGGCGGCACTTGCGTAGCCCTTCTGCAGGGCGCTGATTTCGATAAAAGCCATTTTGTATCTCCGTCCTTAAATAGTTCTCGGCGATTAAAGCGCCCGCAGCGCCTCGGTCGGCTCCATGCGGCTGGCGTGGAGAGCCGGATAAAAGGAGGCGGCGCACCCTACCCCGAGAGCCAGCAGCAGGGCGCCGGGGCCCAAAAGCGGAGTCCAGACCAGGTGGGGGTGGCTGTCGGCGAGAAAGGGGAGGAGGAGGGCCGTCGCTCCCATCCCCGTCAGGTAACCGAGGAGCCCGGCAAGAAGGCTCACCGTCGCCGCCTCGAGAAGGATCAGGGTCACGACGTGGCCGCGACGGAAGCCGAGGGCGCGAAAGATGCCGATCTCGCGGGTCCGCTCGTTGACGCTCCCCATCATGGTGACGAAGACGACCAGGGCGCCGACGAGGATCACCACCGCCGCCACCCCGAAGGAGAAGGCGCGGAACTGCTCGAGGGCGTGGATGCGTGTCTTGACCACCTGCTGGATGGCGCTGACACGGGCGCCGGGGAGAGCGGCGGAGAGCTGGGCGACCATGTCCTCCACCGGGCAGTCGGCACACAGAGCGGCCACCTCGACGAGGGAGACCTCCCCCTTTTTGCCGAGGAGGTGCTGCGCCGCCGGCAGGGTGGCGATCAAGAGACTGTCGTCCTGGGATCCGGTCTCCTGCAGGATACCGACGACGGTGTAGGGCGTCCCGCCGAGATCGACCCTGTCCCCCGGGGCCAGGCCGAGGCGGGCGGCGGCGGCACTTCCCGCCACCAGTTCGTCGTCGGCAGCAAGGGGGCGTCCCTGCACCTGCCACCAGCGCTTGATATGAAATTCGGGGCCGGGGTCGACCCCCATCAGCAGCACCCGTTCCCCCTGGACGGTCACGGCGCCGAGGATCTTGGGAGCGACGGCGCCGATGTTGCGCCGGTTGGGAATGGTGTCAATTTTCGCTAAATCGCTTTCGGCAATCTGTTGCGGGTCGACACCCACTCCGCCGAGAACGATCCCCCCGTAGGAAAGGGAGAGCTCGTCGACCTTCGGGGTGATGAGGATGTTGGCCCCGTAGCTGTCGAGCTTGTGCTCGGCATCCATGGTCAGGGCCGCCGTCAGCGACAGGAGGGTCACGGCGGTGGCCACGCCGATCAACAGACCGGCGACGAGGAAGGCCATGCGCCCCTTGCGGCGGCGCAGATTATTGAAGGCAATGGTTCGCAGGTTCATAGTCGCTTCACTCCGCCCTGAAGTTCCAGGCGCCCTGCTGCAGGTCGGCCTCGGCGATCAGCAGATTCGCCCCTTCGACGCGCCGCTGCAGCGGCGCCGGGTTGCACCCCCCCTTGATTTCGTTGATCCTGTCGGCGGCAAAGGTCTGATCGCAGTTGTTGCAGACCATGAAATCCCCCTCCTGGCGATATCCCTGCTTCGCCTTGTAGCAGACGTCGCAGGCGTCAAAGGCGGCGCGGATCACCCCGTCGCGGCTCTTGAGGACGAAGAAATCGATGGCGGTCTCACCCTTTTTGTAGCTGAAAAAATGGGCCCGGCCGTCGGCGATCTGGGTGACGGGGAGGGACACAACCCCATGCTCGGCGCTGACCGCCGGATATTTCCCTTCCGCCGTTCCCAGGGTCATCCACCCGCCGAGGGCCGCGGCGGCCACCGCCACCAGAGCGAGGAGGATGCGGGGGAGGGGGCTGCGTTTCTTGTCCTGCTCGAACTGAGCCTTCTTATCCTGACGTTCACTCATTTCTTTCTCCTATCGATTATGTCTCTAGAAAAATGACTAGTAATTTCACCACAGACACACAGAGTCACAGAGAAGGTCATAAAATCCTTGGTTTCACTCTGTGTCTCTGCGTTGAAGCTTTTGCTCTTCACAAACGAGGCTCACCCGCAGCAGGAACCGCCGCACCCCTTGCCGCCCCCTTCGACAGCGGCCTTGAGGGAGGGATCGAAAATCACCACCGGGGTTTTCTCCCGCAGCTCCCCAAACCAGGCATTGAGCCGCGCCTGACGAAGTGCCGGGTCGGTGATGCCGGCACCGACATGCTCGTCAAGATTGCGGCGAATGACCAGATCCTCCTTGAGGGTACGCTTGAAGGCCTCCGTCCCGCCAAAGCGGCTCGTCACGAGGGCGGCGAAACCTTCGCTCTTGCTCCCCATGCGGGCGAATTCCTCTTCGACCTCGGTGTCCTGAACTACCACCTTGTTCTGCTCGGCCGATGCAAGGAGGAGCGCCTTCTGCAGGGTCTCTTCCCAGACGTCCCGACCGAGGGAAGCCTCGCTCATCGGTTTGCCGCCGAGGGAAATCCGCCGCCGTCGCAGATCTTCCTCGAAGTCGGTGCGGGGGATCAGGCGCTCGCCGATGCGACCGACAAAGGAGTCAGCAAGACGCGCCTCGTCGGTCCTGAGGGCCCGATAGGCGTCGGGATCGAGGGTATAGACCGATTCCGCCGGATAACCGGCGGCCGTGATCCTGGCAGCGATGTCCGCACCGGCAATCCGCTCCGGGTCGAAACCGACCCGGGCCCGCCCCGAGGTCACATTGACCGTCACCTCGCCGACCCCCGCGACTCCGGCCAGAGCGTTGCTGACATTCTCCACACAGGAGCCGCAGGTGAGATTGGCCACCCGGAACTCGGCCAGAGCCAGATCAGCGGAAGGGCGATTGGTAACGAAGTAGAATATCCCGGCGGAAGCCAGCACCAGAGCCAATGGGAGAAGAATACGACTTTTCATGACGCCCTTTCATGGTTGAAGAAAAAGTAGAGCCTTTTTCAGTCTTGCTCAGGACCGTTCAGGAGGCGGTGACGAAACCGCTTGGCAGGAAATCTTTTCACGAGCCGTGCCAGACCAGAATCCAGGCTCAGGAGGCTGAAATCACTGATGTTCCGAAAAACTACGGGCGAATAACCGGGGAGCGTTGAGGAATATTCTGGAGGGATGTGCGGAATATTCTGCAGAAATAGAAAAAGGCGGCCAGTGGGCCGCCTTTTTCGTGGGAATTTGAAGCCGCCCGGTCGAGGGTTCCGGACGGCGGTCCTTCTTAATTCGTCGCAGGGGCGTCAAACTGATAGCCGCAGGCGGGACACTTGATGCTGCGGTAGGATTTTCTCTCGGTGGTCGGTGCGCAGGCGGAAAGAGCAAGAGAAAGCAGCATCACCAGAAACAGGGAAAAGACTTTTTTCATAACCCATCACCTCCTCTCGTCGTTTAGTGAGTGCTCCTCTGCAAGGCCTCAGGAGTGCATGACATAAAGATTACAGTTGGAATTATAGCATCTTCCATGCCGGTTATCTCCGCCCGCTGCGAACAAATGCTCTCGTGGGGTCTGGCCAACCCGACATCCCACCACAGATAGAATCCTTAGATCGAACAGACCCCCCTGCTCGCAAGCTCGCTTCCCCCCTGTTTCACAAGGGGGATCAAAGCCTTTGCCTCCCCCCTGCGGAGTAGGGGGGACCGAGGGGGGTCCCCCTGCGCACGAAGATCTCCCTCGCCAGTTCGTTGTCGACGGCGAGCCGAGCTTGAAGATGCAGGAGGGATCGGCGCGGTTCAGGGATAGGGTGTTGCCGGAGGGCGTTCGCCCCTTCAGCGTTCCATCTTTTTCATATGCTCGCGAATCCACGCGGGACGCCTGCGGCAATCGAGGACTGCCAGGACCAACGCCTGATCGCCTTCGAGCTGATAATAAACGGCAAAGGGGAAACGTTTCGTCAGGAGACGGTGAAATAAGTCAAAATGGATGGGATGAATTCCGGCGTAAAGCTGCAGAGAGTCGATGTCGGCGAAAACCGAGTCGAGGAAGTAATGCCCCAGGCCCTTTTCCTGGGCCTCGTAAAAATGGAAACCGCCGATCAGGTCCTGCTCGGCGGCTGGAAGAATCCTGATTTTCACTCGCAAATATTCCGAATGCGCTTCTTGGCATCATCCCACTCTTTGAGTTCGCCCCCACCCTCCCGCAGAATCCCCGCACGCTCCTCAAGAAGGGAGCGATGCCAATCGGGCGATTGCAGCTGTTCGGCCTGCCCGCAAAGGTCGTCCCAGAGCGATTCCATGACCTGAAGTTTTTCCTGCCGGCTCATCTTTTCAAGGGGAAGTGATACGCCCATTTCGCTCATGCTCCCTTCTGCTGCGAGTCGAGGGTTGGTTCAGAAGCAGTTTAGCCCAACCTCGCCGGAAATACCAGAACCGACCAGGAGCCAAAAGGCACCCCCCTGCTCGCAAGCTCGCTTCCCCCCTGTTTCACAAGGGGGATCAAGCATTAGCTTCCCCCCTGCGAAGTAGGGGGGACCGAGGGGGGTCGCTTCTCAGCCTTTGCCTCCCCCCTGCGGAGTAGGGGGGACTGAGGGGGGTCACCCTCCCCTACCCCTTGCGCACGAAGATCTCCCGCGCCAGCTCCTCGTCGACGGCGAACTCGGAGTTGCCGACCTTGAAGATGTAGGAGGGATAACTGCGGCTCAGAGACAGGGTGTTGCCGGGGAGGACTCCCATGCTCATGAGCTTCTGCATCTTCTTGGCGTCGACGGTGGAGAGATAGGCGATCTCCCCCTGTTCGCCGGCCTTGAGTTCGGTCAGGGCGACGACGCCGACTTCTCCGGCGGCGCGGGCCGCCTCGCAGCACTTCCCCGGGGGGATCGGCTTGCCGTGGGGGCAGGTGGTGGGGTGGTTGAGGAGGGTGCAGATCTTGGTGTCGACCCCCTGGTGCAGGAGGTGCTCGAACTCGCAGGCGCGGGCGTCCCCCTTCTCCCCCTTGAGGTCGAAGATATCCATCACCAGACGCTCGGCGAGGCGGTGGCGGCGCACGGTCATCTGCGCTTCGGGGCGCCCTTCGGGGCGCAGGTAGACCCGCTCCCCTTTGATCTCGACAAAGGCCAGGCGCACGAGCTCGCCGAGGTCTTCGTCGTCGGGGCCGACTCCGAGGGTCTCGAGATGGGCGGAGTTGTCTCCCCCCTCGACGGTGGCAAGCCACAGTGCCTCGAGGAGATCTTCTGCTTTGGCGGTCAGTTTTATCATTTCTTTTCCTCTCCTGAGTCGTCACCGGCCTTGGCCAGACGTTTTAAGAAATTGGGGATCACCGGATTGGCGTAGCCGCAGTCGGGGCAATGCACCTTGCGACAGCCGCCGCCGCACTGGCCGCAGCCTTTTTGTTTGGTGTCGACCTCGTCGGGGAGGTCCCTGCCGCAGAAGCCGCACTTCATGAGAGGACTCCGCTGAAGAGAAGGGCCTTGTTCAGGGCCCAGCCGGTGGTGAAGGCCAGCAGGGTGACGAGGGCGAAGATCCCTCCCGAGACCTTCCACCCCCGCTCCTTCTGCATCATCAGAAACTGGGCGACGCAGGGGACGAAGAGGGTCAGGGTCACCGCGGCGACGGTGAGCTGCACCGGGGTGAGAAGGCCTGCGGTCTGCAGGTCGTAGAGACCGGCGGCGCCGAAGTCGCGGCGGAAGAATCCGAAGATGAAGGCCGAGGACGCTTCCTCGGGGAGGCCGAGGACGCGCATCACCGGGGCCATGACGGACACGAGCCACTGCAGGGCCCCGGTCATCTTGCCGGCCCAGAGGAGCACCGAGGCGATGACGAAGAGGGGAAAGATCTCCAAGAAGTACCACTGCATGCGGGTCAGGGTCTTGACCAGAACGTTGCGGACCTGCGGGAGGCGCAGCGGCGGAATTTCCATGTAGAACATCGGCCGCTCGCCGGGAACGAGATGGGCGGCAAGAAGGCCGATGAGCAAAAAGATGCCGACCATGGCGCCGGTCCAGACGGCCAGGGCTCCGGGGACGCCGGAGAGGAGGCCGAGGATGACGCCGAGCTGGGCGCTGCAGGGAATGGCCAGGGCGAGAAGGAGGGTGGCCAGGACCCGCTCGCGCACCGTCTCGAGGGTGCGGGTGACCATGGTCGCCATGGTGTCGCAGCCGAAGCCGAGAACGATGGGGATGACGGCACGGCCGTTGAGGCCGATCCTCTTGAAGATCCGGTCGACGAGCATGGCCAGTCGGGGGAAGTAGCCAGTATCCTCGATGATCGAAAAAGCGATGAAGAAGGTGCCGACGATGGGGAGGACGAGGGCGACGGCGTAACGCACCCCGAGGGTGAAGACCCCGTACTCGCCGACCAGCAGTTCATGGAGCCAGTCCCAGGTCAGATAACGATCGGCGAGGGCGATGGCAAAAGGGTTGATGATTTCCTCGAAGAGGGTCCCCTCGAGGAAATCGACCACCGTTCCGGCGCCGAAACCGCCGACGAACTGGTAGAGTCCGAAGTAGAGCACGAGCAGGAGGAAGGGAACGCCGGTCCAGGGGTTCATGGTCCAGCCGGAGAGGCGCTCGGCAAAGGGGATTCCGTCGCGCTGCTGCTGGGTGATGACCCCGGCGAGGAGCCCCTTGCAGACCCGGCGCCGCTCGAGACTGATGCGGAGATGGAGATCGACGCGGCGCTCGAAGACCACCTCGTTGACGGTGCCCTCGACGGCGGCGCCCCCTTCCCTTTCGGTGGCACGGACCAGTTCGGCGATCTCCTGGTCTTTTTGCAGCAGGAGAAGGGCCAGGGCGCGGCGGTCGACGCGGTAGTCGCCATCCAGAGCGGCGGCGACTTTCAGGATGTCCCGCTCCAGGTCGCTGGCGTAGGCGAAAACCGCCCGTTTCTCAGGGGCAAAGGCGCCAAGAGCGGAGCGGATTTCCTTGAGGCCGCGCTTGCGGGCGGCGGCGGCACCGAAGACGGGGATGCCGAGCTTCTCCTGCAGGAGGGGGATGTCGATGGCCATACCGAGCCGCTCGGCCTCGTCGAGGATGTTGACCACCAGGACGACGGGAAGGCCGGCCTCCACCAGCTGCAGAGTCATCGGCAGCATCCGCTCGAGGTTGCGGGCGTCGATGACGTGCACCACCACATGGGCATCTTCTGCCAGGAGGATCGCCCGGGCCACCCGCTCCTCTTCGGTAATCGGCAACAGCGAGTACATCCCCGGGGTATCGAGGACCTCGTAGCGCACCCCCGCCAGCTCGCAGTACCCGCGGGAAACCTCGACGGAGGTCCCGGGATAGTTGGAGACGGTGGTGTAGGACCCGGTGAGGGCGTTGAAGAGAACGCTTTTTCCGACGTTGGGGTTGCCGACCAGAACGATCTTCGGCGGGGCCGCATGGGGCTGGGGGGTCGAGGTCATCACAATCTTTCCAATGGTTTAAGATTGACAATCATTTTCATTCACTGACACTGATAAATTCCCTCAACACTGAGCCGCAGAGTGTCGGAGAGCCGCAGAAACCCCCATGACCTGATTCAGACCAGCCTTTTCTTCTCTCCGGCTCTGCGCCTCTGCGTTGAAATCCTTTCCCTTGCAGATCAACCCGTTTGCGTCGGGGAGGAACAGGCGGAACAGAGGCCGTAGAGTTCCAGACGGTGGCTGGTGATGGTGAAGTCGTGGTCTTTGGCCACCTTTTCCTGGAGCTGTTCGATGCGCGGATCCTCGAATTCGCTGATCGCGCCGCAGGCGGTGCAGACCAGATGGTCATGGTGCTCGGCACTTGCCGTCGATTCGTAGCGGGTCTGGCCGTCCCCGAAGTGCCGGGCCTCGGCGATGCCGGCTTCGGCAAAGAGCTTCAGGGAACGGTGCACCGTGGCGTAGCCGATCCCCGGATGCTTCTTGCGCAGCCGCAGGTAGAGCTCCTCGGTGGAGGGGTGGGAGGCGCAGCGCAGGAATTCATCGAGAATGAGGTCGCGCTGTTTGGTCGACTTGAGACCCTGCCGGGCCAGAAAATCCTGGAATTCCTTTTTCCCTGCCGCCATCAGCCGCTCCAGTTGAAATTGGATTTCAATTTAACAGCAGACAGAACGCCTGTCAAGGGGAAAATGACCAGGGGACTGGCTCTGAAGGTGCCTGTCCCAGTGGCTCCGGAAAAACAGGGGACATGCACCCTGGAAGAGTCACCCGGGAGCCAGTCCCTAGCCGGTGACGGGGAGCCAGCGGTAGAGATAGCCGGAGAGCCTGCCGAGAAGATCGAAGAAGAGCATCGCTCCCACCACCATGAGAAGCACCCCGGTGAAAATTTCCAGGAGACGGATGTGCTTGCGGAAGCGGTTGAAGGCGGTGAGAAAGGAATGAAAGAGCACCCCGGAGAGGAAAAAGGGGATGCCGAGCCCTGCGGAATAGGCGGAGAGGAGGAGGATGCCGTGGCCTGCGGTGGCATTGGTTCCGGCGGCGAGGGCAAGAATGGCGCCGAGAATCGGGCCGATGCAGGGGGTCCAGCCGGCGGCAAAAGCGAGGCCGACGAGGAAGGTCCCCATAAATCCGTGCGGCTTGCTGTGGATCTGCACCCTCTTCTCGCCGAGAAGGACGCCGAAATGAAAGAGGCCGGACATGTGCACGCCGAAGAGGAAGATGAGGATGCCGCCGATCTTCTGCACCCACATCAGCCCCTCGCGGAGATGTTCCTGAAAGGTGAAGGAGGCGATGCCGGCAATGGCGCCGAGGGTGATAAAGACCGCTGAAAAGCCGGCAATGAAGGTCAGAGAGTGGAGAGCGACGGTGATCCTCACTTTGGCGCTGGGGTTCTCGTCCTTGAGCTGGCCGAAGGAGAGCCCGGTGATATAGGTGAGGTAGGAGGGGATCAGCGGCAGCACGCAGGGAGAGAAAAAAGAGAGTACTCCGCCGGAGAATGCGATCCAGAAGGTGACATCGACGCTCGGATTCATGGTCTATCTCCCGACCAGTTTCTTGAAATATTTCACCGTATCCTCGGCGGCCCAGTCGATGGCGCCGATGATGTGGTCGGTGATGATGCCGTCCTTGCCGACAACGAAAGTCTCGGGGAAACGGTAGACTCCATAGAGCTCCTGGACCTCGGCTTCGGAGTCGAGGAGGATCGGAAAGGAGTGGGGGTTGCCCTTGAGGAAGTGCCGGACGTTGTCCTCTCCGTCCTCCTCGGCGTTGATGGCCAGCATGACGAACTTCTCCCCGGCCATGAGCGTCTGCAGCTTTTCCATGCTCGGCATCTCCTGCAGACAGGGGGGACACCAGGTAGCCCAGAAATTCACCAGCACCACCTGCCCGCGGTAACTGGCAAGATCGACCGTTTTTCCCTGGAGATTTTTCAGGGCGAAGTTGGGGGCGAGCGTCCCCTCAACAACAGCGGTCGCCTTGGTCTCGGGGCGGCTTCCGCCGGCAAGAGCCGGGCTGAAGAGGGGATGGAGAAAAATCGCGCAACCGAGAATGGCCAGAGAAATACGCATGGGGAAGGGTCCTTTCCTACGAATGCCGTGAATAAGGGCCATTTCTACCCCCTGCCCAAAAAAATGTCAAGACGCGTCCTCCTCGCCCGCCCACAGTTCCTCGATCCGGTCCATCTCCTCTTCGGAGAAACCGAAGTAATGGGCCAGCTCGTGAACGACGGTCTGACGGATGATGCGCAGCAGCGGCTCTCCCGTCTCCCGGCGGTAATCTTCCACCGCGCCCTGGTAGATGATGATCAGGTCGGGGAGACAGTTGCCGTACTCGTGTCCGCGCTCGGCCAGGGGCCAGCCGCGGTAATAGCCGAGGAGATCGCGGGGATCGTCGAAACCGACCTCGGCCAGGGTCTCGGGATCGGCCCAGTCCTCGACCTGGATGGAGAGGTTTTTCACCTTGCCGAGAAATTCGTCGGGAATCCCGGCCACCGCCTTTCGGACCAGCCCCTCGAAGGTCCGGCGGTTCATTCGTCGAACCCCTGGCCGCGGGCGACCCGGAAGACGGAAGTGAAGCGGGCCACCTCGCGCCCTTCTTCGTCGCGGACCGTCGCCTCCCCGTGAAAGGTGCGCCCCTGCGGACCGATCACGCAGGCCTCGGCGGTGACCCGGCCGCGGCACAGCGGGGCGAGAAAACGGGTGGAGAGCTCGGTGGTGGCAAAACGGGTCCCGGCCGGAAGAAGGGTCTTGATCGCCATGGCCACGGCGGTGTCGGCCAGGGTGGTCAGGGCTCCGCCGTGCAGCACCCCTCCCCCCTGCGCCAGGCGGACGACGAAGGGGAGAGAGAGGGTTGCCCTCCCCTTCCCGGCGCTCTCGATGACGATGCCGAGAAGATCCTCGAAGGGGGCGGTGTCGACCCACCCCTCGAGGGCGAACTGGGGAGGTCCGTCGGTCCTTACGGGCGTCATTTCAGGGACCAGAAGTCGTGCCATCATTTCCTCTCGTTATTTCCGGGCATTTTTCCAGAGCAGGATTTGTCGTTTGTCCGGCAGGAGGACAGAGTCGATTCGCTTCTCTTCAGGAGGGTCTGCGGATTTCATATTTCTCCATGCGGTACACCAGGGTATGGCGGGGAATGCGCAAAAAGGCCGCCGCCCGCGTCTGGTTCCAGTCGTTGCGCCGCAGCGCCTCGACGACCGCTTCCCGCTCGAGGGCCTCGAGGGAATATCCCTCCTCCGGGAGGTTGAGAACTGCGCTCCTCTCCCTTTTTTCCCCCTGCCGGATCTTGGGAGGGAGGTCCGCCTCTTCGAGCAGGTCGCCGCGTCGCAAAATGATCATCCGCTCCACGGCGTTCTCCAGTTCACGCACATTTCCCGGCCAGCCGTAGGCCTCAAGTGCGGTCATGGCCGAATCGGCGACGGCGATCCCGGCACCGCCGTGCTTGGCGAGGAAGTGCTTCACCAGCAGCGGCACGTCGGCGGGACGCCGACGCAGGGGGGGGAGCTGCAGGGGGATGACCGCCAGCCGGTAATAGAGGTCCTCGCGAAAGGTCCCCTCCTCCATCCCCCCCTCGAGATCGCGGTTGGTCGCCGCAACCACCCGGACGTCGACCTTGCGCAGCCCCCCTCCCACCGGCTCGATTTCCCGCTCCTGCAGGGCGCGCAGCAGCTTGGGCTGCAGGTCGAGAGGAAGCTCGCCGATCTCGTCGAGGAACAGGGTCCCGCCGTCGGCGAGCTCGAACTTCCCCTTGCGGTCCTTGACGGCGCCGGTGAAGGAGCCGCGCACATGACCGAAGAGTTCGCTCTCGAGAAGCTCCCGGGGGATGGCAGCGCAATTGACGGCGACGAAGGGGGCCCCGCTCCGGTCGCTGCCGCCGTGGATCGCCCGGGCGATGAGCTCCTTGCCGGTCCCGCTTTCGCCGCGGATCAGCACCGTCGCCTCGCTGGGGGCGACCCGCCGCACCAGGTTGAAGACTTCCTGCATCTCGTCGGAAATCCCCACGAGACGACTGAAATCGACGCGGTCGGAGAGTTGTTCCCGCAGGTGACGGTTCTCCTCGACCATGCCGAGAAAAGCGAAGGCCTTGGCCACCACCATGCGCAGCTCGTCGCGGCTGAAGGGCTTGGTGATGTAGTCGTAGGCCCCCTCCTTCATCGCCTCGACGGCGTTTTCAACGGTGCCGAAGGCGGTGATGACGATCACCAGGGTATCGGGGCGTTCCTCCTTGATGCGGCGCAGCACTTCGTACCCCGAAAGAGCCGGCATCTGGATATCGGTGATCACCACCTGGGGCGCCTCCCGGGCGAAGACGGTGAGCCCCTGGTGACCGTCGGCGGCGACCAGGACGCGGTAACCGGACTCGGACAGGGTGAACTCGGTGACCCTGCGCAGGGAATCGTCGTCGTCGATGACCAGAACGGTCTGTTTTTCTGCCACGGGAGGCTTCTCCTAGGATGCGTTGACGGGAAAGGTGAGGATGAAGGTGGTTCCGGCACCGACGCGACTTTTCACGGCGATGCGTCCGCCGTGTCCCTGGATGATGCGGTGGGTGATGGCCAACCCGAGGCCGGTCCCCTCGCCGCGGGTGGTGAAGAAGGGATTGAAGATCCTGTCGAGATTTTCGCGGGGGATTCCGCCGCCGGTGTCGGTGAACCGGATCTCCAGGGTTCCTGCGGTGAGGGCGGTGGATACATCCAGGGACCCCCCGGCGGGCATGGCCTGCAGGGCGTTGAGGACCAGATTGAGAAAGGCCTGCTTGAGCTGCTCTCCGTCCCCTTCCATTTCCGGGACGACTCCGGCCTCGAGGCGGGTCGTCACACCGTTTTTCAGGGCCGGTTGCCCGGTCAGGGTCAGCACCTCGGCCAGGAGCCTGTTGATGTCCACCTGTTCCCGGCCGCCCCCCGAGGGGCGGGCGAAATCGAGAAAATTCTGCACCACCTTGTTGAGGCGGTCGACCTCCTTGATGAGGATGCAGGTGAACTCATAACGGCGGTCCGCCGGATCGATGCCTTCCTGAAGAATTTCCGCCGTTCCTCGGATCGAGCCGAGGGGATTGCGGATCTCGTGCGCCATTCCAGCGGAAAGCTGCCCGAGAGCCGAAAGACGATCGGCGCGGCGCAGCTGCTCTTCGATCTCGAGGATCTGGTCCGCCTGGCTTTTGAGCTTGTCGTAACTCTCTTCGAGACGATGGGCCGCCTTCTGGTACCGCACCTTCTGGGTCTTTTCCTTTTCGGCGAGAAAACCGGTGAGAAAGCCGATGACGTTATAGAGGAGGATTTCCAGATACTGCTCGGGATCGGCGGCGGGATGATGCCCCCACTGGAAGACGACGTGGGGGGCAAAGAGAACCGAAACGGCGATGGCGGTGGCCAGGCCGCCGCGCAGGGTAAACCAGAGTCCGCCGAGAACGATGGGAATGTAGTAGAGGCGGCGGTAGATGTCGTGAAAATGGACTTTCTGGGTGGTCGTCAGGTAATGGAGGGAGGTGATGACCAGCACCAGGGCCACCAGGATGACGAGGCGGATGAGTTCGTTTTTTCGCATAGTCGATTTGTAAACGATGCCCCCGGCCAGTTCAAGCATTTTCCGCCCCGGCCCCTGCCGGTCGAAAAAAAACCCTTCCTTTGTCAAAAGGAAGGGAACAAGGAGGCAACTGACAGCGCGTTGTCCGTGCCTGTTGTTACTCTAGCAGCAAAGGGGAAAAAGAAAAGGCGTGCGGCACAATTAAATATTGGACACCCGCCGATTTGCTACGTTATGCTGGGCCGCGATCGTCCGCACGGAGATTCCATGGCCCTGTTCCTCGAAATTCTGACTATCGTACTCCCGGTTTTTCTCGTCATCGCCCTCGGCTATTTTCTGAAACGACTGGCCCTGATCGACGCCCCCTTTCTTTTTCAGACCAACCGCCTCGTCTACTACATCGCCCTCCCCCTCCTCCTCTTTTACAAAATCGGCAGCGCCGACTTCTTCGCGAGCTTCAACGGCACCCTGGTCCTCGGCTCGGCAGCGGCCATCGCCATCGCCTTCGCCTTCTCCTACGGCTACGCCGCCCTGCGTCGTTATCCCCCCGCCGCCCGGGGCGTCTTCAGCCAGGGAGCCTTCCGCGGCAACCTCGCCTACATGGGGCTGGCCATCGTCCTCAACGCCTATGGCGACGAGGGACTCACCCGGGCCGGCATCCTCATGGGATTTCTCGTCCCGGTGCTCAACTTCTTCGCCATCCTCGCCCTGCTCCTCCCCCATCGCCACGACGGCACCGAGACCGGCAAGGGGTTCTGGACCCGGCAGATTCTTCTCAATCCGCTCATCCTCGCATCCTTCGCCGGGATATGCTGGAGTTTTCTCGCCCTGCCGATGCCGACGATACTCGACCGCACCCTGCATATCGCCACCGGCATGACGCTCCCTCTGGCGCTGGTGGCCATCGGCGGTTCCTTCTCCCTGCAAAAACTCAAGGGAGACCTGGTGATGGCCGGATTCGCCACCGGCATCAAGATCGTCTGGCTCCCCCTGGTGGCCGCGGCGATCCTGGTCGCCCTCGGGGTGCGCGGTCAGGATCTGGGGATCGGCGTGCTGATGGCCGGCACTCCGGCCGCCACCGCCACCTACATCATGGCCCACCAGCTCAGGGGCGACGCCGAACTGGCGGGATCGATCGTCATGATGTCGACCCTCCTTTCGGCTTTCACCTATACCCTCTCCCTCATCATCCTGCGCGGCTTCGGCTTGCTGTAAGGGCCTTTAAGGTCCCGATCCTGATGCCGAAGTGCAGCCGGAAGGGATTCAATCCCCCTCCCGGCCCTGTTCATTCGGCGCCGTAAGGAACCTCAGCAGCTTCTCTTCCCGGCGTATCTCGTCCTGGCAAGCGGTCCAGAGATTGAAGTACTCGAGGGCGAAAATGGTCATCCCCGCGGCGAAGATCGCCCAAAAATTCTCCCTCAGGGCCTCGGCATAGAGATAAAAAAGATAGAATCCTCCCAGGTACCCCAGGTGGGCCCAGCCGCGGTAGCGCAGATCTCCCCCCATCATCCGCGAAAGAATCAGGATCAGGGCCGAAAAGCTGTAAACGACCAGAGCGATGCTGATCAGGTCGGTCGAAGGGGAGGCGCCGAGGAGACGGCGGAGACCGGCGGGGATCACAGGAAAGAGGGTCTCGGTCCGCAGGGCAAGAAGGCTCAGCAGGGCAAAAAGGACCAGCCCCACGGCACCCTGGACCGATCGCCCCCGCAACCCCTTGATTCTCAGGTTGCAGGCCTCCCGGCGCTCGTTCCCTTCGCCCGCACTCTCTGCTGCAGAATTCGTCAAATCAGCCCGTTCCGATCCGATTGGACACCCCATCCAAGATCCCCTGCTCCCTACTCCTCAAGGCGCTTTTCCAGAGCGGCAACTCTCTGCCGCGCCGCGCTCAACTCCTCCTGGCACCGACGCAGGGAAGCGCTCAAATCCCTCACATGCCCCCCGATCTCCTCCACCTCCTCGGCCCCGCCGAGGGCGGGAAGCTCTCCGCCGCCGGCGACCGTCCTGGCATAACCCCGCAGACGGTAAAGGGGGACGAAGACGTTGCGCCGCAGCAGCGCCAGCACGCCGCCGACGGTGAGAACCAGGACCATGGCGCAAAAGACCACCATCCGCCCCTGGAGGTTGATGAGATTGCTTCGCAAATCGTGCTGGGAAAGCCCGATGTCGAGAGTCCCGAGAACACGGTTCCCCTCGGGATGAAAATGGCAGGCGGCCTCGGCACACCCCGCTTCGTTGTAGATCGGGGCGGTAATGGCCAGGACCTCTTCCCCCCGGGCGTTGTGGAAATTCCGGGCCTGTTCCATGGGCCCGAGTCGCAGCGCCGGCGTCTCCCCGGCATGGCATTCGCTGCAGCCTTCGGTCTCCTTGTCCACGAGGGCGCCGATTTCCCGGGGATCGGCGGAGAACATCACCAGCCCCTTCTTGTTGAACACCCGGACATGCTCCACCCCCCGCTGACTCCCTATATCGCTGATCGTCTGGCGCAGGGTTTCGCGATCGGCCTTGAGCATGGCATAACGGGTCGACTTGACGATGGTATCGGCCAGGCCGATCTCCTGCCGCACCGCCGCACTGACCATGTCCGCCCGGATATAACCGTAGAGCAGACTGCAGCAGACAACAACAAAACCGGTAACGGTCAACGCAACCGGAACCACGGCCTTGGCCGCCAGACTCCTGAGCATGGTCTCTCCTTTTGCAGAAAGTATTTCCTGGGAATCAACAGCAAATTAGCATTCTTTGAATATTAGCACAAAAAAAGCGGAAGACGGTGACGTCTTCCGCAGACTGACCCCTTACGGCCCCGTTTTTTTCCATGACGAGCTCCGTCCCTCAGCGCAGTATCACCGGGCGGGAAACCCTTTTTTTGGCGATCGATCCCTCGATGAGGCGACGCAGCGCATGGAGAGCGACCAGCAGCTGGGCTATCACGATCAGGGCGCAATAAGCAAGAAAGACCCAGATGACGACACCGACAAACCCTTCCGTCGGCCCGGGAAGGGCCCAGGCTCCGCTGGCGGTACCCCCGATCAGCGAGGCGACAAGCAGTAACCGTGCAACTCTTTTCATGGCTGACTCCTTTCGACGTGGGCGAGACCCGATCATGGATACACCTTCGGGGTTCATGGCCTCGACCTCACCTGAGTCCCCGACGTCCTCCTTCTTTACCCAGGGAAGGAGCATAGGACATGCCAGAAGTGACGCTTTTCTTTCTCCAGAACAAGTCATTGTTATTACGGTTTTTTTGTGAAATGGAGAAGGATGCAATTCCATTTGCAGTCCCCATAAATGTATATGCAAAACAGGCACCCCGAACCTTTTCAAGGGCAAAAATCTCCCCGCCGGCCTTTTAAATATTTGGAATTACAACTTTCTGTTTCGGAGCGGGAGGGAATGAGCGATTCAGGCACCTGTATGATCGGGGCATACACCCGCCGGGAAACTCCAAACGGTTGTCTTTTTGGATTTTTCCAAGTAAGATTACACTAATTAACTGGGAACACAGGAGGCGAACGAATATGAGCAAACCGAACGTCCTGGTGGTGGATGATGAGGCGGTGATTCGTGAGGGGATGCGACGGATCCTCGAGGAACGGGAGTACCGGGTGCATTCGGCCGACAGCGGACATGCCGCTCTCGAGCGGCTGCAGCAGGACGCCTTTGACGTCGTCATTACCGATTTGAAAATGCCCGGCATGGGGGGGATGGAAGTCCTCAAGGCCATCCGGGTGTTGCAGCCGGAGGTCCCGGTGATCGTCATTACCGGTTACTCGGCGGTGGAAACCGCCGTCGAGGTCATGAAGAACGGGGCCTTCGATTATCTGGCCAAGCCTTTCAATCCGGCTCAGATCGTCGGCATGATCGAAAAGGCGCTCGAGCAAAAGAACTTCATGGTTCATTCTTCCCCGCACGGGGAAGATCTTCCGGAAAAGGGATTCGATCTCTTTATCGGCAACAGCCCGCAGATCCGGCTGGTCTATCGGCGCATCCTGCAGGTGGCGCCGACGGACAGTACCGTCCTGATCCATGGGGAAAGCGGCACCGGCAAGGAGCTGGTCGCCCGGGCCATCCACAGTAACAGCCAGCGCCAGGGTCGCCCCTTTGTCACCGTCGATTGCACTTCCCTGGCGGAAACGCTCCTCGAAAGCGAGCTTTTCGGCCACGTCAAGGGGTCATTCACCGGCGCCTTCCAGAGCAAAACAGGCCTTTTCGAGACGGCCGACGGCGGCACCCTCTTTCTCGACGAAATCTCCAACATCTGCCTGACGACCCAGGCCAAACTGCTGCGGGTCCTCCAGGAGCGGGAAGTCACCCCCATCGGCGGCACCCGCCCGATCCCGATCAATATTCGGCTGATTGCCGCAACGAACAGGGATCTCAAAGAAATGCTGCGGGCGGGAACCTTTCGCGAAGACCTCTATTTCCGACTCAACATCATCCCCATCCAACTCCCGGTGCTGCGAGAGCGCAAGGGAGACCTGCCTCTGCTGGTCAATCATTTCCTGAGCAAATTCGCCCGGGAAACGGGAAAGACGATCCGCGGCCTGACGCCCGGGGCGATGACAAGCCTGGAGAGCTATCCCTTTCCGGGGAATGTCCGCGAGCTGGAAAACATCATTGAACGGGCAGTTGTACTCACAGGGGGAGACTTGATCCGTCCGGAAAATCTGGAGATGACCGGTGCCCAGTCCCTCGCCTGCGGGTCGAGCTTCGGGGCGGTGCCCGGGACGGCCGAGGAACTCAAGGAAAGCAAGCGCCGAATCCGCGAGGAGGCCGTTCACCCCATCGAGCGGGCCTTCGTGCTCGACGCCCTCAACCGCAACGGCTGGAACATCACCCGGGCGGCCCTGGAAGTCGGCATGTTGCGCCCCAACTTCCAGGCATTGTTGAAAAAGCAGGGGATCTCAGTGCGCGACCGTTCCCTGGCCTGATTCCGCCTCCGTCACCTCTTCGGGATTCTCCTCGACCTCTCCGCCGGCAACCGGCAGGGAGATGGTGATGGTCGTCCCTTCGCCGAGCCTGCTCTCCACTTCGATCTGCCCCTGGTGATTCTCGATAATACCGAAGGAAACCGCCAGTCCCAGCCCTGTACCCCGCTGGTCCTTGGTGCTGAAGAAGGGATCGAAAATTCTCCCGAGATCTTCTTCGGGGATGCCGCATCCGGTGTCGGCTATGCCGATGCAGAGGGTCTCCGGCCGGGAGGAGGTCTCGATCCTCACCGTCAAGGTCCCGCCCTGGGGCATGGCCTGACTGGCGTTGATGACCATGTTCATGAAGACCTGCTCGAGCTGGTTGGGATCGACGAGGACCGGCGGCAGATTGCCGGCGAAATCCCGCACCACCCGGATTCCCTGGACGGCGATCTGATGCTCGACGAGCCCGAGGGTCAGCTCCATGATCCGTGCCGCGCAATCGAGGCGTTTTTGCGGCACCGTCTCCCGGGCGAAGTTGAGCAGTCCCCGGACGATCTCCGCACAGCGTCCGGTTTCCCGGACAATCGTCTCCACATCCCCTTTCAGGGCCGGGTCAAGACGCCGGTCATCGATCACCATGGAGGAAAACATCAGAATCCCCGTCAGGGGATTGTTGATTTCGTGGGCGATGCCGGCGGCGAGTTCGCCGAGAGAAGCAAGCTTTTCCGAACGCAGCAGCCGCGATTGCATCTCCTTGAGCTCGCGGGTTCTCTCCTCCACCCGCTGTTCGAGGGTGGAGGCCCAGCCGCTGATCTCCTCCCGGGCCCCCCGCAGGTTCACCGTCATGGTGTTGAAGGCGGTCGTCAGCTCTCCGAGTTCATCGCCCCCACCCCCTTCCACCACCCCGTCGAACTCCCCCCGGGAGAGTTTGACCGTATGCAACAGGAGATTTTTGATCGGGCCATTGATCATCTTCTGCACCAGCAGGGTCAGGCAGAGGGAGAAGAGGAGGAGGAGGACGAAGGTCAGCGCCAGGATGTTGTTGCGGTAGCTGATGGTTTGCGCCAGCATCCCTTCCCGGGAGACGATGACATCGAGAACGCCGAGGATCTTGGCGTCGGCCGGATGGAAATGGCAGGACGCGGTGCTGCAGCTCCTTTCGCCGTAGATCCCCTTGGCCATCCCCAGCACCTGTTTGCCGTTGCGGTCGCTGAAGATGCGGCTACGGTTCATGGACGAGACATAGACCAGCGGTTGATCTTCGGCATGGCACATGTTGCAGGCTTCCGTCTTTTTGTCGAGCATGGTGCCGATCTCGGCCTGGTCGGTGGAGAAAATGATCGTTCCATCCTTGTTGATCAGGCGGATGTGTTCGATCTCCTTCTGGCTCCCGACTTCCCGGATCATCTGGTAGACCCGCTCACGGTCATCTTCGAGCATCTGGTAGTGGGTGGTGCGAATGATCGTCTCGCTCAGGTTGTCCAGATCCCGGACCGCCTCCTCTTCAAGGAGGGTCTTCAGGGTCTGAATGTTGATGGCCGCCAGAAGCGCCATGCCGAAAAGGAGGAGGGCGGCGCTGACGAGGGTAAATTTGGTGATGAGTCTCAGGCGCACGGACTATCCCTTTGACGGCTGAACGGGTAAGGAATTATTCCTCCTCCCGGCGAACCTCTCTACTTATACCCCACCTTTGCCTCCCGACAATCCCTTAACCATGACCGGCCCCGACTTCCTCGTCTTTTTCCACCTCCTCCCAGCCGGTCCACATCGGCTTGAAGTGCGCCAGGGGGGTATGGCCCATGGTCGCCAGATAGACGTGGGTGAAGAGAAAGGCACCGAGACAACAGGCCAGGAGAAAATGGGCCCCGATCAGGAATTTCAGGCCGCCGATGGCCAGCACCAGGGCGCGCAGGGGAGAGATATTCATCAGCAAAAGGCCGGTGACGATCACCAGGGGGACGAGGATCATCATGATCACCAGGTAGGCCGATTTCTGCATGGGGTTGAACTTGTCTCCCGGGGTACTGTGATGAGGGCTGGAATGGCCGAGAAAAAAGGTGAGGAAATAGTATTTGGCCTGGCGCAGAAGGCCGTATTGCAGGTCGAGCCGGTTGGGAATGTAGAGCCTTGACAGGGTTCCGGTCACCAGCAGATAGTAGCCGAGCCAGAGAAGGAAGGAGACGGACACCACAATCCCCGCCGTGTTGTGCAGGCGCACCGCCCCCTTGTAGCCGCCGAAGAGATCGACGTATTCGGGAAAACGCAGCTGCAGGCCGGTGAGACAGAGGGTGACGATCCCGAAGGCGTTGAGCCAGTGCCA